>QWCL01000470.1_pt1 | contig 15396 bp, 5 predicted proteins | sample 1972551 | NCBI WGS metagenome assembly QWCL01 (sample SAMN09866709, study PRJNA288562) | Human oral metagenome isolate term2_saliva, whole genome shotgun sequencing... | isolation source: mouth | host: Homo sapiens | place: USA: California
CCCCATCGCCACCAAACCAGAACCAGCTTTAAATCACCAGCCCCTCGCGGCAGCGGGAACTATCCTAACCCCACACACACCCAACCCGTCAACCCAAAACCACGTGCACCACAACACATTTAGTTTCGGCAGGTCTCATATGGCGCAAAGCGCGCGAAGTATGGGCCCAAGTTTTGTCACTGACCCACGCAAGTAGACGAATGAGCCAGTGCGCGTAAGTAACAGTGCGCTAGTGCGCATAGGTAGCAGTGCGCCAGCACGCGTAAGTAACAGTGCCCTTAGCGGCGCAGGAAGCTAGCGAAGCCCAACTGCCCAATACGTGCCTCCAACTGCTCCACCTGCGCGCCCCAGTTGTCGCCGTCGGAAATAAAACCCTCAGGCGCCCCCAAACTACGCGCTACTTGCAAGGCCAAACTGGCCACGCCGGCGTCGTGAAGAGAAGCAGCAACCCTAAACGCTCCCTCAACCCCGCCGGGGTAACCGGGATACACCGTCAGGCGCACCTCGTAATCCACACCCGCATTGAGTACCAGCTCCAGGGCACGCCAGGCCTTTTCTCCCCCGCCGCCGCGCGCCACCACCTGCTGGTAGTCCGGGCCGGGCAGGGCCTTAATGTCCAGGCCCACCCAGTCGACGGCGTCGGCGGCAAGTAGGCGGGCCAAATTACCCGGATAAATACCGGCAGTGTGCAGCCCAACCGCAAAGCCCAGGGCCTTAACCTCCTGGGCGGCGCTAAGCAGGCCGGGCTGGCGGGTGGCCTCGCCGCCGGAAAAAACCAGGCCGTCCAGCAGACCGCGTCGGCGTTGCAGCAACTCCACCACCTGCGACCAGGGCACACTCCCCGGGGTGCGGGGATCTAAAATTTCATGGTTTTGACAGTACACGCAGCGCCAGGGGCAGCCCTGTAAAAAGATGCTGGCAGCCAGCTTGCCGGGCCAGTCCACCGTGGATAGGGGTACCAGCCCGGCTATCTGTAAGTCGGCTGCGTCAGGCATAAATCTCGGAGGTGACTACCTCGCGGGTGCGCACGCCGGCGTCGTCGAACTCAAAAGCACTACGTAACTGGCCGTGACCAGCGGCGCTAGACTCATCGAACATCTGCCGCTCGTGGTACTCGCCCTTCTTACCAATGTTGAAAGACTGCACCGGACGGAAGTAACCCATTACGCGGGTCCACACCTCGCAAGCCTGGGGCTCACGCTCAGGGTGGGCGGCGGCGCAACGCTCACAAGTGAAGTGCTCGCCAGCCAGGTAACCGTGCACCGGGCAAATAGAGAAGGTGGGCGTGATAGTGATGTAAGGCAGCTTGAAAGCAGTCAGTGAACGACGCACCAGTTCTTTACAAGCTTTGCCGGAAGAAACCCGCTCCCCCATGTACAGGTGCAGCACCGTACCGCCGGTGTACTTGCCCTGCAACACTTCCTGATCTTCCAAAGCCTGGAAGGGGTCATCGGTGTAGCCCACAGGCAGCTGTGAAGAGTTGGTGTAATAGGGCTCAGCCTCAGTCCCAGCCTGGATAATGCCGGGGAAACGCTTGCGGTCCTCTTTAGCGAAACGGTAGGTGGTACCTTCAGCCGGGGTGGCCTCCAGGTTGTAGAGGTGACCGGTGGCCTCCTGCAACTGCACCATGCGTTCACGCACGTGATCTAAGACGCGCACGCACATCTCAAAGCCGCGCGGATCAGTTAGGTCATAGGCGTCGTCGGAGAAGTTACGCACCATCTCGTTCATGCCGTTAACGCCAATGGTGGAGAAGTGGTTGTCCAAGCTACCCAGGTAGCGCTTGGAGTAGGGGAACAAGCCGTGATCCATGTGGTACTGGATGGTGGCGCGCTTAATCTCCAGGGACTGGCTGGCCAGGTCGATCAGCTCATCCATGCGGGCCACCAGCGCCGCCTCGTCACCCTTAAACAAGTAACCCAGGCGCGCCATGTTCAGAGTAACTACCCCAATGGAGCCGGTCAGCTCAGCTGAACCAAACAGGCCGTTGCCACGCTTTAACAGCTCACGCAGGTCCAGCTGGAGGCGGCAGCACATAGAGCGGATCATGTGCGGGTCCAGGTCAGAGTTAATGAAGTTTTGGAAGTAGGGCAGGCCGTACTTGGCAGTCATGTTGAACAGGGCATCTACGTTCTCGCCCTCCCACTCAAAATCAGGGGTGATGTTGTAGGTGGGGATCGGGAAGGTAAATACGCGCCCGTCGGCGTCACCGGCAGTCATAACCTCAATGAAAGCCTTGTTGATGACGTCCATTTCAGGCTGCAAGTCGCCGTAGGTGAAGTCCATGAGTTCGTCGCCGATTAGCGGGTACTCGTCGCGCAGGTCGTCTGGGCAGGTCCAGTCGAAGGTCAGGTTGGTGAAAGGGCACTGGCTACCCCAGCGGCTGGGCACGTTCAGGTTGTAGATCAGCTCCTGCATACACTGGACGATCTGGTCATAGCTCATATCATCCTTGCGCACGAAAGGCGCCATGTAGGTGTCAAAAGAGCTGAAGGCCTGCGCGCCGGCCCATTCGTTTTGCAGTGTGCCCAGGAAGTTAACGATCTGCCCGCACGCTGAGGAGAAGTGCTTGGGCGGGGCTGAAGCGATAGACCCACTCACCCCGTTGAACCCCTCCTGGAGCAGGCGCTTTAGGCTCCAGCCGGCGCAGTATCCGGCAAACATGTCCAGGTCGTGGATGTGGTAGTCGCCTTCACGGTGAGGGCTGCCAATGGCCGGTGTGTAGACGTGCTCAAGCCAGTAGTTGGCCACCATTTTGCCGGCAGAGTTAAGGATCAGACCGCCCAGCGAGTAGCCCTGGTTGGCGTTGGCGTTCACGCGCCAGTCGCTGCGGTCTAGGTACTCGTTGATAGTGGCAATAGCGTCGACGTCGTAGTGCTGCCCAGCAGTCATTGCTGCGGCGCCGTGGTTGGTTGCGGCTTTGGCAGAGTCAAAACGCGGGTCCATCTGGCAGTCCTTTCACGAAAAAGACGCACAATGAGGTCACGCGGGAAATGGGGAGAATAACGGCGCGGCCACTACATGTTGTGCTTTGGTTTGCAAGAGACAACATTATCTTGTGGTAGCGCTTTATACAGGTCCCAAAGTCCCGAGTGAGCAAATGCGTTTTTGTAGCCGCGCACCCCCAGCTGGTATAGCCGTGCGCTCCCCCAGCTCACACACAAAATCCACACAAAGACAAAAAACCGCCCTGGCCCGGTTCGCAACCGCCGGTGATTACAACCGTCGGCCGCCACAACCGTCGGTCATCACAACCGCAGCCAGGGCAGCTAGCGCTATATCAGCGCCATAGCGCTTTCGGGGCGGCGCCCCGCGCTAGGCAGGGTGGCGCCCCGCACGTCAGGTAGGAGCACGCGCTAGGCAGGCCGTCAGGTCCTGCTCATCGGGGCGCTACCTATGCGCGTTGGGGCGCCGCCCGCCAAAACTCAGGCCAAAACCTCGTTGAAGGCTTCGCTGGAGCTGGGGTGGGTGTAGATCGCGCCGGCCAGGTCGGCGGCGGTCAGGCCCTGCTTGATGGCCAGCGCCACCAGGTTGATCAGCTCCTGGGAGTCGATCACCAGCAACGAGGCACCCAGGATGCGGTCAGTGGCGGCGTCGATCACGAACTTAATTACGCCGTCGGGGTTACCTACAATCTTGGGACGGGGCATGGCGGCAATAGCGGCCACGGGCTTGGAGGCCACACGCACCTCATAGCCGGCCTCGCGGGCAGCCTGCTCACCTAGACCCACGGTCGACAGCGGCGGGTTAATGAAGGTGGAGGTGGGGATGATGCGCCCGGCGGTGGAGCGCTTACCGGAGCCCACCAGCTGGTCCATCACCACACGGTGGTCGTCGAAAGAAATGTAGGTGAACTGCGGGCCACCGTTAACGTCACCAACAGCAAACACGCCGGGCACATTGGTGCGGCAGAACTCGTCCACAACCACTTCGCCGCGAGCGCCGGTAGCGATTCCGGCAGCTTCCAGGCCTAGCCCGTCGGTGGCGGGGCGGCGGCCGATTGCCAGCAGCACATAGTCAACGGCTAGCTCTTGGTTTTCCGCCTCGCCTGCGGGGGTGGCCAGGCTGTAGTTAACGACGACGCCGTCGCCGCTTTCCACGAAGGAGGCAACCTTGGCGCCATTTACGAACTGCACCCCGTGCTTGGCCAGAATGTCGGTGGCGACGCTAGCCACGTCGGCGTCGAAACGGGTGAAGGGGACCGGGGCGGCGTCGATTACCGTGACTTCCACGCCGAGCTGGGCGAACATGTCGGCGTATTCCAGGCCGATGGGGCCGCCACCAACTACCGCCAGGCGGCCGGGTAGGGCGGGTAGGAACTGGATGCCGGTGGAGTCAACGACACGCTTGGAGTCAACGCCGGGGATCGGGGGCACTACCGGGCGGGCGCCGGTGTTGATGATGATGGTGTCGGCGGTTAGCAGCCAGGTGCCTTGCTCGCCGTTTACGCGCACGGTCTTGGGGCCCACGAATTCGCCGGTGCCGTCATAGATGTCTACGCCCTTGTCGGCCACCATGTGGTAGTTGGCGTTGTTGAGCTTTTCAATTAGGGCGTTGCGGGCTTTTTGGGCGCCGGCGAAGATGGCGGCATCGGAGCTAGCTTCAGCTTCGCGGGCCTTGGCAGCCAGGGCTTGCTCGACTTCCACGATTAGTTTTTTGGTGGGCACGCAGGCAATGTTGATGCAGGTGCCGCCGTACATGGCGGGGCTGGCTTCTACCAGCGCCACTTTCTGGCCGCGTAGGGCTAGTTTCTGGGCAATGGTTTTGCCGGCTTTGCCCCAGCCGACGACTAGGGCGTCGTAGTTCTTGGTGGTTTCGTCGAGGCTCACTTGCGGCTCCTGATCGATAGTGGGGACGACGGCGCCCAACTGGAGTGCTTACCGTCGCAAGTCCTAACGCCTCTATGAACCGACTTTAGTCCCAGGTTATTCCTGTTAGTTGGCTCTACTTCGCTGTGATCAGGCTAACCTTGGCTGCCCTGGCGGCTGCGCAAGCAAATAGGCGTGCAGCCAGGCAGCGCCAACCTTGCGCGCGCAGCCGGGCGACGCCGCACCGTTGAGGACCTGACCAACCCCGCGCGGGCGCAACGTTAACGCTCAGGCCAGCGGCGGCGGCGTCATTGGCACCGGCCCGACCCCAGAGCGGCCCACTCAGGGAAGTTGCGGGCGCAGCCAACGGCGTCGTCGTCGAGAACGTGGGCCACCCACACCGAGCCCGGCCACCGCCGCCACAGAACATGCCGCACCACAGAACGCATCGCCACAGAACCCATCACCACTACACCAAAACCAACAGATTCTTTCAAAAGTTTTCACTTTCCACCTTGCCAGTGACTAGACTTGACCCTGACCCAACCCTTCTCACAAGGAGATACGATGGCGTACTTCAAAAGGTGGCTGGCAGTGCCCGCAGTGGCGGCGCTGTCATTGTCACTGCTGCCAACGGCGGCATTGAGCGTAGCCAACGCTGAGTCGACACAGGGCCGCAATGTGGCTCTGGCAAGCGCAGGTACCACCGTTTCCGCTTCCGGTCAGGAAGTTGCCGGCCAGTGGGGGCCGGATAAGGTAAACGACGGCGTAATCAACGTTGGTGCCGCCAAAGCCGATCAGTCACGTTGGTCTTCGAACACTGCCGACGACGCTCAGGTCACTTTGACCTTCTCAAAACCCACCAAGATCCACCACGTCGCGATTCACTGGGAGGTGGCTTGCGCGGCCGCCTACCACCTAGAGGTATCCACCGACGGGACTACCTTCAAACGCGCCACTGATACCATTAGGCCCACGTGTGGCACCGCCGATGGTGCTGCGCGAGACGAGCAGAAACTCACCAAAGTCAGTGCCGACGCCGCCTATAAAGCTGTCCGTATGCAGGCTGAAGACCGTACTCCCTTTGGTGGAGTTAAATACGGCGTGTCCCTATGGGAGTTTGAAGTGTGGGATGGTCCTCAAGCAAACAGTGAACCCAGCCAGCCAGCCGCCAACACTGGCCTAGGCCTGGTGCCCCTACCGGCAGAGCTAAAAGACAACTCTGCCAGCCAGGACTCTTTTGAGCTCAGCCAAGACACTAAGCTAGTCGCCCCCGGTGACGCTAAGGACGCGGCTGAGCTATTTGCTGCCCAGGCCCGCGTCTCCACCGGCTACCCGCTGCCGGTGGTTGACTCTGGCGAGGCCAGCGGCAACATTACTTTCAAAACCGGTGCGGTTGCCGGTCACAGCGGCACTGAAGCCTACGCCCTGACCTCCACTAAGAGCGGGGTAACTATCACCGCTAACGCCGCCCACGGTTTCTTCAACGCCACCCAGACGCTGCGTCAGCTACTGCCGGGCTTCATCAACTCCAAGTACCCGGTCTATGCGGCTTGGGAGGTGCCCGCCGTCGAGATTAAAGACTCCCCGCGCTACTCCTACCGCGCCATCATGCTTGACCCGGCTCGCTCTTTCCTGACGGTAGACGAAGTCAAGCACGTGCTTGACCAGATGGCCTCACTAAAGATGAGCTACCTGCACTTCCACCTGGCTGATGACCAGGGTTGGCGCATTGAGATCACCAATGAGGGCCGCGCTGAGGGTGACACCATTGACTACACCCGTCTAACCGGCGTTTCTGGCCGCACCGCCATGAACATGCACGACAAGGCTAAGTCCAATGAGGTGGGCCACACCGGCTACTACACCCAGGCACAGTACAAGGAAATTGTGGCCTACGCCGCCGCCCGCCACATCACCCTGGTGCCCGAAATTGACCTGCCTGGTCACACCAACGCCGCCCTGCACGCAATCCCGCAGCTGAACACGGCTGGCTCCTCCCACCAGGCCACCACCGCTGAGCCCACCGCCCCCGCTAACGGCACCGGCGCGGTTGGCTACTCCTACCTGGACCCCAACTCTGAAGTGTCCTTTACCTTCGTAAAGCACGTGTTGGGCCAGTTGGCGGCCATCACCCCCGGCGCCTACCTGCACGTGGGTGGCGATGAGCCGCACTCGATGACCTCGCGTTACGGCACTGCGGTTTACAACAAGTTCCTTAACCGGGTTGGCACTATTGTGCGTGACCTGGGCAAGCACCCCATTGGTTGGAATGAGTACGCCGGCACTGACCTGAAATCGGGCGACGCCGTGCAGTACTGGGTGGGTAACTCCGCCTCCACTAAGGACGCGGCCCTGAACAAGGGCGCCAAGATCGTGATGAGTCGCGGCGCTTCGTCCTACATTGACCAGAAGTACAACCCCAAGACCCCTATCGGTTTGAACTGGGCTTGTGCCGGGGTTTGTGACGCCCCGCAGTACTACACCTGGGACCCCAAGACGGTTATCTCCGGCTTGAGTGACGAGCACATTTTGGGCCCTGAAGCGCCGCTCTGGTCTGAAACCGTGCGCGGCAGCACTGAGGTGGACCTACTGGCTTGGCCGCGCGGCGCCTCCCACGCCGAGATTGGCTGGACCCCGCAGGCTAAGCGCAACGTCACCGACTTCACCCAGCGTCTAGGGATTGTGGGCACCCACTGGAATGTGGCTGGCCAGAACTTCTATGACACCTCGCTGGTTAAGTGGAATTGGGAGCTGGCCGGCAACCCCGGCACTAGCGCCCCCACTAACACTTCCGTCACCTTCCCGCTGGGTTACCTCTCGGCCCCCGGCACGAAGGTTGCGGGTAACGCTATTAGCCCCGACAGCACCAATGACGACGACGGCGTATCTAACTCGGCCCTGCCCGCTGGCACCACCATCAGCGTGGACTGGGGTGACGGTTCGAGCGAAACCACGGCCGCCGTCGTCGCTGACACCCCGCGCGACGCCTACCACTCAGCGGGGGTTTACCGCCTGCTAGGTGAGCACAAGTACGCCACTGCCGGCGACTATGTGGCCACGCTAAAAATCGGTGGCGAAGAGGTTAACTACGCTGCTATTCACGTTGCCGACGACGCCGCAGCCCCGCAGCTGCCCGCCGCCTGGGATGCTTCGGTTAGCCCCAAGGTGACTATTGAGAAGACCACGCTAACCGTGGGCGAGCGCATCCACATTGAGGCTTCGGGCTTCCAGCCTGGCCAGCTGATCGCCATCAAGATTGGTGACGCTTTTGTGGGTAACATTCGCGCTGGCGAGGACGGCACCCGCGTGCAGGATCTGCTAATTGACGGCTCCATGACCAACGGCGAGCACGACATGACCTTCACCCAGGGCAAGCGGGTAGTGACCATTAAGGTCACCATCTCGGGCGGCACTGTGCCGCTGCCGCACCGCGTAGCCACGGGCAAGGTGAAGCCCGTCTGGGTTGACTCCCAGGAGGAAAGCGGCGAAACCCCGCCTAACGGCCCGGTTACGGCTGCTTTCGACGGCGACCCCAACACCTTCTGGCACACCCGCTGGAGCGCTGGTAACGACGGCTTCCCCCACGGCGTGATCATGAAGATTGAGGCCCCTGCCGGCCAGACCTGTAAGTTTGCTGGCCTGGAGTACACCGGCCGTAAGGGCAACGCTAACTCGCGTGCCAAGGACTACCGCCTGTATGTCTCGCCCACCGGCAACAAGGATGACTGGACGCTGGTTGGCCAGGGTACTTTCAAGTCTTCTGACGCACCCCAGACTGTGCTGCCCACGGCGGCCAGTGTTCCTAACGGTTGCTTCGTCTACTTTGAGCAGCTAAGCAGCCAAAACGGCGACAACTATGGTGGCGCGGCTGAGATTGCCCTGGGGGCTACCTTCGCGGCTGAGTCTGCTTCGCCCAGCCCGGCCCCGACGGCGACGGCTACTCCAGCTCCGACGGCCTCCCCGGCCCCTACGGCGTCGCCCACGGCCCAGCCCACTGCTGAGCCCAGCCCGGCCCCGACCACTGAGCCGACCAGCCAGCCGACCGCCGAGCCGACCACTGAGCCCACTGGCGAACCCACGGCCGAGCCAACCCAGGCTCCGACCAGCGAACCTACGGCTGAACCGACTCAGGCTCCAACCAACCAGCCGACCGCCGAGCCGACCACTGAGCCCACTGGCGAACCTACGGCTTCTCCGGCTCCCACTGCCCAGCCCACCAACCCGGCAGTTGAACCCACCGCCCAGCCCACCTCGGCCCCTGCCCCCACCAGCGCGGTACCTACCGCGCCTGGTAGCGGCAAGCCCAGTGCGCTACCTAGCGCTAAGCCCACGGTGCCCGGCCAGCCTCAGCTGCAGCCCACCGCCCCGGTTGCCAATGCCACCACTCCAGTGGTTGGTAACCGCACCACCGCCTCGCCGCGCGGCGGCCTAGCCCACACGGGCGCGGCCACTGGCGCCTTTGCGTTGGCAGCTATCGCGATGAGCGCTGGGGGCCTAGCCCTGCGTCGTCGTCGTCAGGACTGATAGCGTCCCCATATACAGGGCTAAATACAGCTATCAACCAAGGTCAGTTCGGTTCATCCTCAACTAACCACAAACTGAAAGGGGTGGCAGCGGATATTAACCGCAATGTCCGCTGCCACCCCTTAAACAAACCCTCCCCCTCTTAAACAAACCCCTCCCCCCGGCTGCGGCCGGACCTTCGCATAGGAGCGATAATGCCCAGAAAACTGGCCAAACGTGCGGCTACGTTAGCCGCCGTCGTTGGCATGGCCCTGGCAGGAGGCGCACTACCAATCTCGGTAGCCCAAGCCGCGAGCGCGGCTCCGCCCGCCAAATACGCCACTGCCGACATCATCTTCCCCGGCAACGACGGCAAACCCCACAAAGTCACTTTCGACAAAAACTCCTTCATGGTTGATGGACAGCGTCTAAACGTGTGGTCTGGCGAGATCCACTACTGGCGCGCCCCAGATGTGAACTCTTGGCGCGATCTATTCCAAAAGATGCGCGCTAACGGTTACAACGCCGTATCCCTGTACTTCTTCTGGGGTCTACACCAATCTAAAGAAGGCGGCCCCTTCGACTTCTCCAAAGGCACCATTAAAGACCTCGACCTGCTGCTAACCATGGCTCAGGAAGAGGGCCTGTATGTCATTGCTCGCCCCGGCCCCTACGTTAACGCCGAAATTTCCATGGGTGGTTTGCCAGCCTGGATGACTAACTATTCGGGTGGACTACGCACCACCGACCCCAAGGTGCTGGCAGCCTCCAAAGCCTGGCTGCACGCCTTTAACCAGATTGCCTCCAAGCACCTGGTCACTAAGGGCGGCGGCTCAGTGCTGCTCTACCAGGTGGAAAACGAGCTGCTCAGCGACAACGCCGCGCGCGGCGCTTTCCTTAAGAGCCTGGTATCTCAGGTTAAATCTGACGGCATTGATGTGCCCCTATTCCACAATGACTATGGGCTCGGTGGACGCTTTAAAAACACTAGCCTTTACGGCACTGACTTTTATGCCTACGACAAGTACCCGGTAGGTTTTAACTGCTCAGCTGGACGTAACCGGATTGATGACTCTGAGGCCACTTTCCGCAGCTACGCCCCCAACTCGCCGCATTTCATCACCGAATCTCAAGGCGGCGCCTTCACTCCTTGGGGGGCCAGCTACAACGCCTCAGACTGCTACACCTACACCGATGAGGGTTTCACCCGCCAATGGGGTGTGCACAACATCGGTAACGGGGTAACCGCCTTCAACTACTACATGGCTTATGGCGGCACCAACTGGGGTTGGACTGGGGCGCCCGCCTCCGGCTTCACCTCCTACGACTACGGCGCCGGCATCACTGAGGACCGCACCTTGACCCCCAAGGCCAGTGTGCAAAAAGAAACCGGCTACTACACCAAGGCAGTACCCGAGTTAAGCGGCATGAACCCGGTGCAGGCCCCCAGCGCCGTCGTCGAATCTGGCTCCAACGTAAAGATTTACGCCCGCCAAGCCGAAGCCGGGCAGGGTTCAGTGACTGGCAACGGCGTGCGCACCTACGCCATGCGCCTAGCCAACTCCAACGACACCACTGAAACCACCTTCACCACGGCGCTAAGCCTAGGCAAGCCGCGCGGCGCCACCACCACAGGCTTTAGCCACGACGACCGCAGCAGCGCCATCACCTACACCGGCTCCTGGAGCCAGGTGGCTGACTCGTCGGCAGCCTCAGGCACGCTCACTCGCACCAAGACTGTGGGCGACACGGCCTCCTTCACCTTCACCGGCACCGGGGTGCGGCTGATTACCGCCACCGGCACCGATCACGGCTACTTCAAGGTTTCTATCGACGGCGGCGAGGCCCAGCTGGTCACGAGCGCCCACGTAGACACTGAGCAGAACAAGCCCACCCAGCTGGAGGCTTACCGCATTGAAAACCTCAGCCCCGGCCAGCACACCATTAAGGTGGAAAATGTTGGTTTCGACGGCGCAAATGTGGTTGATATTGACGCTTTCGACGTTCTAGGGTCGACGGCGGTCCAAGCCCCCATCTACAACGACTCTGACACTTCTTTCTTCACCTTCACCGGTTCTTGGCAATACGCCACTGGTAAGAACTGGACTCAGGGTGACCACTCCGGTGACGAAACCTTCTCTAAGACTGCCGGCGACTCCTACACCTTCACCTTCACCGGCGTAGGTTTTGACATCATCGCGCCCTTCTCCTCCAACCACGGCTCGGCCACGGTAACCGTTGACGGCCAGGAAGTGGGCCAGACCAAGGAGGATGTCACCTCTGAGGCCACTCCGCAACAAACCGTCTTCAGCTGGCGCGCCGAAAAGGGCGCCGAGGGCGGCACCGAGGCCGGTGCGCAGGGGGCCGAGGCTGGCGCGCAGGGCGGCGCGCAGGGCGGCGAGGCCGCTGCGCAAAGCGGCGCGAACGGCGCGGGCACCGATAAGGCTGGTGCGACCGCCAGCCAGGCAGCCGAGCCCGCCACGCACACCGTGAAGGTGACCGTGGACGGGAAAGCTTTCAGCGGCTCACAAGACACCTTCGTATCCCTAGACGCTGTCAAGGTTTACCCCAACGCCCAGTCCCTGCCCGGCGAAAACAATGACGAGGCAGACGGAACCATCTCTTGGAAGCGCATCCCGCAAAAGGAAGGCACCACCCTGGCCCTGCACGGGCGCGACGCCATCATGCTGACCGCTGACAAGCAGGTGGGCGGGCACGAGCTGTACTACACCACCAGCCAAATGTTTGGCGCCATGCTAAACAGCGCCGGCGGGTCCTTACAGTATCTAACCGGTACGCGCGGCGACAGCGGCGAAACCGTACTGCACTACACCACCCAACCCCAGGTCAGCGCCCCTGAGGGGGTTGAGCAAACCTGGGATGCGACCACCGGCCAGCTGCGCTTGAACTACAGCTACTCCGCCTCGCCCCAGCAAATCATCATTAAGGATGGCGACAAGGTTCTCTCCCTGCGCATCATTGACCGCACCACAGCCCAAACCACCTGGCTGCTTGACGGCACCCGCAACGGCAAGCTCAGCAGCGTAGCCGTTGAGGGGGTGGAACTGGCTCGCACCGCCAAGTTCACCGGCAAGGACACCTTGCAGCTAACCGGCTCGGTCTCCGCTGAGTCTAATGTGCGCGTGATTGCCCCCGCCGGCATCAACCACGTGGGCTTCAACGGCGGCTCACTCAACCCGGCTAGCGCCACTGGCAGCGCTGGCAATGCTGGTGCCGCCAAGTTCACCGGCACTGCTGGTGCCGCTGCAAGTGCCGCCAAAGCCGCTACCGGCACAAACAGTGCTACCGGCACGGGCGACGTCGGCGTCTTTACTGGCAAAGTACCCGGACCTGCAGCCGTAGCCAGCCAGCAGCTGAGCTTCGTCAAATCCACCGACTACGCTGAAGCCAAGGCCACTTACGACGACTCCAAGTGGAAGGTTGCCGCCGACACCCAGGCCGCCAACCCCCGCTTCCAAGGCCCGGGCGAATACTCCCACACTGTGCTGGACTCCAACCACTACGGCTTCTACGAAGGCTCAGTGTGGTACCGGGGCACCTTCACCGCCACCAAGGCCGACCCCTACCTGTACCTACAGGGCAACGGCGGCTCGGGCGTACCCTCGCAGGGCAAAAACCCCGCTTTCATGCAGGTGTGGGTTAACGGCGTCTACGCCGGGGCCTACGACGCCGCCGGCAACTGGGCTAAGGTGAACGTCCCCGCCGGCACCGTCAAGAGCGGCGACAAGGTCACCGTAGCGGTGCTGGTCAACAACCTCGGGCAAAACCTGGACTGGTCCGACGACGGCCTGTCCAAGCAAAACCGTGGCCTGTTTGACGTGGCCATCGAAGGCTCCACCGCCACCTGGAAGATCCACGGCGCCGACGCCGACTTTGCCGCCAAGGCAGCCACCAACCCCTCGGGCACGCTCTACAACAACGGCGGCCTGGGCGGCGAAAAAGCCGGCTTCCACATGCCCGGCTTCGACGACTCCAAGTGGGCCAAGGCCGACAACCTGCACTCGCAGGCCGGTGTCACCTGGTACCGCGCCCGCGTCAAGCTGAACCTGCCCGCCAACCAGGACACCGCTTTCCGCCTGGACATCAACTCCTCGCGCTTTAGCTCCCTGGGCGACCGCGCGCAGGCCACGCTTTTCGTCAACGGTTGGAACACCGGCGTCTACATTGGTGACCGGGGGCCGCAAACCTCGTTCACCATCCCCGCCGGGTTCCTCAACCCCAACGGTGAGAACGTCATTTCGATTGCGGTGGCAGCCAAAGAAGACGGCATGGGGCCCGATTCGGTGACTCTGCGCGCCGTCCACTCCACCACCAAGCCCGCGCTTGGCTCCACGCCTGCGCCCACTGCGGCGCCCACTGTGGCTCCCACGGCCCAGCCCACCGCAGGCCCGACGGCGACGGCGGTGCCCACTGCGGCTCCCACTGTGGCTCCGACGGCCACGGCGGCACCCACTGGCACGGCAACCCCCACAGCCAGCCCGACGGCCACGGCGGCACCCACTGGCCAGCCCACCGTGGCGCCCACGGTAAAGCCAACTGGCACGGCGTCGCCCACGGCTCAGCCGACTGTCAGCCCAACTGGTGCACCCACGGCCAACCCAACGGCCGCACCCACTGGCCAGCCCACCACCTCGCCGCAGCCCACCGCAGGCCCAACGGCGTCGTCGGCCCCTGGACAACCCACAGCAGGGCCAGGCCAACCCACTGCCAGCCCAACGGCGTCAACCCACCCCACTACGGCCCCCGAGCAGCCGGGCAAGCCAAGCACAGCACCGGCGCCTGACGGCACCCGGGAGCCTATGGCCGGCGAGCAGTTGCCGCGTACGGGCGTGAACCTGGCGCTTGGGCTCGGGGCAGTTGCGGCGCTCGCAGGCGGCCTAGTGTTGCTGCGCAGGCGGCGTGCCCTGTAAAAGCGCAGGTGACACCCTGTGAATGAACAGGTTACGCGCCCTACGAGGCCAGGCCCTGGACAGTGTCTGTGTTTGCAGGGCAGCACCCATGGCCGGCAAGCCTGCGCCCACAGTAGCCCTGCCTGAGAGGCAGTAAACCTGCGCCCACAGATACAGGCAAAATCGTCCCTTCCCTATAAAATCCCAGCGGAAAATCATAGGGAAGGGACGATTTTATGTGCGCTTGAGAGCGGGCTTCCACATGCTGAACCTTCTTGTCCGCACACTGGTCTTTTCGGGCACCAACCACCCAGCGAGCCAGGGCAGCCAAGTTAAGGTGAAACCGCTCTAGACCTTATGAATGCTGGCCCTATTCCAATAAGCGCAGCCAGCCACCCAACCACCACTAGAATCCAGCCACTCGGCAAACCGGCGGCCCTCTGTAGAACCTCCCGCCAGGGAAAACCAGCCCAGCCGCTGCATCTACCTTACCGGGGCAAGCAGACTACTCACTACACTGCCTCACCATGACAACCAGAATGGTTTGGACGCGCAGACCAGTTAGAACACCTAAACATTTTGGGACCGCACCAGCTTCAGACAACCCCAGGCAAGAACTAGCTGCAACAACTACCAAGTGATGCAGTGCGGCGTCGGGAGATATTTCATGCCTGCGCTGCCCCTTCTCACAGATACGGAAAAATCGTCCGTTCCCTATAAAACCCCATTGAAAAATCATAGGGAACGGACGATTTTGGGTGTATTTGTGAAATTAGGTGTACGTACATTGATACCCATATCTCACATACTGATCATTTGCCTACCTGGGAATATCTCCAGGCCAGGGGCTTTTAGTCATCAGTCCCCACCATCCGCATCCAGCATTATCCCGGCCCATCCTCGGCCAGCTCAGCCCAGTCAGAATAAGGCCAGCTCATCCGGCCAGACACCAACCAGTCCATTTAAGGTGCTCATAGCATAGGCAACTCCACGCCGGAGTGCCTCAGCAATTGAGGTATCAGTCAATTGGAGCACCAGGCTAGGCTTAGAACCTCCTCAGCCAGAACATCCCTTCAGCTGTTGGCTCAATATGACAGTTCAGACGGGGCAGAACTCAAGCCTGGCCTCCACCTCAGACTTTGCGCACTACGTCGGGCAACACCTCAAGCCTA
>QWCL01002048.1_pt1 | contig 15356 bp, 13 predicted proteins | sample 1972551 | NCBI WGS metagenome assembly QWCL01 (sample SAMN09866709, study PRJNA288562) | Human oral metagenome isolate term2_saliva, whole genome shotgun sequencing... | isolation source: mouth | host: Homo sapiens | place: USA: California
GGTTTACGAAGCCGTGGCGGAGGGCGGAATTACTAGGTTTTTGGCTCTGTACCAGGGAGAAAAGCCAGCGCTAATTGGTCCAGTGCGAAGCTTAAGATTATACTATTTGAGCTGGGCGGCGCCGTATCAAGCATCAATCGCACACGTCGGCGGAAGTCCCAACGCTTTATCCCAAGTCAGAAACGGCAATTATCGCGACATCGACCAGTTCTTTAACGACGGATCATATTGGCGATCTCGCGACCGCTACGCGCCGCACAACGTCTACACTTCAGGAGAAAAACTCGACCAATTGAACAGCGCAAAAGGCTATAACAATTCCGAATTCACCAGCTTCGCGCGAGCAGACGGCAAGCCTGTCGAATCACCAAACGCCACATCTGTGAACATAAACCTCAGCGGGTCGCTCTATAACACTTCATACGCTTACGACAAGGCATCGAATTCTTACCTCAGGAGCATGGCTGGCGCGCCACACACTGATAGGGAAGATGGGCAAATCGCTCCAAACACCGTCGTAGCTATGGAAGTGGGCGTTGAAGCTCGGGCTCAAAATTACGACGGCTACGAAGACGTCAAAACGACAGGATCCGGCAAAGCTTACATTTTCCAAAACGGCACAGTCGTCACCGCCACTTGGTCAAAAGCGGACATAAATGCGCCGCTTAAATTGACAGACGAATCCGGAAAAGATGTCGCCTTAAATCGCGGACAAACATGGATTGCAGCCTTCACGCCAGGAAGGGGAAGTGTTTCATGGCAATAGATCCGGCATCTAAAACCCTGCGCGAGTACAAACAATATTATTTATTTTCAATTTCTATCGTTAAAATTATCGCTGCGCCGCTTAATAAAATTCTGGCGGCACTTTCTCATAAAATTGGCGAACCGACAACCGACACTCCGCCAAATCCTAACGATAAACGCTACGAAAAAACCGGATTTAAGACGGCACTTCAGGCAATTTATGGCGATTATCAACCAGAGCAAAAACCAGCTAGTGACAACGACAAGCCAAAAATCCCGCTCACTCAAGCTCTAAATCAAGCAAGCACCGGCGTCGTGATTCTTAATTCCAATCAGAAAATTATCTTCGCTAATTCCGCCGCCCCGATTTCCAGGAACGCAAAAGGCGAGGATTTTCTGGCGCTTGATTTTCTAAACGAACCGAGCATTTCCGATTGGCTTCACGAAATTTCCAATGAGAAAATTAAAGCCGAACATCGCTGGCAACGCATTAGTACGGACCCTGACATCATCCAAAAAACGCGAATATTCGACATTGTGGCTTCATTTGAGAAAGGCGCCGCCGCCGAAACTGTCATTTTCCTCATCGACAAGTCTAAAGGATATTTGCCAGAAGAAGAGGACCTCAATTTCATCTCATTTGCCGCCCACGAACTTCGCGGACCGATTACAGTTATTCGTGGCTATCTGGATATTATCAACGAAGAGTTTGCTGGACGCTTGCAGGGCGACGAGAGACAGCTTCTTGATAGGTTGGTCGTTTCGTCCAATCGCTTGTCTAGCTACATTGACAATATTCTTAACGTTGCCAGATATGATAGACACCACTTGAAGGTTTATCTGCTGGAAGATACTGTCGCTAATATTTACGCCTCGATTGCCGATGATATGCAACTTCGCGCATCGACTCAACACAGAATGCTCAGCGTCAATATTCCAGATGATCTGCCGACAGTAGCCGCTGATCACGGAAGTATCGGGGAAGTAATTGGTAATCTGATCGACAATGCCATTAAATACAGCTTTGAGGGCGGGTCCGTAACCGTTTCCGCCGAACAAAAGGGCGACTTCGTGGAAGTGTCCGTCGCCGATAACGGAATTGGTATGCCGGCGAATGTCGTGGATAATTTGTTCCACAAGTTCTATCGATCGCACAGATCACGCGAAGCCGTGGCTGGGACGGGAATTGGACTTTACATTTGCAAAGCCTTTGTCGAATCTCACGGCGGCTCGATAATCGCTCGATCCCGCGAAAACGAAGGCTCGGTTTTCTCGTTCACTTTGCCAATTTATGCTACAGTTAAAGACAAATTGTTAGAAGACGGGCAATTAAATAACCAATTGATACGAAAGGGCGGCGGCTGGATAAAAAATCACGCTATGTATAAGGGCTAGGAGGAATTATGATAAAGACAATTTTATGCGTGGAAGATGACCCCAGAGCAACGCGGTGACCAGATTTTAGACGCGCTGAGAAATAATAATGTCGATTTGGTTCCGAATAGTAAGATTTTGATTATGACCAATTTTGAGCAGGACGAAGCTTCGCGTAAATCAGTTATGAGTCGTGTCGACGGATATCTGATTAAGGCTGACATTACGCCGCGGAATTTGATAGATGTCGTTAAGCAGATGGGTAGCAACGACTAGATCTTATGTATCGGAAGTAATGTTAAATAAAGCTGACGAGCATCAAGCTATTTATGCTATAATAGTAATGTATGACACAAGAAATCCACCTAGATCCAAAAACAACAGATTTTAGACTAGGAGAATTATACTGTGGACCTGGAGGTCTAGCGTATGGCGCACTAAGAGCGAAAAGTAAAGATGGCAGATACTCTGTCTCGCATGCCTGGGCTAATGACTACGATTCAGACACTTGTGAAACATATAGAAAAAACCTCTGTCCAGACAATCCAGAATCCGTTATATGCGACGACGTGCGCAATATCAATATCGATCAACTCGGAGATATTGACGCTTTTGCATATGGATTTCCATGTAATTCATTCTCGCAAGTAGGTAAGCGCCAAGGAATAGCCAATGAAAAGTTCGGACAATTATACTGGTATGGTGTTGAAGTTCTTAGAAAATACCACCCAAAATGGTTCATAGCAGAAAACGTTTCCGGTATTCGGAGTGCTGGCAGTGGCGACTTTCAGACAATCCTAAAAGACCTTCAGGAATCTGGATATAGACTGGTCTGCAACCTATATAAATCAGAGCAATATGGGGTCCCTCAAACGCGCCATAGGGTTGTCATAGTTGGAATTCGTAGTGATTTAAATATAGAGTTTAAGGTTCCAGATCCAAAAATATACACCAAATGCGACATATCATCTCGCACCGCATTAGCAAACATCCCAAAGAAAGCACCAAATAATCAAGAGAGGAAATTATCCGAAAAAGTCACTAAGAGACTTTCATACATTAAGCCAGGAGAGAATGTGTGGCAAGCAGAAGACGCTGGGCGCCTGCCAGAAGAGCTAAAAATCCACACAAAGACAAGAATTAGTCAAATATACAAAAAACTAGACCCCTTAAAACCAGCCTACACAGTAACAGCATCCGGAGGTGGAGGAACATTCATGTATCACTGGACAAATCGCGAATTGACAAATCGCGAGCGAGCGAGATTGCAGACATTTCCAGACGACTTCGAGTTTGTTGGTAGCTATTCTTCTGTAAGAAAACAAATAGGCATGGCTGTCCCCTGCAACCTAGCGGAGATCATAACTACTGCAATATTGGATTGTTTTGCGGGAATAGAATACCCCAGCATTAATCCTAACCTAAATATACATATAGATAGCAAGGTGTAATTGTGTTGTACTATAACAATATTGAGGACCCCATTCTTCTTACCCCAGCCAAGACTTGCAACAAGCTACAAATCATTACGGGATTCACTGATTGTGAACGAATTTCCACTCACCTAATCAAGCTAACTGATGGCGCAAAAGAAAATATTTATCAAAGAAACATTGAGATAGAAATGATTCTTGGAATGTACAAGGGCGCATCTATCACCGAGAGAAAACACCAACGAATACAAAGGTTGTTATCTTACACTTTGCCATCATCAAACATGCCAAAATTCAGTTGTAGATATATTATTCAGAATAAAGAAGTGCACAGTAAACTCTACATCTGGTCAAAAGACAACGAACCACAAATAGCTTTTTGTGGTTCGGCAAATTACAGCATCAATGCATTCCAGAATCGTCGAGAATGCATGACTGAGTGCAATGCAAAGCAGGCGGAACATTATTACCAATCTCTATTCGCAGATTCAATGGACTGCCTCGATGACAATATTAAGCAAAACCTAAAGTTCATTAAACAGCAAAAAACCGTTAGTGAATTTGACGATCCAGATAATGATAGCTACACTGACTACAACAACAAAACACCATTAGAAACAGCAACCATCTCCCTCCTGACAGCCGACGGCAGAATAGGCTACGGCTCGTCTGTAAATTGGGGAATTAGGCAAAATGGCACAAAAAGAGATCCAAACCAAGCCTATATCCCATACAATTCTGCAGATAAGAAACCCGGCTTCTTTCCGGATAGGGTTAACCCTAATGACAAAAACTGCCCAATCTTTCGCGTAATAACAAAGCATGGCGGAACATTCCATATGAGAATGGCTCAAGCGAACAACAAAGCGCTACATTCGGCAGAAAGCAACAGTATTCTTGGTCAATGGATACGAAATGAGATGAAAGTTCCGTCGGGAACATTTATTACAAAACAGATGCTAGAGAATTACGGAAAAACATACGTAACTTTTCGCAAATATGCCGACGGTACGTACCTATTAGACTTTTAATTTCAAACTACGACCTAAGATAATAAAAAAGAGCCTTTTACAGACTCTAAAATGACATTCTTGGTGACCCCACCGGGAATCGAACCCGGGTTGCCAGGATGAGAACCTGGTGTCCTAACCGCTAGACGATAGGGCCGTAACTCTATGGATTATACCATGGAAAGGGAAGGCTTGTCTACTTTTCCGCATCCACACAACCTCTACGTCATATTTATCACTTGAGATTTTTCTGAAAATTCGCCATAATAAAACTATGGAAAAGGGCGGGATTTACTTTAAGCCTCACGCAATTTCCAGATTTTGGCTGAGGAGATTGTGTGAAGTGGCATTACTGAGCTGTTTCACGATCATTCTTTTATATGCATGGGCGCGAATTTTCGCAGGATTTTTCGGCGCAATAATCTTAGGAATAATGGGGCTTTTGGTTATTCTGCAAATTATAGCTACCAGCGTTCAACAGGGAATAAACATACAATTCATCATCGGCTACCTATTCTTCGGATTTTTACCTTTGATTTTCAGCCTTGTTTTATGGGTTCGCCGCCAAAAAACTGACGACAATACATCCAGCTTGGAGAATAAACTTTCTGCCGTTGAAAGTAAGTCTGATGTAGTGATTAATGCCATCGACGACGGCGTTCTGGCTATTTCCAAAGACGGCAACATAGAATTAATCAATCCATCCGCCCAACAAATCATCGGCTGGGACCAAGGCGACGCGCTCGGGCTTAACTGGAAAAGCGTCTTAAAACTCGTTACTTCAGACGGAAAAGACGTAGAAGACCTCGAGAATCCAATAGCCCAATCTTTATCAAAAAATCAGCCAACACACAACGATAAATTATTCCTATTAACCAGCTCTGAAAAGCGAATTTTAGTTTCAATTGTCAGCTCTCCAGTCGGCACAGATGGCGAAGGAATCATCGTAGTTTTCCGCGACATCACCAAAGAAAAAGCCGAGGAACGCGAGCAAGCCGAGTTTATTTCCACTGCCAGCCACGAGATGCGCACGCCAGTTGCGTCAATTGAGGGCTACTTGGGTCTGGCGTTAAATCCAGCCACCGCTCATATCGATGAGAAAGCCCGCGATTTCATTACCAAAGCTCACGAATCGGCACAACATCTGGGACGATTATTCCAAGATCTCCTCGACATTAGCAAAGTTGAAGATGGGCGAATGAAAAATAACCCGAAGATCATCAACGTAAACGAATTTTTGAAGGATATTTTTGATGGTTTGGCGACAAAAGCTGATGAAAAACAGCTCAATTACATCTTTATGCCAGACATAATTGATGAAGGTAAAGAGAAGTCATTGCAGCCGATTTTTTATGCCAATATTGATCCCGACCATTTTAGGGAAGTTGTTAGCAATCTGATTGAAAATGCCATCAAATACACGCCGTCGGGCGAAGTTGTCGTCAATGTTACCGGCGACGATAAGCAGATTTCCATAAGTGTAAAAGACAGCGGCATTGGTATTCCCGCCGAAGATATTCCGCATTTATTCCAGAAATTTTATCGGGTGGACAATTCTGACACGCGAGAAATTGGCGGAACTGGTTTGGGGCTATATTTGAGTCGTCGCTTAGCCGAGGCGATGTCTGGAAATTTGCGAGTTGAGAGTAAATATAAAGAGGGAAGTACTTTCTATTTGGAAATTCCTCGTATGAGCAGTTCGGACGCAAAACAACGCCTAGAGTCTACGAAGATTGAAAAGGCTGAAGATCTAGCGCCAGACTCTCTAACTTCAGAAAAAAATAATAGCGAAATTGTCGATTCAAATCCAGCCGCAATCGCAACTCCAGAAAATCCAGCTCCAGCAGCGCCCGCAGTCCTGGCGACCCAGCCAGAAATTCCACAACCAGCCAGAAATTCTTCCGAGCCGACGTTGGCTGAAATTGAGGAAGAGCTGCGTAAAAAGCGCCAGCAATTGTCCATACCTGGCCGCGAATAATAACCATAAGAACTATGGATTTTTTGTCAAAACTTCAGTATAGTATAAACATATGACAAAAATTTTATTGGTTGAGGACGACAAAAGTTTACGCGAAATTTACGGTGTACGACTTTTGGCGGAGGGCTACGATATCGTTTCGGCGGGCGACGGAGAAGAAGCTCTAGCCATGGCAATTAAAGAACGTCCGCGATTAATCTTAAGCGACGTGATGATGCCAAAAATCTCTGGCTTTGATATGCTGGACATTTTACGCTCAACGACAGAGACAAAAGACGTTAAAGTTATTATTATGACCGCGCTGTCCTCAGAGGACCAGAGGAAACGCGGAGAGCAGCTTGGCGCTGATAAATACTTGGTGAAGTCTCAGGTGGGAATAGAGGACGTTGTGAGAGCAGTTCACGAAACCTTGGGCGACCTTCCGGGAGTCGGCACAAATCCAGTGCCAGTTTCACAACCAGCTCATACATATGAGCCAGTTGCTCCAACACCTCAGCCAACTCCAGCAGCGCCGCAGCCAGTTACTAGACCTGATATTTCTTCATTGTCGCCGCAACCAGCCGCCCCCGCTGCAACGCCAACAACTCCTGCAATAAATCCGCTCGTACAACAACATCCGCAACAGGTATTCGCTCCAGCTCCGCAGCCGCTGCCTCAACCAGTACAGACTCCAACACCGCAGACTCAGCCGACAACCCTGCCACAGCCTATGGCGCCATTTTCATCACCCGCACCGCGACCATCGGGGCTTGGTGATCGTGTGATTCAGCCTTTGCCAACTGACGATTCTCAGAATTCTGTAGATATTTCCAAGCTTATGGCAGAAGAATTGGACAATACACAGAGAATTTCTCAACCAACTCCAGAACCTCAACCAGTGCAGACTCCAGCACCGCAACCAATTCCGACGCCTCAGCCAGCACCAAATCCTATTGAACAGGTTAACTCAATACCTCTCGCCCAAACACAGCCTCAGGAGCAAAGCATCCCACATCAACCATCAGAAACTCCTCAGCCGACACAATTTCCACCGATAAATCCACAACAATGATAAACCCAGACACAAAGCAAGAATCTTGGCGCCTCAACAAATTCGTGGCGCTGTGCTTGGGTGTTTCCAGGCGGAAGGCTGACGAATTGATAGAAAAAGGGAAGATTACTGTTGACGGTCAGCCCGCCAGATTGGGTCAACAAATTTCTGACGCAAATAAAATTTCCTACAACGGCAAATTGCTAGAATTGCAATCCAAACAGCTCATTATCCTGCACAAGCCAACTGGATATCTTTGTTCGCGCGCCTCTCAGGGCGGCGTTCCGACAATCTACAAATTGCTACCGAAGAATCTTCACCACTTAAAACCTGTTGGTCGCCTGGATAAAGACAGCTCCGGGCTGATTCTCATGACGAACGACGGAGATTTTGCTCACAGCATGACACATCCGTCGTTTTATAAGATTAAGCGATATCTCGTCACAATTGACAAACCACTACAGCCGCTTCACCGACAAATGATCAATGATTTTGGTGTGCAGCTTCCTGATGGACGCAGTCAATTGACACTAGAAAGACAACACGAAGGTGATGATTATCGCTGGATAGTGGAAATGAGCGAGGGAAGGAATCGTCAAATTCGGCGAACTTTCGATGCATTAGGCTACACTGTTAAAAAACTCCATAGAACAAACTTTGGCAATTATTCGCTCGGCGACCTCAAAAGAGGCGAATGGCGGGAGGAGAAATTCACGAATTCATAATTTACTCCGCGGCTCTTTACATTTTACAGTAAATATTGTAATATAGCTTTTGTGCTAAATTTGATAGAAAGTGTAATTGCAAAATGGAAACGCTAGGGCGCGAATCTAAGCCTTTGTCCTCAGAAAAACTAAGAGCAGTCGTATGCAACCTTAAGGAAGAAAGATCGAATACTATAGAAAAACTGTTCTATGAGGAGGATAAGTCCAAGATTTTACCAAAATTCCTAGAAAACCAACTCTACGCTTACATCGAACTTATTAAAGAGGTTGAGAAACATACTACGAAATTTAAATATCCCATATCTGTAGCGTTCAAAGATGACGACAATAACATTTACTATTGCATAAATAACCCCGAAGAAAATTGTTACATAACACTTTACCCAAATCCAATTAACGAACAATCTCCAAAAGCCTACATCCACAATTACGCCAGGGAATATAATAGCGACAGCAGAGAATGTACACTCGTCGTAGCCGAACCTGAGAAGTTCATAGCAGAAAGCAACCTGAGATGTTTTGAGGATTTCCTGAAAATAGTCCGCCCATGCGAGGCTTATATAAACAGTGTAATAGCCAAAATGCCCGAAAACCGCTATAATATATAATCATGTCTAAATTACCAACAGTCGCCATCATCGGGCAAGCCAACGTCGGCAAAAGCTCACTATTTAATCGCTTGACGCGCTCTCGCACGGCCATAGTCGCCAGGGAAGCTGGAACAACTCGCGACAATGTTGTTGGTAAAGTCTCATACAAACGACGCAACGTAGATTCTGCGCCGTCAGATGACTATTCGCAATTTTGGCTCATCGACACAGCAGGACTGAAAACTGCCGAGGACGAATTTGAGGCGACCATTCAGGACCAAATCGCTGACGCTTCCGCCGCCGCTGACGTAATCCTCGTAACCGTCGACTCCACTGCATATCCTTCCGACGCCGATCGACAATTAGCCAAAAAAGCCCTAAAAAGCGGCAAGCCAGTCATTCTAATCGCCAATAAAGCAGACTTAAAAGGTTCTCTTTCTATCGACGAATTCAAGCGACTCGGCATTAAAAACATCATAAAAACCTCCGCCGAGCACAGCATTGGTATTTCGGAGCTTCTTGATAGCATTGCCGAACTTATTCCGCCAGCCACCGAAGCCGCACCTGACGATATTATTCGCGTCGCGCTAATTGGTCGACCAAATGTTGGAAAGAGTAATCTATTCAATACCTTAGCGGGAAAGCAACAAGCCATCGTCGCCAACGTCGCCGGTACAACTCGCGACGTAAACCGCGTTCAAGTTCGTTATCACGGTCAGACAATTGAGCTGCTCGACACCGCTGGAATTCGCCGCCAAGGAAAGCAGGAAACTGGAATTGAGAAGTTTTCAGTTCTTCGCACAATGCAAGCCATCAACGAAGCTGACGTTTGTCTGCTTCTTATGGACGTCAATGAGCTTAACGTTCAATTGGATCAGCGCCTAGCTGGAATTATTGACGAGGCGGGCAAGGGGCTTGTTCTGGTCGTCAGCAAATGGGATTCCGTCGAAGGTAAAGATGCCTACACACACGATGAAATTGCACCACAAATCAGCTATAATTTCAAGTTTACGCCGTACGCGCCGTTAATATTCACTTCTTCCGTCACAGGGCAGAATGTCGCCAAGCTGTTTGACCTGGCGCTTGATATTTATAAACGCCGACGCCAAGAATGTAAAACTCGCGCCTTAAACGACATTTTACAGAAAGCCATCGCCGCACATCCGCCAGCTGGTCTGAAAAATTCACACCCGAAGCTGCGCTACATTGTCCAGACTGACGTTGCTCCGCCGTGGTTTGTTATATATGGTAGCAATCTGAAATTTGTCCACTGGAGCTATAAACGTTATCTGGAGCGAACTTTACGTGAAGCTTTCAATTTTGCGGGAACGCCGATTAAAATGTCTTTCCGTGACGAAAAGCAATTAAAAGCCAATCGTGAACGCGTTGCGCGCGGTCTGGCGCCAGTCACCAAAGCCTACAAGCAGGCCAAAAACGCCGAAAAGCTCGCTTAATCCTATTTTTACGCCAATCTCTCTTGACTTAAATATTATCGCGTGATATAAATAACATTGGCTTTCATTGACAAGTCGAGATTTATTCCTTGTCCGAAAGCGCACCTTGACAAGCAGTTGAGAATAAAGCAAGGTGAGATTTTGTGGCGTTATTTTAGCGGAAGCAAAATAGCGTCGTGAAACCTCATCTTGCTCACACACCATCCGGGTGGTAGAGCAGTGTTTTTAGCTGAACACAGGCACTTCGCCTGGATGAGGAGAGAGGTTTGTCATGAAGGACGATATCGATATTAAGGACGATATTAAGGCTGCGACAGTAATTGCTGTGCTAACAGCGATTACTTTCAACTTGACAATGGTCGCGTTGCGCTTGGCATGGGCGTGGTCTGCGGCAGCAATACTTGGGGCACCCACGTTGTCGCATGTCCAATCCCTGATTATCGTCACGGCTTTTGTTGTTGGATATTTGATGGCTACGATAGTCCTACCATCGAATCGATACAGGTCGTACATCTCCATATCCGCCACGGCCTTTATTGTGACTTCCTGGCTAATGTGCTTAATTGCACATTAGCCGTCACCGCGAAATGGCAGCCGCCGAGAATACTTGGCGGTTCATAATCTCCCGCCAACAATTCTCCTGCTTGTCAGTTCGCTCCATAGATGCGTATCTATGCTGATGAGTCGGAAACGACGAAAGCGAACTTTTATTCAAACATCATCAATTGCGCAGACAAAACTTCACGCGTAATTTCGTCTGCACGTTCACCAATTAGCACAATTTTTGCTGGCTCTTCCGCCGCAGAATTAGCTATTTGAATCTGATTTTCCGTTGCCTCCAAATGATGCCGTGCGCCATTATCATCAATAAAACAGCCCTTCATTCGCCTGAGTTTATAAGCGTCAAAAAGTTCCGGCCAAATTTTTTCCAGAGTCGCCGCAGCAATTTTCATACCAGAAACATCCAGCACTGCGTACGTCGGATTGTCTGGCACGACCAACTCGCCGTCATACTTATCGAAAAACGTTAGTAGTCCCGACGGCGTCGTCATTTTATTGATATCAAATTTACCTCGTGGCGCACTCAGTATTTTTCCGTAAGGCAGAGAACTTAGCTTAGATTCATATCGTAGTCGCTCATCGTCACTTAGCAAATCTTCTTTGGTCACTAAAATCATATCCGCCGCTTGCAATTCAATTTCATGCGCCGGCTCAATTCCACGTAAAATCTCATGTGCGTCAATAACATAAAAACTCTGCGCCAACTCGTACTTATTGAATATTTGTGCATTAATCAATTTCTCAACTAAATTCATCGTTCGCGCCACACCAGTCGCCTCAATAAACACCGGGGCGGGGGAATTGCGACAAAAGTCAAGTAACATTCGTGTCAATGCATGCTTCGACGAGCAACAAACACAATCGCCAGCCAAAGTCGTCACAATATCCGCCAGCTTTTCCAATCGATAACCGTCAACGTTTTCATTAGCGTATTCATTCTCAATCACCCGAGAGTTCTTGTAGTCACTTTGTTGCAATAATAACTCAAGAACACTAGTTTTCCCGGCGCCCAACGAGCCATTCACCAAATACAACGGAACTTTATCGATAACCGCTCGCCCATCATCAAACGGCGCATTAATACTAAATTCCAAATCGTCATCGCGTTTTGCCATATGCTTATTATACGTCATTTTCACAAGGTGATATACTAAGTTTATGAAAGTAATATTAGCGCTGGGAAATCCAGGCGAAAAATACACAAACACGAGGCATAATGCTGGGTTTTTGGCTATTGATAAATTTGCATCAGAGAATAATGCAGTTTTTTGCAATAAGCCAAAATTTTCCGCAGATATTGCCGAAACAAACATCTCTGGAGAAAAAATCCTACTAGTTAAGCCAACTACTTTTTACAACGAGGTTGGAATTTCCGCTCGAGCAATCTTAGATTTTTACAAATTGACATTGGACGATTTACTAATTATTCCTTTGGTAAAATTCGAACCCGCAAGGGCGGACGAGACGCAGGCAGCAACGGACTGAAATCCCTTCACGCTCACGTTGGATCAGACTTTTGGCATATTCGTATTGGCACAGACAATTTGCTCAGACGTCAAGTCGGTGACGTAGATTTTGTCCTGGGTAAATTCAACTCAGACGAGCAAAAGATTCTCCAAAGCTGGATATTGCCCGAATCAATTAATTTGATCGATAAATTTATTAACGGAACTATCGAGCCGTTCAGTATAAAATATTAACCGGATTCTAACGTCGTTTTCGCGGCACAATTTTTGAAGCGCCGTTCTTCAATTGCTCTTCGGCTTGATGTAATTTTGCAGCCGCAGCTTCTTGCAGATTGATCGATCGGGCTTCCAATATGCTGCTGCCGACCGCCAAACTCACGAACAATAAGCCCAAGCCACCCGTCGCCCATTCCGGTAGTTCCAAGTGGAATAATTTGGCAATCATCATCACGCCGAGCGCCATAATTGCCCAGTGAGCGCCATTTTCCAGATATTTATATTTACTAAGCGCGCCTGTTCGCAATAAATATACGGTTAGCGATCGGACCCAAATCGCTCCAGCGCCCAGTCCAGCCACAATTAGTAGCACGCTGTTGGTAATGGCGAACGCACCAATCACACCGTCAAAGCTAAAGCTGGCATCCAGAACTTCCAAATACAACAAGCTAGCGAACGCCGCCCAACCGGTTTTAACCTTAACGGATTTCGCGTCATCTTCATGGAAAAATGACCCAAATAGTTCCAACCCAATATGCAGCACAATTCCAAGAACCGCTGAAATCAGCACCAAAGATTTATGCGGCGCCTCGACCGTAAAATACAGAACAGCCGCCACGCTAAGCATTATGCACACCTTAAAATTCTCAAATCGCCCAGCCTTTGCCAAGATCGGCTCAACGTGCCGCATCCAGTGAACACGCTTGTTGTAATCGATGAAATAGCTAAGCCCAATCATAATCAAAAACGCACCACCGAACGCGTCAATCATCGGCGACGCCTCGTGCAGGATCTTACCGTACTCAACAGGTTTATGAAGCGCCAGATTGACAACATCCATAAATCCATGACCGCTCGCAATCATTACAATAGCAATTGGCAATATAAATCGAACGACAAACACCGCCACAAATATACCAGCCGTCAGGAAGACTTTCTGCCAGACTTGGCTCATTCCCGCCAAAACCTTGCTATTTATCACCGCGTTGTCAAAGCTAAACGTAACTTCCAAAACCACCAAAATAGTAAATAGCCAAAGACCGCTAACGCCCATATGACTAAAAATCAAACTACCCAAACCTAAGGTCAATAGGACCGAAAACCAAAAAATCCGAAACGGATGATGTGAATGTAAAAGATGTTTCATATTGATTTAGTATAGCATAAGCATGGAGTATAATTTTATATATGGCACAAAAATCGCCAGATGGTCGCATAAAAAAGTTTTTATCAGCCAACAGTTCTTAATCTTAGGAATTATCATATCCGCGCTTATCAGATACTTTTTATCATCAAAAGACGTCTTCAAAATATTGCCAAAAAACGCCTTTCTTCGACGAATTGCGCTCTCTATGATCGGGCTCATTTTACCTGTATGCGAATGCGGTAACGTGCCAATTGCGCGCAGCTTAATAGCAAATGGGCTGAAACCTGCTGACGTTATTAGTTTTCTTTTCGCCGCGCCAATCTTAAATCCGATAACCATAATTTCAACCATGACCGCCTTCAGTTTTGACACCCGAATGGTTTGGTGGCGAATTATTTTTGCACTAATTATCGTACAAATAACCGCTTTTATCGTCAGCTTTTTTAAGGAAGATTCCGTCATTAATCCAGAGTTTGAAAAACTTTGCCACTCTCATAATCACGGTTCAAAATTGTCAAACTTATTCAGCTCATCACGCAATGAATTCTGGCAATTATTTACTATGTTGGTCTTAGGCGCCAGCATCGCAGCCGCCACACAAATCTTCGTTCCACGATTCATCATAAACGCCGTCGGCAGTGACATTTTCCTGTCAGTCATATCCATGATCACGCTAAGTTTCGTCATTTCGATATGCTCCAGCATCGACGCGTTCTTCGCGCTGGCTTACGTGCGAAATTTCACAACAGGCTCAATTTTATCTTTCTTACTATTCGGACCGATGATAGACATAAAAATGATTACGTTATTAAAAACGACTTTTCGCTGGAAATTTATTGCAACAATTACCTTAACCATATTCGTCTTGTCGCTAATTGTCGGACTGGGAGTTAATTTATATGTACGCTAACCTTGCAAGGTCAATTGGCGGAATTGTCGTTTGCGCATATATTTTGCTATTAGCTTGGCGCGACCAACTCGGTTTTTACGTTCATCCACGCTATCACACATTCGCGGTCATAATTAGCGTAATCGGCGTTATACTTTTGCTTATTGATATAATGTTGCAATTAAAAAATAAACTCGCTAAAGACAAATCTAGAGTTAGCTTGAAAAAAATTGCCCCGATATCTTATTTTGCAATAATTATATTATCAGTCGGATATATATTACCACCAAAGCCACTTTCTCCAAGCAGCCTTGCGCAAAAAGAAAGTCCTGCGATTATTGAGCTCGAAAGTCGTTGCGAGACACCTCAGCCGAAAGAGAACTCTTCTACAATCTCAATAAATCGCTGGAAAACCGCTATAAATTCCTGTAAAGAAGCCGCTTATTTTAACGGCAAAGATATTACCATAACCGGCTTCGTTTCAAATGATCTGTTAAAAAACTACGGCTATAATTACTTCAATATTGCCAGATACGTTATAAGTTGCTGCACTGTTGACAGCGTGCCTATGAAAATCCTGGTCGAGAAAAACTTTTCAACAGATTACCCAGATGGAACATGGCTAATCGTCAAGGGCAAATTGTCGCAAAAAATCGTTAATAGCCAAGCTGAATACGTCATAACCGACGTGCATATCACAAAAATCAACCAACCCAAATATCCTTATGAATTACTC
>QWCL01000624.1_pt1 | contig 15308 bp, 15 predicted proteins | sample 1972551 | NCBI WGS metagenome assembly QWCL01 (sample SAMN09866709, study PRJNA288562) | Human oral metagenome isolate term2_saliva, whole genome shotgun sequencing... | isolation source: mouth | host: Homo sapiens | place: USA: California
CCATCCTTCAAGTTGGCTCCCACCAACTTCAATACCGATTTTTCCGCACCAAAAAGCCGAAAAGTCACCACAAAACCAACACGTTTTGTCCTATAACCCAAAAATTTTGGCCTGTAAGGGCGCCTGGGGACGCGTGGTGGGGGCGCTGGGGTCAAACCAGTCCACTTCTGCTATTTCGGCGTGTGGGCGCACCTGCTGGGGGCTAAAGACTCCCTCGGCAATAAATACGTGGGAAACCACCGTAAAGCCCGGCTCGTTTGAGGCCGGCGCACTGAAATCGCCTAGGGGACGTATAGCCGCGTTTTTAAGGTCCAGACCCACTTCTTCACGAACTTCACGTAAAGCCGCTTCTAAGGGGGTTTCGTGGGCTTCTAGCTTGCCTCCGGGCATCTGAAACCTGGGGGAGGAGCCTTTACGCACACTCAGCACCCGCCCCTGGGCGTCACGCAGCACAATGGCAGCTACTTCCACAATTTTGAACTCATCTAACAGCATTTTTTCTCCAGCCACTGGTTACGTCTCAAGTATGCGCCCGTAGTGGCTTTGGTGCCCGCAGTGGCGACGACGACGCCCGCGCCGGCAGTCAGGCTCGGCCTTCCGCAGCCGGCCTCCGCAGTCCGTCCCCATAGCGGCTCAGTGCTACCCACGCAGCCGCCGTTGCCAGCGTCAGCCGCCCGGCGCCGTCGTGGGCATAAAAAAATCCGCCGCAGTCTAACTGCGAGCGGATACTGGGTGGAGCTAACGGGACTCGAACCCGTAACCCCCTGCTTGCAAAGCAGGTGCGCTACCAATTGCGCCATAGCCCCATTAGGCCGGATCAGCTACTTCAATCCAAGGTTGCGCTTGCCAACGTTTAGGGGCGGTTTTTAACCAGAGGGCATAACCGCAAACACCTAGGCTAAGTGCAATCAGGGATTTAGCTGCGAAGCTCATTAATTTGCTCCGTTCAACCGGTGGTGGGCCTAGCTGGACTCGAACCAGCGACCTCATCCTTATCAGGGATGCGCTCTAACCAACTGAGCTATAGGCCCGTTTGACTCGATAGAGATTACACGAGCCAGACGCAGATAATCAAATCGAATTAGTCATCTGCCAGTGTGAGATAGACCCCACCGATCAAGTGAGTGGTCACGTTGTAGATCATGGCACCAATAGTGGCCAGGGCGGTGGACAGAATAATGTTCACAACCGCCACCACAGTAGCCAGGGAAACCGCACGCGAAAGCTTGAGGTACTCCACCACGGCCTGCAGCGACTTTTCACCACCAAGCTGCTGTACCTGATCCTTAATCTTGGCGAACACGTGCAGCGCATCTAGGGAGAACCACACCACTACAGCCGCAACAATGGTCATGATGCCTACTGCCACTGATAGCAGGAAGGCAGTCTTCATAACCGACCAGGGGTCCACGCGCTCTAGCGCTAGGCGCACAAAGCGGCGCTCAGCGGCAGCGGGGGCAGGCTTAGGGTTGTGCTGGCGCGGGGGCTGCGCCGGAGGCATAGATGCGGGCATCTGTCGCGGCGCCGGGCGTGAGCCGCCCGCCTGAGGTGCGGTGCGGATACGCGGCGGCGGTCCCGGCTGCACGCCCTTGGGGGGAACACCCTTGGGCTGGTTGCCCTTAGGCTGGGGCGTGATCGAGGGGGGTACCGACATTATTTGGCCTCGCTTTCATTCGCGTCTAAGGCTACCGACTCTTGGGCCTGCTCGTCACCCTCTAAAGGCAGGTTAACTGCCTCATTTACGTCGGATTGGGCACTAGCGCCTAGTTCGGTTGCGTCATCGTCGGAAAGGTCACGTTCTTGGGAGCGGGCGACGGCGATAATCCGGTCGCTTTCGTCGGGTTTGGCGAAGGTGACGCCCTGGGTGTTACGGCCGGTGCGGGACACTTCTGCCACCGCCGAGCGCATTACCTTACCCGAAGCCATGATGCACAAAACCTCATCGGATTCGTCCGTGATCAAGGCCCCTACTAGCTCACCGCGAGCTTCCACCAGGTTGGCTACCTTCACGCCCAGACCACCACGGCCCTTAACCGGGTATTCATCCACGCTGGTGCGCTTGGCGTAACCGCCGTCAGTAACCACAAATAGGTCGGCGTCTTCACGCACCACATCCATGGCTAGCAGGCTGTCGCCGTCGCGGAAACGCATACCGGTGACGCCGCTGGTGGCGCGGCCGGTAGCACGCAAGGTGGCGTCGGTGGCAGTAAAGCGGCAGCTTTGGCCGTGACGTGAAACCAGAATTAGATCCTGGCCTTCATCTAGCAAAGCCGCACTGACCAGCTCATCGGGGTTACCGTCAGCGTCTTCACGCAGGTTGATAGCAATCACGCCGCCAGAGCGGTTGGATTCGTATTCACGCAGCGCAGTCTTCTTAACCAGGCCTCGGCGGGTAGCCAACACCAGGTATTGGCTTTGCTCGTAGTCTTTAAGCTCCATTACCTGGGCAATAGTTTCACCCGGCTGGAAAGCCAACAGGTTGGCTACGTGCTGGCCCTTGGCGTCGCGACCGCCCTCAGGCAGCTCATAGGCCTTGGCGCGGTAAACGCGGCCCAGGTTAGTGAAGAACAGCAGCCAGTGGTGGGTGGTGGTGACGAAGAAGTGCTCTACTACGTCATCTTCACGCAGGGCCGCGCCCTTAATGCCCTTACCGCCACGGTGCTGGGAGCGGTAGTTGTCGGTGCGGGTACGCTTGGCGTAACCACCACGGGTGATAGTGACTACCACTTCCTCTTCGGGGATGAGGTCTTCCATACTCATTTCGCCCTCGTGCGGCACGATTCGAGTACGGCGCTCGTCACCGAATTTCTCAGTGATTTCTGCCAGCTCAGTGGAGATAATGCCGCGCTGACGCTCAGGGCGGGCCAGGATGTCACGCAGGTCGGCTACACGCTCGCGCAGTTCCTCGGTTTCCTGCTGAATCTTTAGGCGTTCCAGGGCGGCCAGGCGTCGCAGCTGCAGGGACAAGATAGCTTCAGCCTGAATCTCATCTACGCTGAGCAGCTCCATTAGACCCACACGTGCCTCATCGGTGGTGGGGGAGCGGCGGATCAGCGCGATTACGGCGTCCAGAGCGTCGATGGCGCGCATTAGGCCATCCAAAATGTGCAGGCGGTCCAGAGCCTTTTGCAGACGGAACTGGGTGCGGCGCACAATCACGTCCAGCTGGTGCTCCACCCAGTGACGCACAAAGCCGTCCAGGCTTAGGGTGCGCGGCACGCCGTCGACTAGCGCCAGCATGTTGGCGGGGAAGGAGTCTTGTAGCTGGGTGCGCTTGTAGAGGTTGTTTAGTACTACCTTGGCTACGGCGTCGCGCTTAAGCACAATTACTAGACGCTGTCCGGTACGGCCGGAGGTTTCGTCACGGATGTCAGCAATACCGCCCAGGGAGCCGTCACGTACCAGCTGGGCAATCTTTTCAGCCAGGTTGTCGGGGTTTACCTGGTAGGGCAGCTCGGTTACTACCAGGCACTGGCGGCCGTGGATTTCTTCCACGTTGACGACGGCGCGCTGGATGATACCGCCACGACCGGTACGGTATGCCTGCTCAATACCGCGACGGCCCAAAATTGTGGCGCCGGTGGGGAAGTCAGGGCCGTGTACTCGCTGCAGTAGGGCCTCAAGTAGCTCTTCACGTGAAGCGTCAGGGTGCTCTAGCAGCCACTGTACGCCGTCGGCCACTTCCCGCAGGTTGTGCGGGGGAATGCGGGTGGCCATCCCCACCGCAATACCCTCAGAGCCGTTAACTAGCAGGTTGGGGAAACGGGCCGGCAAGATGGTGGGTTCTTGCTCTTTACCGTCATAGTTGTCCTGGAAATCGACGGTGTTCTCGTCGATGTCGCGCACCATTTCCATGGCCAGGGGGGCCATTTTACATTCGGTGTATCGCGGCGCAGCCGGGCCCAGGTTACCGGGGGTACCGAAGTTACCCTGTCCGGCTACCAGCGGGTAGCGCATAGACCAGGGCTGTACTAGACGGGCTAGGGCGTCGTAAATGGCGGCGTCACCGTGGGGGTGGAAGCTACCCATTACGTCACCCACCACACGCGAAGACTTAGAGAAAGACGCGTTGGGACGGTAACCGCCGTCGTACATGGCGTAAAGAATGCGGCGGTGTACCGGTTTGAGGCCGTCACGTACGTCCGGCAGGGCGCGCCCAACAATCACACTCATGGCGTAGTCGAGGTAGGAGCGCTGCATTTCCAGCTGCAAATCGACGCGCTCAACGCGGTCAAATCCGGGTTCCTCGATTACTTCGATCTGGTCGTCACTCACGAAAGTTATTCCTGTTCTTTAAGTAGTCGAGGGCTCAGATATCCAGGAAGCGCACGTCGTTAGCGTTGCGTTGGATGAAGCTACGGCGTGATTCGACGTCGTCACCCATCAAAACCGCGAAGGTTTCGTCAGCGTCGGCAGCCTCATCCAGGGTGACCTGCTTGAGGATGCGGTGGGCTGGGTCCATGGTGGTGTCCCACAGCTCGTGGTCGTTCATTTCACCTAGACCCTTGTAGCGCTGAATGCCGTTTTCCTTGGGCATACGCCAGCCCTTGGCAGCGCCAGCTTCACGCAGGCGGTCACGCTGCTCATCGCTGTAGGCAAATTCGTGCTCAGCGTTGGACCACTTGAGGCGGTACAGCGGCGGCATAGCGATGTAAACGTGACCATTTTCGATCAGCGGACGCATGTAGCGGAACAGCAGCGTCAGCAGCAAGGTGGCAATGTGGGAGCCGTCCACATCGGCGTCGGCCATAATCACGATCTTGTGGTAACGCAGCTTTTCAAGCTCAAAATCTTCACCAATGCCGGTACCAAAGGCGGTGATCAGCGAGCGGATAGTGTCGCTGGACAGGGCGCGGTCTAGGCGGGCCTTTTCCACGTTCAAAATCTTGCCTCGGATTGGCAAAATCGCCTGGTGCTCGGGGTCGCGGCCACCTACCGCAGAGCCACCTGCGGAGTCACCCTCAACGATGAAAATTTCAGATTTGGAGGCGTCACGTGAGGAGCAGTCACGCAGCTTACCGGGCATGGAGGCGCTTTCTAGCACACCCTTACGACGGGTAGCTTCACGGGCTTTACGGGCCGCAATACGCGCAGCAGAAGCCTGCTTAGCCTTGCTAATAACCGCCTTGGCGTCTGCCGGGTGAGCGTCAAACCAGTCGGTTAGCTGGGCATAAACCGTCTGCTGCACAAAGGAGCGGGCCTCAGTGTTACCCAGTTTGGTTTTGGTCTGGCCCTCAAACTGGGGCTCAGAGAGCTTAATGGAGATAACTGCCGTTAGACCCTCACGTACGTCCTCACCGGAGAGGTTATCTTCCTTGTCTTTAAGCAGACCCTTTTCGCGCGCATACTTGTTGACCAGCGTGGTCAGGGCGGTGCGGAAGCCTTCTTCGTGAGTACCACCCTCGGTGGTGTTGATGGTGTTGGCGTAGGTGTGTACCGACTCGGAGTAGGCGGCGGTCCACTGCATGGCGATTTCTACACTCATACCACCGTGCTCGCCGCTTTGCTCAGCGGAGAAGTCAATGATTTCGGGGTGGATCAGCTCAGCCTTCTTGGTTTTGTTCAAGAAGTGCACGTAGTCGCGTAGACCGTCGGAGTACATGTAAGACACGCTGCGGTGCTTGTGCTCCTGGGTGTCTTGCTCGCTGCCGGCAATTTCGTCGCCGTCAACGGATAGGTCACGCTCGTCGGTTAGCGAGATGCGCAGGCCCTTGTTCAAGAAGGCCATCTGCTGGAAACGACGGCGCAGCGTCTCAAAGTCGAAAACGGTGGTTTCAAAAATCTCGGGGTTGGGCCAGAAAGTGACGGTTGTGCCCGTCTGGTCAGTGGCCTCGCCGCGACGTAGGGGAGCAGTGGGGACGCCGTCGGCAAAATCAATATTCCAAACGTAACCGTCGCGGCGCACCTCAACGGACAGGCGGGAGGACAGGGCGTTAACTACCGACACACCCACACCGTGCAAACCACCGGAAACGGAGTAACCGCCGCCGCCGAACTTACCGCCTGCGTGCAGCACGGTAAGTACTACCTCAACTGCGGGCTTGTGTTCAGTGGGGTGCTCATCCACCGGGATACCGCGACCGTTATCTACCACGCGCACACCGCCGTCGGGCAGGATGGTGACTTCAATGTGGTCACAGTAACCAGCTAGAGCCTCATCTACGGAGTTATCCACTACCTCGTATACGCAGTGGTGCAGGCCGCGCTCACCGGTGGAACCGATATACATACCGGGACGCTTGCGGACAGCTTCAAGGCCTTCCAAAACCGTGATATTTGAAGCTCCGTAGCTGTCGTTAGTCACAGTGCTATCCTGCTCAGCCACGTCTAATATGCTCCTCGTTCTTGCTTGGCAGGGTCAAAAAAGATCCTTGCCTTTGCATTAGGTCTGTATGTGCCGTCTAGGGAGGGTTTAACGGCACGTTTAACTACCCGGTAAGGCAGCTCAAACTACCTATATTCTACCGTGTTAGGCGCGATTTTCCGGCCTGGCGGCGGTGTGGCCCTAAGCAAATACTGTGCCTTAGCTATCACTTAGGCTCCGGCTGCCCGACGGCGCCTGGTGGCGGCGCTTAGTACCCACAGCCGGCGGCGCCCGCTTGGGCAAGCCGCGCACTTTAGCCGTAGGTATCGCGCACCCCGCGCGCCCCGGGCACAGCCAATTTGCCGTGCTGCCAGGTGTAATCTGCGTTAGGGCCGCGCACTTTAATGCTTTTGACAATGCCCGGGCCTACTTCGCGCTCAAATAGGGCCTCCAGCTGGGGCATCATCAGTTGCAGTTGCTGCGCCCAGTTGGTGGAGTGGGCGCGCATTACCAGGCGTCCATTTTTGAAGGAATAAATGCTGCAATTTTCGGCCATATCCTTGCCGACAATCTCTTCCCAGCGCACCTTGACACTGGCTATGCGCAGGGATTCTTCCCAGCCTTGGCGGTGAAAAAAGCCGTCCAGCTCGCGTTTACCTGAGCGCGGATCGCGCCAATACACGCGAGCTTGGGAGACGGGTTGGCCGTTGACGATCTCGGCGTGGCGTTCTTGGCGCCGGCGAATACGCCCAATACTGACTGCGTCCCAGGGCGCTAGTGCGTCCGCAGTTTGCCCGTTCAGCGACGACGACGCCGGAGCCCCGCTTGCTGCTTGGCTTGCTGCTAGTGCTGGGCCACCGGGGCTTTTGCGAGGTAGGCGCTTTAGGGCATGGCCCGCGTTCCAGGCCTGCTCGCGCTGGCGTGCCAGCGCGGCCACAGCCATTTGATCGCCGTAATCTTCACTGTTCACGGCTAAACTTCGCTTACTACAGAGCCGTTCACCTGCAAACGGTGATGATCAAGTTCGCTAGGGACGTCGTCGCCAACCGCAGCGGTAATAAGCACTTGCTGAGCCTGGGCCACCATCTGCGACAAGGCCCGACGCCTGCGCATATCTAATTCCGCGAAAACATCATCAAGAATCAAAATCGGGTCTTCGCTCTTACCATCAATGCTAGTCAAGGCACTATCGGCGCGCATCAGCTCAAAACTAGCCAGACGCAGCGCAAGCGCCAGCGACCACTGTTCACCGTGTGAAGCAAAACCTTTAGCGGGCAAATGCCCCAGGAACAGCGTCAAGTCATCGCGGTGTGCCCCCACCAGGTTCACTGCCCGCTCTAATTCCCGCTGACGCAGCTGTCCCATAGTTTCGAGCAAAGCTTTACTGGTGGCCTGCACATCCAGGAGAGAATTTTCGTAATCCTCCCACGCCTCGGTGTCTGAAATGTCCGGGTCAGCTACGCCGCGCGCAGCCAGTAGGCTCGCGCGGTAGGCCAGATTTGCCTGCGACTGCGCTAGCGAAACCGTTTGATAAGACTGGGCCACCCAAGGGCGCAGCTGGCGCACAAGTTTGACGCGCGCAGCAATCAGCTGGGCAGCTAACTGGGCTAACTGCTCATCCCACACATCCAAAGTGGCTAGGGCGCTGGCGCGCGCCGAGCCGCTTTTACGTTTAAGTCCCCGCAGCAGGCCTGAGCGCTGGGCTAGCACCTTGTCGTGGTCTGCGCGCACCCCGGCCAGACGCGGGCTCATCATAACCACCAGGTCATCTAAAAAACGCCGCCGCACCTGCGGATCTGAACGCACCAAAGTCAGATCTTCCGGGGCAAACAGCACCGTGCGGCAAATCCCCAGCAACTGGGTGGGGCGGGTAGGGGCGCGGTTTAGCCGGGCCCGGTTAGCTTTGCCGGAAATAATTTCTACTTCTAACAGCTGCGGGCGGGCGGCAGTGATTAGTTTTGCGCGGATGACGGCGGCGTTGGGCTGATTTTGACCGCTTGCGTCACGCCTAACCAGGGCCGTATCGGCGCCAACTCGATGGGAGGAAAGCGTAGCTAAATAGTTAATGGATTCAACCAGGTTGGTTTTACCCTGCCCATTAGAACCCACCAGTACCGTAGCTCCAGGCGGAAAACTGACTACCGCCTGCTCATATGAGCGGTAGTCAGTCAGCGCCAAATCAGCTACGTACATACGCCTTACACGCCAAAGCGAATAGGCATCAGCAAGTAGCGGAAGCTGGGGTCAGGCTCAGTGCCAGGCTCATCTACCCCAACCAACACTGCCGGCTTATTGGGGTGGGTGAAGTCAAAGCGCACATAGTTACTAGATAGCGCGTTTAGGCCCTCTTGCAGGAAAAGCGGGTTGAAAGCAGCAGAGATTTCGTTGCCATCTAGGTGAGCTACCAGCTCTTCACTAGCCTGTGCATCCTCTCCCTGGCCAGCCTCAAGATGCAAGTTACCCTCGGTGAAAGTTAGGCGCAGTGCAGTGTTGCGTTCGGCCACCAAAGACACAAACTTAACCGCATCTAGTAGCTCTTTACGTCCCACCGTGGCATAGGTGTTGACCTGCTCGGGGAACAGGCGACGCACCTGGGGGTATTCGCCGTCGCTAAGCACTGAAGTAGTGCGGCGCTCACCGGATTCAAAACCAATCAGGCGTGAGGCTACGGCGTCGTCGTCATTAAGCGCAATCTCAATGGGGGCACCGGAAACCAGAGACTTAGCCACATCAGCTAAAGTGCGGGCCTTTAGCAGCACCACAGCATCCAAGGGCTTAGCCGGGTTCCACTCAACCTCGCGCATAGCTAGCCGGTAACGGTCAGTAGCCAGCATGGTCAGCTTATTGCCGCTAAATTCCATGCACACATTGGTTAGCAGCGGCAAGGTGTCGTCGCGGGCAGCAGCAATCGAAACCTGAGCTACCGCCTTAGAAAGCACGTCAGAGTCGATGGTGCCCACCTGGGCAGGCATTGAAGGCAAAGCTGGGTAGTCATCAACCTGCATAGCCGGCAGCTCAGAATGAGCTGAACCACAGGTGAAACGTACACGGGTGCCCACCAGCTCAATATCTACCGGCTTGCTAGGAAAGCCCTTAGCAAACTTGGTGAGTGCACGGCCGGGAATAAGTACCTCGCCCTCAACCTCAACCGAGGCCGGGATTTCACAACGCCCAGATACCTCATAGTCAAAGGAAGACAGGATTACAACATCCCCCTTAGCCTCCATACGCACCCCAGCCAACACCGGAACCGGCGGGTTGGGCGGCACTGAGCGAGCAGTCCAGGCTACTGCTTCAGCTAAAACGTCACGGGCTACCCTGAGCTTCACGTTGGGAGGCCTTCCTTAGATGGATATAGAGGGGCGGCTTAAAAGTTTAGCCGGTATCTCCCTATAGAGCATCTTAAAAGGGTCACTGTGGGGCTTTTGCACGCCTTGGCCAGCGCTGCCCGTAGTGGAGGTTTTCCCCAATTGGCCTACGTTGGCGAGCTTGGAAATCGTGTGGGGTTTAAAAGTCAGTAGTAGTAGTAGCGGGTGTGGAAGTTGTGGAAAACCACTTTTTGGGCCGGTAGCGCGCCGACGGCGAATGTGGGCTGAGTGTGGGCAAAGCTTGGGATAACTCGGGACGGCTGTGGAAAGTGCTAAAGCTCATAGCACCAATCCACAGGCGAGCCTTAGTTAAGCACAGCAAAACCGGGGTTGCCCACAGCCTTACCAACAGGGCCTGTGGGTGAAAAACCACGTATTTGAGGGCAAAAAAGGCCGCCGCTAAGCCCAAAAACAGGGCCCAGCGGCGGCGTCGGGAATTAGGTAGAAGCGGCTAGGAGCGAGGCGTGGCCGCAGCCTGCTTAATGCGGCTGGTTAGCTCAGTTACCTGCTTGTAAGTGTCTGCCTGGGCAGACATTTGGGTGCGCACCTTCTTATCCGCACTCATCACGGTGGTGTGGTCGCGGCCGCCAAACTCGCGCCCAATCTTGGGTAGCGACAAGTCAGTCATTTCGCGACACAGATACATGGCGATGTGGCGGGCGGTAACAATAGTGCGTGAGCGGTTGGCCGAATACAGATCCTCAATGGTGATCCCAAAGTAGTCGGCGGTTTGCCCAATGATCAGTGCAGCAGTGATATTGCCGGTGTCCTGGGTGGAAACCAGATCCTTAAGCACCATCTCGGCCACAGGCAGATCCACCTGTAGCTTGTTAATTGAGGCGTAGGCGGTTACGCGGATAAGTGCGCCTTCAAGCTCGCGGATGTTAGCCGAGATGCGGCTGGCAATGTATTCCAAAACCTGTAGGGGCACATCCAATTTGTCGGCCTGGGCGCGGCGCGACAAAATAGCGATACGGGTTTCTAGATCCGGGGGCTGAACGTCAGTAGAGAGGCCCATGTCGAAGCGTGAACGCAGGCGCTCATCAATTTTCAGGGCCTTGGTGGGCTGGTCGGAGGTCAGCACTACCTGCTTATTGGCGTTATAGAGCGCATTGAAGGTGTGGAAGAACTCCTCCAAGGTCTGCTCTTTGTCTTGCAGGAACTGGATGTCGTCAACCAGCAGGATATCCACCTGACGGTAGCGGCGCTTGAAGGCATCCATGCGGCCTTCAGACACGGAGGTGATGAAGTCAGAAACGAATTCCTCAGAGTTTACGTACTTAACTTTGCTCTTGTGGTAGGCGCGAGTGTAGTGGCCAATGCCGTGCAGCAGGTGGGTTTTACCCAGGCCTGAGCCGCCGTAAATAAACAGCGGGTTGTAGGTTTTAGCCGGGGTTTCTGCCACGGCGTAGGAGGCGGCGTAGGCAAAGCGGTTGGAGGAGCCAACCACGTAAGTGTCGAAGGTGTAGCGCGGGTTTAGCTTGGAGTCATCGAGGACGTCGCTGGGGCGCACATTCAACCCCTTGCCGCGCGCGGCCTTTTTGGGCTGCTCAGGGCGACCAAATTCCACTACGGTCTGGGTATCTGGCACCACCAGGCCGTTTTCTTGGCCCAGTTCTAGACCTAGCTGCTGGGGGGCACTTGGTGCGGCGGCGTCGTTAGCGCCGTGGCCTAGGTTTAGTTCGGCTGGGGTGGGGATATTACCTTTGAACTGCGACGACGGCGCCTGGGTTGGGGCAGCTGGGGAGCCGGGGGCAGCAGCGGGGCTAGCGTCGTCGTCGGCATTTACCCCCGGGGCGCCAGAAGCGGCAGAGTCCCCATGCACGGCGGCGTGGGCGGCCTTAATAATGACCTCAAGATCTTTAGCTCCCGGCGCGACAGTGTAAATAATGGGCATGTCATAGCCGATTTGCTCAGCAACTGCCGTCTTGATTGTGGCTGACACTGCGCGGTCAGTTAAACGCTGTTTAACGAATTTAGAGTTGACCACCACTACCAGCGTGCCCTCAACATCGACGGCGTGGCAGGTGCGAGCCATGGCCAGGTAGCTGAGAGTCAGTGAGTTTGAGGTGGTCAGAGCTTCTACAACACTTTCCCAAAGCTGAGCGCCGAATTCAGCGCCCGGGTCAGTTACCGGATCGGACACGGCGTCTCCTTAAGTTCATAAAACAACTAATTGGGTTTAGGGCCCGGCGGGCTGTGCCAAAGTTGTCCACAGAGATATCCACACCTGGGGATGGAGCAGACGTCCGCAGACAATTTTAGGCCGCTTATTGAGGATATACGCAATCTAGCTGGTAAATGCGGAGTTACAAGCATGTATTTTCCTGTGGATAACGTGGGGTTATCCACATGCTGTGGGGTAGTGTTTTGCGCAGGTGTGGAGAAGAAAATGGATAAAATCACCCCCGGATGTAGGCAGCCTCACGGCAAAGATGCTTTGACCGGTGGGTGTAAGACCATATAACGTTAATTAGTCGTACGTGTACATGCGGGTTCCGCTCAGAGGATCCAGTGCACGTGACCTCATCAAAATGGTGAGGTGCCACAAACTTTCGTGCGGCCATCCGGGCGCGCGATATAGACCTAGCAGGAGTACCCCGTGAGCAAGCGGACCTTTCAGCCGAACAACCGTCGCCGCGCCAAGGTGCACGGCTTCCGCCACCGTATGAGCACCCGCGCTGGTCGCGCCGTCCTGGCTGCGCGTCGTCGCAAGGGTCGCGCTCGCCTCGCTGCCTGAGACATGCTCAGTGCGCCGCATCGGATGCTGCGCAGCGAAGACTTCGCGGCTGCAGTTAAAGGCGGCGTGCGCAGCGGTAACCGCGCGCTGGTGGTTCATTTGAACGCCGACGATGACGGAGGTAACTCTCCTGCACTCGTCGGCGTTGTTGTGCCCAAAAAGCAGGTTGCCCGCGCCACCCACCGTAATCGGATTAAGCGGCGTCTGCGCGCCCTGTTAGCTGCCCGAGTGGATTAGCCCGCCAGCTTGATCGGGCCTTGGCCCGGGTGGGAGTAGCGGTACCTCAGTCTGTGCCGGGCCAGTTAGCACCAGGCGGTGAAAGTGTTTAAGCGTTTGGTGCTGGCCCCTATTGGCTGGTACCGCAAGTACATTTCCCCAGCTATAGCGCCGCGTTGCCGCTACTATCCCAGCTGTTCCACCTACGCCGTCGAGGCTATTGAGGTACACGGAGTTTTTAAGGGATTAGCGTTGAGCGCGTGGCGCATTTTGCGTTGCAATCCCTATAGCCGTGGCGGCGTGGATCATGTGCCCGAGGTGGGGCACTGGCGTTACGCCTACCCCAAAGATGTAGCCCGCTTCCAGGTGCCTAGTGCGTCTGCGGGCCAAGATGCGCCGCAGACGCGGCAAGGCCAGCTTGGCTGACCATAAAAGGAGAGTTTAATGGACGGACTGCTAATGCCACTGAAGGTGGCCGAGGCTTGGGTGATGGTTACCATCCACAAGCTGCTGGTTGCCATCGGTATGAGTGATGGACCCGGCCCCGCCTGGGTGCTGTCAATCGTAGGCCTAACCGTAGCGGTGCGAGTGCTGATCATGCCGCTGTTTGTGAAGCAGATTCGCTCTTCACGCGGTATGCAAGCCATGCAGCCTGAGCTGCGCGCCCTGCAGAACAAGTACAAGGGTAAGAAAGACCCCGCATCGCAGGAGCGTATGCGTGAAGAAATGATGGCGCTGTACCGCAAGCACGGCACCAACCCGCTGTCTTCATGCTTGCCAATGCTGATCCAGATACCGATCTTCTTCGCTCTATTCCGTGTGCTGGCTCGCCTGCAGGAAGTGGCTAACTCTGCCGGTAGCGCCCACCCGGTAAAAATTGGTCCGCTAACTCCCGCCTTGGCGGCGGATGTACAGGCCTCCAGCCTGTTTGGGGCGCCGCTGAGCTCTTCCTTTATGAATGGCGGCTCTGCCACCGTAAAGATCGTGACCATGGTACTGATCGTGCTGATGACTGCCACGCAGTTCTACACCATGCACCAGCTGACCATGAAGAACATGCCTAAGTCGGTTACCGAATCCGACAACCCGGCTATGCGTACTCAGCGCATGATGATGTACGGTATGCCGCTGATCTTCTTCATTACCGGCCCTCAGTTCCAGGTTGGTGTGTTGATTTACTGGCTGGTTTCCAACGTATGGACCATGGGTCAGCAGTGGTGGACTATCCGCAATATGCCCGCAGTTGGCTCTGAAGCCTACAAGAAGCGCCAGGAGCGCCGTCGTCGTAAGGGCCTGCCGCCTGATGACGAAAAGAAGCCCGCAGCCGCAGCTGGCAGCGAGGATGAAGCGGCGTCGTCGGGGCCTGGGCAGCGAGTCCAGCCGGTACGCAACAACCGCAAGAAAAAGAAGAACCGCACCGCCTCCACCGCTGAGCAGCGCTACGCTGAGCGCGCCCGCGAACGTCAGCAGGCTTTTGACGCCAGCGGCAATAAGTCCGGCGGCGCCAAGGGCACTGGCGGGGCTGCTAACGGTAAGAGCGGCAATAAGTCCGGCGGCGCCAAGAAGAAAAAGGGCTCTAAGGGCGGTAACTCCGCTAAGAAGTAGTTCTTATAAAACTAATAAGACTTAGTTATAACTAGTGGAAGGAGTTTTCTGGTGAGCCAGGAAACCGTCAAGCAGCTTGAGGAAGAAGGCGAAGTCGGCGCTGACTACCTAGAAGAGCTACTAGATATTGCCGATCTAGGCGGGGATATCGACATCGATGTGGATCACGGGCGTGCCTCCGTGGCCATCATCCCAGGCGAGGACGGCGATGAACGTGAGTTAGCCACCCTAGTGGGCCGCGACGGTGAGGTGCTTGAAGCCCTCCAGGAGCTGACCCGCCTGGCTGTACAGGCCCGCACTGGTTCGCGTTCGCGCCTAATGCTGGACATCGCTGGTTACCGCGAGGAGCGCCGCCAGCAGCTGACTGCTATCGCCGCCGAGGCGGTTAAGTCCGTGTTGGCTAGCGGCAAGCCGGTAGCGCTGGAGGCCATGAACCCCTTCGAGCGCAAGGTCTGCCACGACGTGGTTGCTAACGCCGGCCTGGTCTCTGAATCTGAGGGGGTAGAGCCGCACCGTCACGTGGTGGTTCTGCCCGTCGACGACGCCGAAGACGAGGTTGAAGAGGCTGAAGAGGGCACTGAGCTTGCGGCTGATGAGGCCGACGCGGCTGCCGAGGTCGGGGCCGCTGAGACCGTGGACAGCCCGGCCGACGCCGTCGAGGAAGCCTGAAATGAGCCATAACGCCCAGGGGCAGTGCTCCCAGAGCGGGCAGGCTCTGGAAGTACCCACCGCCGAAATGCGCGACATGTTCGGCATGGCCTGGTCTGGCCTGGAGCACTACGCCCAGATGCTGGCTGAGGAGGGGCAACTGCGGGGGCTGATTGGCCCGCGCGAGCTACCGCGTCTCTACTCGCGCCACCTGGTTAACAGTGCGGCGGTGGTGCCTTTCCTGCCCAGGCACGGTAGCGTGGCGGATCTAGGTTCAGGTGCGGGGCTGCCCGGAGTGGTGGTGGCCTTGTCTCGTCCGGATCTGGAAGTGACCCTGATTGAGCCGATGGAGCGCCGCTGCGCCTGGCTGGAGCTGGTGGCTGAAGAGCTAGACCTGGACAATGTGCGGGTGTGGCGGGGGCGGGCC
>QWCL01000897.1_pt1 | contig 15256 bp, 12 predicted proteins | sample 1972551 | NCBI WGS metagenome assembly QWCL01 (sample SAMN09866709, study PRJNA288562) | Human oral metagenome isolate term2_saliva, whole genome shotgun sequencing... | isolation source: mouth | host: Homo sapiens | place: USA: California
AAAAGCAACACCGGGCTATGCAAATTATCTCTCGTTTATGAACGCAGCAACGGATGCTTTGCTTTATACGCAGACCTTATGTAACCTTGCTGAAGCCGAAGGTTTAGGCACTTGTTTTCTTGGAACGACACTTTACACGCCACAAATGATTATCGATGCGCTCCAGCTTCCACGCTTGGTATTTCCTGTTGCCACTATAACCATGGGATGGCCTGACGAAAATCCGGAGTTAACAGACCGTCTTCCGCTGCATGGAATCGTGCATCAAGAGTGCTATAAAGACTATAATGCTGACGCGATTGATGACATTTATCACGACAAAGAGGCGCTATCCGAGAACCAAAATTTCGTGAAAATAAACCATAAAGAGACGTTGGCGCAGGTGTATACTGATATCCGTTACACGAAAAAAGATAACGAATCGATGAGTAAAGGCTTCTTAGAAGCGTTGCGGAGGCAGGGGTTTTTAGGAGTTGACGAGTAGACAAGTTGACGGGTTGACAAGTTATTTGCAGACTTATAAAATAAGAGTTTTGCAGCGATTCCTATCAAAAGTTGACGGGTTGACAAGTTATTTGCTAACTTATAAAACAAGAGTTTTGCAGCGATTCCTATCAAAAATTGACGGGTTGACAAGTTATTTGCAAACTCAAATAACAAGAGTTTTGTAGCGTTTTCTATTAAAAGTTGACGGGTTGACAAGTTATTTGTTAACTTAGATAACAAGAGTTTTGCAGCGATTCCTATCAAAAGTTGACGGGTTAACAAGTTATTTGTAAACTCAAATAAAAAAGGTTTTGCAGCGATTTCTATCAAAAGTAAACGGGTTGACAAGTTGTTTGCTAACCAACAGCCAACTTGTTTACCCGTCAATCGTTATTAAGGACGGTCGTAAACGCATGTATTTTTATAGGTAGACGAGTTGACAAGTTATTGTTAAAGGTTCAAATAACATGTCTACCCGTTTATAGTCAACTTGTCAACTCCTCCACTTGTCAACCTCTCCCCCTACTCCAAAACGATTGGTTTGTATTTAGGTACGAGCAGTTTCATGATACTCCAGCCGATGAGATAAGCCACAGCACAGATACAAAAGACTATCATGTAGCCGGCAGGCTTGCCTTCAAAGCCCATGAAAGAGAACGAAGCACCTTGCGCTTCCGCATAGGTGAAGAGCATACCCGAGCCTTTATTAATCATAAACGAACTCACTCCGCCTGCCATTGCGCCTATACCGGTGATGGTAGCTATCGTTGATTTAGGGAACATATCGCCTATAGTTGAATAGAGATTTGCCGACCATGCCTGATGTCCTGCACCCAAAAGACCAATAATTATGGCTGGCCACCACGGACTATATGCACCAAGTGGCTGGGCGAAAAGTCCCAAAACAGGGAAACAAGCGAAGATAAGCATCGCACGCATGCGGCCGATATAGGGATTCATTCCTTTCTTATCAACGAAATATGTGGGCAGATATCCACCGCCAATACTAAGGATTGTGCAGATAGCATAAAGCGTAAAGACTAACGATATGCCCATGGTGGAATCGCTCTTGTAGCCATATTGGTCAGAGAAATAGGCCGGAGCCCAGAACAAGAAGAACCACCACACGCCATCAGTCATAAACTTTCCAACAATGAATGACCATGTTTGCTTATATGAAAAGCATTTCATGAAGCTGATAGTATGCTCATTTTCATCTTTCTTCTCAATCTGTTCCATTGACGAAAAGTTACTATCTTGCTCAATATAACATAGTTCTGACTTGTTAACATGCTTGCTTTTAGCCGGTTTTTCATAAAGCCATAGCCAGAAACCCATCCAGATATAGCCCAAGACGCCTATGATAATAAAGGCCATTTCCCAACCCCATGCACGAGCAAGTAATGGAATTGTGGCTGGCGCGGCTAAGGCTCCGACCGATGCTCCGCTATTAAATATCGAAGTAGAAAAGGCTCTATCCTTCTTAGGAAAGTACTCGGCAGTGACTTTTATGGCTGCCGGGAAGTTGCCAGCTTCACCAACTGCCAAGATCAAACGGCACGAAAGGAACAGCCAAACGCTTATCGTGGCGATGGCAACTGCAGCAGAACTTCCCGCTTGTACTAAGCGAAGAGCTTCTATACTGTCGTATCCTTCTATCTGCATTGCTACCCATCCACAGCCCGCATGCATCACTGCACCAGTAGACCAGACAAGAATTGCAATGAGATATCCCTTCTTTGTGCCCATCCAATCAATGAACTTACCCGCAAAAAGATTGGCAATGGCGTAGAAAATAGAAAACAATCCCGTTATTGTTCCATAGTCATCATCCGTCCAATGGAATTCAGGCGCGATGAAATCTTTCCAAGTTAACGACAAAACTTGACGGTCCATGTAGTTGATTGTGGTTGCAATGAAGAGCAAAGCACATATCACCCACCGGAAGTTTGACATCTTTGCAGATTGTATTTTGTTCATTCTTATTTTCTTTAAAGAATTATTTTATTGAAGGAATCTTAACGACTTGCATGTCCGTATAAATCAAATTCTCTCCTGCCATGCCCCAAATGAACGTGTAATTACTTGTTCCTGCCGCACAATGTATACTCCATTGCGGTGAGATTACAGCCTGTTCATTGCTCAACCAGATTGGTCTTGTCTCTTGAGGCTCACCCATTACGTGGAGAATCTTTTGACTTTCCGGCAAGTTATAATAGAAATAAGCTTCCATTCTGCGCATATGTGTGTGGGCAGGCATGGTATTCCACACCGAGCCTACATTGAGTTCAGTGATTCCCATCTGTAATTGACACGTGTGAACTCCTGCAACTCCGTCGATAATCATTTGGTGAATAACGCGGTCATTGCTTTCTTTCAGCGAACCAGCCTTTATGTTTTTGGCCTCCTTTAGCGTCACTTTCTTCGTTGGATAGGATTGATGTGCGCAAGCACTATTCATATAAAACTTTGCAGGATGACTTGGATCGTCACTCGAAAGCACTATATCCTTATTGTTTTTCTCGTCAGCTCGCCCCACATAAAGCGCCTCTTGGAATCCCAATTCATAGCTTTTTCCATCCACCATAACCGTTCCTTTACCTCCTACATTGATGATACCCAGCTCGCGATTATCAAGTAATCGTTGTTTGTCTTGAGGCTTATCAGTATGTAAAGGCTCAATAGATGTAAGACGAATTGGAGCAGTTGTGGGTTCAGCTCCACCGATTAAAAAGCGATCATACATGCTATACACCTGAGGCAAAATCAAGTGCACCTCCCAAGAAACCATCAGGTATTTTGGCTGCTTTGTCACCCGTTTCTGCATAGACTGAGGCTGCAGCTTGCGTGAAAGCAGGTGCCATATCCGTAACAAAATAGAGGCCGAAAACAAGCACTACAAGGCCGATAATGAATGTTCTCACAACGTTTCCCTTTGTAAATGGCAACACCATTGGGAACAAATAGAACATCCCTGCCAATGAAGCTAACGGCAGAAATTGGTTTCCTGGCAAGAAAACGGCTAAGGCTAAGATGGTTGGAATGAGGAAAAGTGACACCACAAGTGTTGTGGGATGTCCAATCACTAAAGCCGGACTCATACCTATATAGATTCGTTTTCCTTTGAATTTCTTAGCCACAAGCGACTTCGTTCGTTCCGAAATAGGCATCAATCCATCGATAAACAACTTCGTGATTCGAGGGATTAGTTCCATCACAGCGCCCATAATCACGCCCAAAGCCAACACATTTTTCACTATGCTTACCGTGGCATCTGTTGCCGTTGTGTCTGGAGCTGTCTTACGAAGTTCGTCTAAATAGCCCGCGAAGTTCGTGATATGGCCAGCTTCTCCGAATAGCGCTATCAACCCACCAACGATTAATCCCAACACAAGAGGGTCGCCAAGTTCGCCAAACTTGCGTTTAAGTCCCTCGGCATCTATATCTAATTTATTAAAGCCTGGAATCTTTTTTAGAAGTTTATTGATAAGAAGTGCAAAGGGAACAAAGCTCTGACAGAACGGCTGAGGAATGGAAATACCCTCCAAATCATAATATTTTTGGAAACGTTCTGCCGTTAAGTCTGCAAAGACCAGCGTTATAATATAGCATACTATGGCTGCAAAATATCCCCAAAGTAGGCTTTCTCCCATCACAAAATAAGCCACTGCACCAATGAAAGCAAAGTGCCAATAGTTCCAAAGGTCAATGTTCACAGTGCGTGTTGTCTTTGTAATGAGCATTAAAAAGTTAACTCCTAAGCACACAGGGATAATCAAAGCACCCACTGCAGTGTTATAAGCCACGGCTGCAGCTGCAGGCCATCCCATGTCAAAGACATTGAGTTGGAGATGATAAAAGTCTGAGATTGAACTCAAAGGCGTGTTGAAATTCGTCGTGAGTAAGGCCGTCACAACGCCCAATCCCACAAAGCCCACACCAACATAAAGGCCTGATTTCAACGCTTTTCCAAAGCCCATGCCTATGCATATGCCTATGATTGTAAAGAGAATCGGCATCATCACACTCGCTCCGAAGCTGATGATGTAGCTAAAAATTTGTTCCATGTATTGGTTTTTCGATTTTAAGTTGTAGATTGTTTTCTTGATTTCAGCGTTTTCCACGCATTAAATGCAAAGTTAAACAAAGTTTTCTTATTACGCGTTCTTTTAAATGTTAGTTTTCTTTAAACAGCATATTATGATTAGAAAAGCATGCAAAATCAAGCCTCTTTGAATCTAAACTCATCATAGAACGAAGGCTATAACCCATAAAACGAAGGCAAATAAAACTCTTTACAAATTCACTTCACAGAATCGTTCAGTTTTCATCAACCAACCACTTGCCTGCAAATACGCGAGTTTTAGGCCTCTTTCATAAACCTTTATATATCAGATGGTTACACCATACACCTCATTTTATTCGCTAAAAAACCGAGAAAAACAGAAGGTTTTAAGCCATAAAATCTTGTGAAGTGAACTATTTCATGGCATCATTTAAGTCTAAACAACTCATGAAATGCCTGAAATCACCATGCAATTTGACGCATTTAACAATAGCTTATGACTAAAAACATGGTTTCGTTAGACGCTAAACAGCACAAAACGAGGCTTTATCCACCTTCTTCTTCGCTATTTCATACTTTCTAAAGACCATATTTTTCGGTTAAGTTTCCTTACAAAACAATATCTATTCTATTGTTCCCCACTCCATTCTTTGCCTTGAATGACATTCAAATCCTATGTCATTCCGCCACCAATGTCCCTTTCCTCTATGCGCAATATCCACAAAGAGGAAAGGAAAACAAAAGCGAATCAGCCTATAAAAATGTGCTTAATCTTGGAAATAAACACGCTTAACGCGATTGCTTATGCCTGTAAGCACCTCGTAAGGAATCGTTCCAATGATGTCACTTAATACCGTAACAGGCAGATGATCGCCAAAGATTTCAACGCAATCTCCCTCTTTACAGTCGATGCCTGTAACGTCTATCATAGCTACATCCATACAGATATTGCCAACATATTCGGCTTTTTGTCCGTTGACAAGGCAGTAACCATGTCGATTACTGAGGTGTCTGTCGAGCCCATCTGCATAACCTATTGGGATAGCTCCTATCACACTGTCTCGTTCAAGGATTGTCTTTCGGCTGTAACCAATACTCTCTCCGGCCGCAAGATGATGCAATTGAAGGATTGTAGTCTTTAATGTGCTGATGTTGTTTATAGTCTTATTGTTGCGCGGATTAATGCCATAGAGTCCCAATCCAAGTCTACACATATCCATTTGTCGGTCGGGGAAGTGCTCAATTCCAGCGCTATTGTCCATATGAAAGAGTATTTTGTGGTCGAAAGCACTTTGTAGTTTGGACGCTCCGAAAGTGAAAAGTTCAAATTGTTGGGCGCTAAAAGCGTCAAAATCATCGCAGTCTGAGCCTACGAAATGGCTGAAAACAGAACGTGGAATAATGGCATTTTGGTGCTTCAAACGACGTATAAGTTCATCCATATCCTCATGGGGATCAAAGCCAAGTCGGTGCATTCCAGTGTCCAATTTGATATGAACGGGGAAACCAGTAATGCCTTCTTTCTCTGCTTCTTTAACCAAAGCATCAAGTAAACGGAATGAATATACCTCGGGTTCTAAATCATAATCGAACATCGTCTTAAAGGCAGTCATCTCCGGATTCATAATCATGATATTGCTGGTGATGCCATTTTTGCGCAGCGTTACACCCTCGTCAGCCACTGCAACGGCAAGATAATCAACGCGATGGTCCTGTAAAGTCTTCGCTATCTCTACGCTTCCAGCCCCATAAGCGTCGGCCTTAATCATGCAAACCAACTTGGTTTGTGGCTTCATAAATGAGCGATAGTGATTTAAATTCTTTACAACAGCGTTGAGATTCACCTCTAAAGTGGTCTCATGTACTTTCTGAACAAGGAGTTCTGTGAGTTGATCGAAGCCGAAACGACGTGCTCCTTTAATCAAGATTACCTCGTCATGGAGTTGTTTAAACACGTCACTTTCGATGAGGTTTTCAACGTTTTCAAAGAAGAATTTGTCTTTAATCTCGATAAGACCCGCATGAGATTGCAGCTCTTTTCCTACACCAATGAACTTCTCAATGCCACGTTGTTGGCAGAGCTTTCCTACCTCTTTATAAAGTTCTTCGGTAGTCATTCCACTCTGATAGATATCACTTAATATCAAAGTATGACGGCGTCCTTGATGATCTGGACGTCGATTCATGAAGTCAAGGGCTATATCTAAGGAGTTAATATCTGAGTTATAACTATCATTTATGAGTGTACATCCATGCTGACCTTGCTTTACTTCCAGGCGCATGGCTATGGGTTCAAGTTGTAACATGCGTTCATCAAGCGCATCTTTACTAACTCCTAATGTCAACGCTACAGCCGCACAAGCAAATGAATTGGTGATAGATGCATCGTCGATAAAAGGTAATGAATACCAACTTTCTATACCTTTATATATATAGGTGACGGTGGTTGCCGTGGCTTTCTTTTCAATTGACTTGACAAAGAAAGGCGCATTGTGGTCTGAACACGACCAATACAGACGCTCACCCCTAAAGTCTTCCAACGCGTTTACACAATCACTGATGAGTGAATCGTCTCCATTATAGACGACAATCTTAGCATCATGGAACAAAACTAACTTCTCTTTACACTTCGCTTCCCTACTAACGAAGTTCTCTTGATGGGCATCTCCAAGGTTGGTTAGTACGGCAATGGTCGGCTGAATGATATCTCTTAGGGCCAACATCTCACCAGGTTGGCTTATTCCTGCTTCGAAAACACCGACTTGACTATGCTCATTTAGCAACCAAACACTTAGTGGAACGCCCACTTGTGAATTGTAACTACGTGGTGAACGAGTAACAAACAAGTCGTCACTTAATAGCTGATTAAGCCACTCTTTGACCATAGTCTTGCCGTTACTTCCCGTGATTCCAACGATTGGAATGTTGAATTCGTCACGATGACGCTCGGCTAATCGCTGCAAGGATTCAAGCGAATCAACGACCTTTAAGAAGTTAGCTTGGGGATAATCAGAGGCATAATTGGCCGGCACTTCAGTCACAACGAAGTTCCGAACGCCTCGATGATAGAGCTCAAGTATATAGCGATGGCCATCGTTTCGGCCTGATTTAAGTGCAAAAAACAATGTTTCTTCGGGGAAACAAAGCGATCGACTGTCGGTCAAAATAAATCCAATCTTGGCGTCAGTTGAACCAAAACGACGCGCTCCTATTAGCGTTGTAACCTTTTCAATCGTGTATATCATCGTGTAAAATAAGTTATATTTGACTACAAATTTACTGCAATCCACTGACATATCAAAATAAAAGGCAACGAAATAAAGAGCTTTTCGCAAATTCTTTCAATTGAAAAAATAAGCTGTCCTGTATTGAAAAGCATACTCAATTTTATCTTTTTATGAAAGAATAAAACCGAGTTTATTGATTCAACAATAAGGAAAAATCTCATCAAACAATCCGAAAGAGCCAAGAAAATGATTCGTTCAACAAACTGTAAACAATCTAAAGACGGAATAAAACCAATCAAAAAACGGAATTAAGGCAATCCAAAGACGGCACAAAAGCACCGCGGTTAAGATACAAAAACAGCGCTGAATCACTTCAACGCTGCCTTTATTATTAGTTAATCACTATATTTTTCTAATAAAATGAGCGACGCTTTCGCTCGTGTTATCCATCAATTAATCTTATACCTAATAACTAATCCTATGAAAAATCAAACTAATCTTTAAACCTAAACAACTAAACCTAAATCTATATGTAAACCTAAACAATCTATTACCTAATGTCTTTTAGACGATGCAAAATTAGTAATTGTGCACGAACACGCCAAATAAATTCATGTTATTTTGCACACTTTTCATGATATTTTGATTTACATCAAAGAATGAGTAGAAACACCTTACGATTCTTTACAACTTTTCACACGGCATGGTTTGTTACAACTCATTTTTCATTATGCAGGAACTCATTTCTTCGAAACCGCCAAACAAATTCTGCCTTAAGGTCATTCTATGAAACACATACAATCTCTTAACAAGCCACTTTGCACGTATAAAGTTGGTCACGAACAAGAATTTGGACTTCAAAACCTCATTAAAGATGATTAGATTCGATGTAAAATAGTACAAAAACACCTTTTATTTGCTTTCTAAAGACAAAGGAACAGAAAAAACTTTGCGGTCTCAAAAGGCCATAATTGACACCATATTTCTTTACCTTATATATATAGAAACCCCGCAAAACTCGTGGATTTGCGAGGAGTTTCGTTATATATAGTATACTTTTTTATAATCTTTTTAACTTAAATCTTTTGGAAATCATCTTGAAACTTATTTACCTTTGCACCACAATTAGAGTTATAAATAATTTTAAAGAGAAGAGTTATGAAGAAGTTTTTAATGACTTTAGTAGCAGCTTTCGGGCTTGCAGTTAGTGCAAACGCACAGACTTATGTAGGTGGTGGTTTTAGTATCTTCGGTCAGGATAATGGTAACACCACTGTAACTACTTACAAATTTATTCCTGAAATTGGTTACAACTTCAACAAAGATTGGGCAGCTGGTGTTGCTTTCGGTTGGGAAGGTGCCAATAAAGGCAATGAAAAGAGCATTGAAGTAAACCCATATGCTCGTTACACTTTCCTTCATACGAAGTTCGTTAACGTATTCGTTGATGGTGGTTTAGGCTACAAACACACCTACGATGCAGGCAATGATAACGACCTTTGGACTGTAGGTGTTCGCCCAGGTGTTTCAGTTAACCTCACAAAGAAGCTTTCATTTGTTTCTCATGTAGGTTTCCTCGGCTGGCAACAAGCTAAGAACAACAACTTAAACGCAAAGGTTAACAAGTATGGACTTGACCTTGATGGCAACAACATCTCATTCAGTCTTTACTACAACTTCTAAGTAGAAGTTTCTTAAAAACTAAAGAATAAGGCAGCCGACTCCCTCAAGGAGCCGGCTGTTTTCTTTTCAACTAAAACACAATAGCCCCTCATTCTCATTATCAGCTGACGAAAATATATCGTCCTTTTCACCTTAATTATCTGCCACTTTGCATACAACCCACAAATCTATCAATTCATTCGATTAATCTTTACAAAAGCCTTTAGAAAACTCTTCCTATTCTAAAATAAAATCCTTTCGGTCGAAAATACGCGAGTTTTTAGCCTTCTTGTAAATTACTATGTATCAAACAATTAACAAATCAACGTCATTTTTCCATCCAAATATCATCATCGCATGGCATCATCTGCCACATTTCGCACTGCAATATGACGCAAACAACAATCAGATATGACTGAAAACACGCCGTCGTTTGCTGCAATCCGTAGGCCAATATGCCCCACTTCATACGCAAAAGTGAAGGTTTTACCTTCACCAAACCTATCAACAGAGGCAACAATCCCCGTCTTTTCAGCCATTATTTTCCTATTTGCAAGCTTACGAAGTATCGTTTTTTAGACCATATTTCTTTACAATCCACAAATGATATTCCGACATTTCAGCCCATAAAACAAAAGTCCGCACAAACCTATACGATAGACTTGTGCGGACTTTTTGATTGAAATCAGCCTTCACCTTGCCTTAAAAAGCAGGCTAATGAACCGAATTATCGGCTTCCATTTCCTTGGAAAACAAAGCCAACGCTTTCCTTCAGATAGGTTGACGACATTGCATCTACCTGCAAAGAAGCTGCTATAATCTGCATCTGTGATAGGCGAGCACTGTTCAAAACGCCAAAAGAATAGCTGTTACGAATAAAGAAAGCTATGCTAATCTTATGGTCTTGACCACCATAATTGAGATTAAAAACAGGCGAAACAGGGCTGATTAAGAAGCCTACTGGATTGAGATTATAATAATAGGTGAAGCATTTGATGTCTTGATCTGGCGCATTACGCAGTGCATTTTTCAATGCATTGTCGTTCACATATTCGGCAAATAACCGCATAGGAAAGGCCTTAATAATCAACGTTGAGTCTGTATTGATTTCCCAACGAATAGCAGAAGAGTCTTTAACGATACTGCCATTAGTAGCATCCAAGCGGCTAAAGAAGAGCTTACCAGCATAGTTTCCTCTCGCTTGTTGATAGGCTTGCTGTTGTTGTTCGGGGGTAAGTGTGGGATTATCATCCCCACCTGGATTACAAGCTGCAAAGGAAAGACCTAACATGACAAGGCATCCCACCAGCCAAAAAGATAATTTGTTTGTTTGCTTTTTCATCATTTTATTGTTATATTTGATTCATCTACTCCTTAAATACCTATGAAAACAGAACCTTGCCTCACGTTATGTTAAATGATTGTTAAATTCTAATTACATAGACAAGATTATCTTATTTTTGCATTTACTAAGTGAAAGGACTAAAGAAAATGAAGTCAAACAAAGCTTAGAATGACGCTATAAGACTAAAGAAAAAGAGCTGCGCGTGGCATGAAACTATTCAGTAGAGATAATGAACAAACTATTGTTCGCAAGTTAAACAGGGGAGATGCCACTGCTATAGACTTGTTGTATGCTGAATATGCGCCTCTACTGACGGCCGTATGTGCACGATATGTCGCCCAGAATGAAGACATAAAAGATATACTTCAGGAGGCTTTCATTAAGATGTTTGATAAAGGTCGCACGTTCAACTATCGTGGAAAGGGGTCATTAAAAGCATGGGCTACGCGCATCGTTATCAATGAATCGCTGCTCTTTTTACGTCAACAAGCAAAACAAGAGCAATGTTTTCTGGATAAAGAACCACCCGATGTAGTAGACGAAGAGCCCGAAATTGGCTCACTTAGTGCCGAAGAAATTACGGCAATGATACGTCAGTTGCCTTCAGGATATCGCACAGTTTTCAACCTGTTTGTTATCGAAGGATTAAGTCATCAGCAAATCGCTGCACAGTTAAACATAAAGGCTGACACCTCAGCTTCACAGCTTTATAAGGCTAAAGTCATGTTGGCCCGTATGATAAAATCATATCAGAAACAAGACAGAATGACAGAATGAACAAGTGGATTAACGACATAAGACACCGTTTCGAGGGGCATACGCAAGAGCCACCAAAGGGATTACTCGACGACATTAAAGTCGAAATGGTTCGTCGTGGCCTTGTATCTGCGTCACCATCTGTTTCGTCTCATGTTGGAAAGTCGTCTAAATGGTGGGCTGCAGCAGCCTCTGTTGCCGTGATTATCGCAGGAGTTGGCGTGTGGTGGCTACGTAGTTCTGCACCTGAAACGAATGCGCTTGTCTCACAACAACAGCCAAAGGAGACCGCAAAACAAGGGCAACGCGACGCGGATAGCCCCACTTTGCATGAGAATATGCCTCAAACAGCAATGTCTTGGTGGGCAAAGAAAAAGGATAAACATGTTGTATCGGCGCTTGGAATGACTGAAACAACAGTGGCTTCAACCCCAGAAAATGATATGGTTGAAAGCCAAGCAGTCGTAAACAACACTGACAGCACGAGGCAAAAGCCAACGAAGCGGTCCGTAACAAAGGATGAAACATACAGCAATCCTACGGAAATCTTATCACAAAGGCTTGTTTCTTCTACGCCTCAACGCCTTACATTTGATGTATATATGAGTGGAAGAGGCATGTCAACTCAGGCAATTGGCAACGCATTTAACCATGGAATCGTGTCTGATGTCATGGCAAATCCCAATGAGAATGGCCATTATTTAAGTAGTGCTCCAGGGCTTTCTACGAAGCAATATCACCATCATTTACCGATTAAAATAGGTGTATCGGTGGGCAGAAAACTAAGTAATGATTGGACTATTCACACGGGATTGACCTATAGTTTCCTGTCTGCAAGCATCACAAATCAAGGCAAAGAGCAAGGTGAAGAGGGGCAACAGCGCTTGCATTATATTGGTGTTCCCCTATCAGTTAGTTATCGGTTGTGGCAATATAAGCGGCTAAATGCCTATGCAACAGCAGGAGGTGAGGTTGAGAAACTTGTCAAAGGGCAACTCCGTTTGCCTCAACCTGCAATGAAGAGCGACTTCAGTCCTAAGACTATTGACCTCAAAGAATCGCCTCTCCAATGGGCTGTTAATGCATCCTTAGGCTTGGAATATCGAATAAATAATAACACAGGATTCTATGTAGAGCCTGGAATGAGCCACTATTTCAATAATGGAAGTGACATAGAAAACAGCTATAAACATCGTCCAACAGGCTTCCAAATACAGTTAGGAATTAGAATTCACACTTCAAAATAAATCAAAGAATGAAGAAATTAATTATGCTTTTGTGTACAGCTTGCCTGTTATGGGGTTGTACTTGCAGTCAAAAGACGATTCAATATAACGTGGCAAAGAACTACTTTTTCAGTAATAATGCGTCGCTTCCAGCGTCATTAAAGGTGACTAACGAGCATGAGTTTAATCACTATTTTGGCATGGCTGCCGTCATGGGTAAAGGCGGAGAACCAACTAAAATAGATTTTAAGAAGCTCTCTGGTGCAAAAAGGCAATATGCTCTTGCTAAACTATAAGGTTATACGTGGTAAAAAGCAATCTTACTACATGCAACCTTTCTTTATTCTCGTAGTCAATCGTAAATACATAGACAAAGAAGTGATTGAGAACAATGCCTCAAAAGAATGAAATAACATCATTAAAACAAAGCAAACGCACATTCCTTTGAAAGAGAATGTGCGTTTTTTTGATTCATTATGTAAAATAAATAATAGGTTTTAACGCTATTATTTGAAATAAAACACGCTTTGATTCAATTCAAAAGTTTCAGCCACAAAGGTGAGAAATCAAGACCTTTACACCAATAATAATCAATATAATGCCTCCTAACAGCTCAGGCTTCAAGCGCCTTTCCAAAGGCTTTCCAAAGCGAACACCGAGCCACATGCCTATAATTGCAGACAAAAAAGCAACGATTCCTATCACAAAAAGTGGGTAATCAAGAGATGAAACCTGCTTAAATCCCATGCAAGCAAACGATATTCCAATGGCTAAAGCGTCTATACTTGTGGCCACACCCAATAGGAATTGCGTCTTAAAGCGACGTGGATTCATCGAATGATCTTCAACAGGAAGGAACGCATCTCGAATCATTCGACCTCCTAAAAAGGCTAAAAGTCCGAAAGCAATCCAATGATCTACCTCTTCAAGATAATGGGAAAAGTTACTTATTCCAAGCCATCCGAGCAGCGGCATCAAGGCTTGGAACACGCCAAAGAGTAAGGCCATACGCAGTGTTATGCCCCACTCCATGCGCTTAACTATTATGCCACAGGCGATCGAAACAGTGAAACAATCGGTGGCTAATGCCACTGCAAGGAACCAAATATCAAGCTGATTCATTAATGATTATACAGAAAAACTCCCCCATGTAGAAACAAAGGGGAGTCTTGTTTGATTCTAATAATTATTTAACCTGGATGACTAAGTATTTACTTGTGCTCCAGAATATTTGCGGATTTGTTATGGTTAACACGTACTCTTTATTGGCATCACGTGCCAAAGTGTAACTACTTGCAGGATGAAGTGTCAGCAGTCGTGCAGACTTTGAATAGAGTTTGATGACCTTATCCACGCGAATATCAATCTTAGTAAAGTAGTTTTTGTTGAAGTTTCCTTGTAAAACCTTACCGTCAGCGATAATGCGTTGTTCTTTAAGTTCACTCTTTGTACCAAACACATACCATGCCGTGTTGAGCTGTTTATCTTGTGCTGAGATTGTTTCCGACTTCTGTGCACTCTCTGTTGTGAGGTTACTTACGTTGGTATTCAAATGATTTATCGTCTCATCGAGCTCTCCAATATGAATATCTTTGGCATCAAGTTCAGCACGAAGTTGCTGCAATTGCTGATCCTTTTCATCCAATTGCTTAACCAAGTTGTCTATAGTTGACTTGAGTTGGCTACCTTTTAACGAGCTGTTTGCAAGCTGTTCACGCAGTTTAGCAATGAGATCTCGGTTCTTCTGCATACGCTCTGTAATGAACTTTATGTTATCTCTTAGCACCTGTTTCTTATCAGAACCCTCGCCGTCTTTAGCGATAGTAACTCGGTTTTCGGCCTCGTTAATCTGACGAAATCCCTCTTGAACCTCGTTCATTAGGCCCATCATCTCGTTAATTTCGCTATCTTTCTGAGAGAGAATCTGCTGTATTGAGTCATTCTGTTCAGTGTTAACAGCACCCTCTTTCGTCTTGTTCTGGTTACAACCAGTAACAGCCAGCATCATCATACCAACTGAAATAAAAAACATTTTCTTCATAATCATTCACTCCTCTAATTTTAGTTTCTTTTCTTTTTCTTTCTTTATATTTGCTCCCGCGACTACGATTACAAACTCGCCCCGTGGGTCTTTCTCTGTGAAATGTTCGATGGCATCACGTAATGTGCCACGAACATGCTCCTCATACACCTTAGATATCTCACGCGCAACACTCACTTGGCGCTCGTCTCCAAACACTTCAGCAAACTGTTGCAGCGTCTTCAGCAATCGATAAGGCGACTCATAGAACACCATTGTACGTGTTTCGTTCTGCAAAGCAAGCAGATGTGTCTGGCGACCTTTCTTTTGTGGCAAGAAACCTTCAAAGCAAAAACGATCACACGGCAGTCCCGATGAGACCAAAGCTGGTACAAATGCCGTTGCGCCGGGTAAGGTTTGAACCGTTATTCCGGCTTTAGCGGCCTCGCGAGCAAGGTAAAAACCTGG
>QWCL01000476.1_pt1 | contig 15238 bp, 10 predicted proteins | sample 1972551 | NCBI WGS metagenome assembly QWCL01 (sample SAMN09866709, study PRJNA288562) | Human oral metagenome isolate term2_saliva, whole genome shotgun sequencing... | isolation source: mouth | host: Homo sapiens | place: USA: California
GCTCCCACACAGCGCGCGACCCGGCCCGCTGGTGCAGGCCGTCGATGTTCTGCGTAACGACGGCGTCGAGGCGACCCACGGCCTCCAGAGCGGCCAGGGCCTTGTGTGCGCCGTTGGGTTCTACCGGGCGGTACACCTCGCGGAACCACTCCCAGTACGCTTCGGGGTGCTTGGTGAAGAAGTCAATGCTCAGGACCGTCTCGAGGGGAATCTCGCGCTCCTGAAAGTAGAAGCCGTTCGCCCCGCGAAAATCGGGGATACCCGACTCGGTGGAGACGCCCGCGCCCCCGAAAAACACGGTGGACGGTGACTCCGCAATCCAATCCGCCAGGGTCGAAACGTCGCTGTTCATGAGGGCCTCCTCGAGATGACTACTCTCCCAGGATACGCCCGAGGCCGGGGTACCACGTGGGAACCCCGGCCTCGTGATGGCCTGAGAATCAGGCGAAGGTCAGCGCCTGGCGGGCGATCGCCAGCTCCTGGGGCAAGCTTGCACGCGGCGAATGCGCCGTCGGGCCTCATGTTGCCGGTTTGCCTGTGGTGGGTGCACTTGCGCGTGCGTGCACGAGCTGAAGGCGGGAGAGATTCTGGGGAGACATACCGGTCAGGGAATCGAGGTGGGGGCGTGCCCTGTCGAGAATCCGGATGTGGTGGATATTGCCGATGCTGCGTCGATAAAACTGGAGGGTGGATTCATACGTGAAACCTCCACGAAGATCAGCGAAAAAACTGTCTGCTACCCATCGGTAGGAGCTGTTGAGAACCAACTGATAGTCGCATGCGCGGCCAATGAGAGCCGCGACCCAGTCTGCGCACTGGATGTTGGTGGAGAGCTCCGAGTCGATATACGCAGGGGCTTCAAGGATGCGCAGCATCTCCTGGTGTTCCTTGATGCGACTGTAGATGTGGGCATAGCTGCGTTTCACCTGGTGAAAGCGCTGCTTCTCATTGATCATGTCCTGAAAGAGGAGGATGTTCTGGTCCTCGTGTTCGGCATACCTGCAGAGTCGGTTGATCGCCTCACTCAAACATTCAAGAGTTCTTTCCTCGCGTTTATTTTCCCAGTTGTTGTCGGTGTTCTTGCCCCACACCTGGCCTGGGGAGCCGATGGGTTTTTCACGTACGAAGTAGAAGAGCTTTCCGCCGTACCTGTGAGCATGTTTCTCCTCACTGAGAGACGCAAAGACCCACGGCGCAACGTGTGCGCCCGTGGGCCCGCGGATTGGCACTCTGCGAGGACCTGCTCGCCGTTACCACTTCTGATCGTAGTCGGTGTGTGGGTGGGAAGTCAACTACGCGACGGATACGCCCGAGGCCGGGGCTCCACGCGGGAACCCCGGCCTCGTGATGGCCTGAGAATCAGGCGAAGGTCAGTGCCTGGCGGGCAATCGCCAGCTCCTCGTTGGTCGGGAAGACGTAGATTGTCACGCTCGAGTCGGGGGCGGAAATGACGCGCGGCTCGCCGGAGCGAACCTGGTTCGCCTCGACGTCGATCTTCACGCCGAAGGGGGCGAGGGCCTCGGCCAGCTCGCGACGCACTGCTGCGTCGTTCTCGCCGATGCCAGCGGTGAAGGTGATGACGTCCAGGCCGCCCAGCTCGGCGGTGTAGGACCCCACGTACTTCAGGAGGCGGTTAATGTAGACGTCCATGGCGACGCGGGCGCGCTGCTGAGCCTCGGGGTCCTCATCGTTGTGGATCATGTCCCACACGGAACGCATGTCGGACTCGCCGGTCATGCCCTTCATGCCGGACTTCTTGTTGAAGAGGGTGTCGACCTCGTCGACGCTCATGCCGGCGACGCGCTGCAGGTGGAACACGACGGCGGGGTCGATGTCGCCGGTGCGGGTGCCCATCATGAGGCCCTCGAGGGGGGTCAGGCCCATGGACGTGTCGATCGGCTTGCCGTTCTTGACAGCCGACACGGACGCGCCGTTGCCCAGGTGCAGGACGATCTGCTTGAGGTCGTCGCGGCCTTCCAGCTTCGCGATCTCCTGGGAGACGAACTGGTGGGACGTGCCGTGGGCGCCGTAGCGACGCACCGAATACTTCTCGGCGGTCTCGGTCTCCAGGGCGTACAGGGCCGAGCGGGCGGGCAGCTGCTGGAAGAACGCGGTGTCGAAGACGGCGACGTGGGGGACGTCGGGCATGAGCTCGCGCGCCACGTCAATGCCCTTGAGGTGGGCGGGGTTGTGCAGGGGAGCCAGCGGGCACAGCTCCTCGATGAGGTTGCGGACCTCGTCGGTGATCAGTGCCGGGCCGTCGAAGTAGCGGCCGCCCTGAACGACGCGGTGGCCGACGGCGAGGATGCCGGCTTCGGCCAGGGTCGGACCCTCGGTGTCAAAGAGGCGCAGAACTTCGCGCATGCCGACGGTGTGGTCGGGAACCGGCAGTTCTTCCTCGGTGACGGCGTCGCCGTGCGCGTGCTTAATGAAGCCCATCGGGTCACCGATGCGCTCAACGAGGCCCTTGGCGATCGCGTCGCCGGTCTCGGGATCGACGAGCTGGTACTTGATGGAGGAGGAACCGGAGTTAATGACGAGAACGGAGGACGAGGTCACGCGTTCGCCTTTCGTGTTGGTGAGATGGAAGAGAGATGTACGAGGCCGGGGCCCGGTCAGCGACAATAGTAACCGGACCCCGGGACCTGGGTCCCGCTCAGCCCTGGGCCTGGACGGCGGTCAGGGCGATGGTGTTGACGATGTCTTCGACGAGGGCGCCGCGCGACAGGTCGTTGACGGGCTTGTTGAGGCCCTGCAGGACCGGGCCGACGGCGAGCGCGCCGGAGGAGCGCTGGACGGCCTTGTAGCCGATGTTTCCGGCTTCCAACGAGGGGAAGACAAAAACGGTGGCCTTACCAGCGACGTCGGAGCCGGGCAGCTTCTTGGAGGCGACGGCCGCATCGACGGCCGCGTCGAACTGGATGGGGCCTTCGATGGCCAGCTCGGGGGCCTTCTCGCGGGCGAGGCGGGTGGCCTCGACGACGGCGTCAACGTCCGGTCCGGCGCCGGAGGTGCCGGTCGAGTAGGACAGCATCGCGACGCGCGGGGTGACGCCGAACTGGGCGGCGGTGCGCGCGGAGGTCACGGCGATGTCGGCGAGCTGCTCGGGCGTCGGGTTGGGGTTGACGGCGCAGTCGCCGAACGCCCACACACGGTCCTTCATCGCCATGAGGAAGATGGAGGAGACGACGGAGACGCCGGGGGCGGTCTTGATGATCTGGAAGGAGGGGACGATCGTGTGCGCGGTCGTGTGGGCTGCGCCCGAGACCATGCCGTCGGCGTCGCCCATGTGGACCATCATGGTGCCGAAGTAGGACACGTCGGTGACCTTCTCGCGGGCCTGCTCGAGGGTGACGCCCTTCTTGGCGCGCAGGCGCGCGAACTCCTCGGCGTAGCGCTCAAGGTAGGCGGGGTCGTCCACGGAGACGACCTGGGCGGCGCTCAGGTCGAGGCCGAGCTCGCCGGAGCGCTTGGCGACGTAGTCGGCGTCGCCCACGAAGGTGATGTCGGCGATGCCGGCGGCGAGGACCTGGGCGGCGGCCTGGAGGACGCGGTCGTCGTCGGGTTCGGGCAGGACGATGCGCTTGCGGTCGGCGCGGGCGCGCTCGATGAGGTCGGCCTGGAAGGCGAGCGGGGTGACGGCCGTGGGGGTGGCTGCGGCGCGCAGTGTGGCGGCGGCGTCCTCACCCAGGGGCAGGGTCAGGACGGGCACGTCGACCTCGAGTGAGGGGGAGCCGCCGGTCAGGATCACGGCGACGACGGAGGCGGCAGCGGCCTCGGCGCGCAGGCGGGCGGCGGCGATTTCCTCGGTGAGCAGCTCGGCGCTGGCGCCCTCGGCGTCGAAGGCGAGGACGACGCCCGCGCGGGTGGAGGCAGCGAGGTTCAGGTTCCAGGCCACGTGATCGAAGGCGCGGTTCGAGGCCTCGCGGGCGGGGGCGATGACCGCGTCCTCGCCGACTGCGCGGACGGCTTCGACCGCTGCGGGCAGGGCGGAGGCGGGGCGCAGGGCCGCGTCGGTGGCGGTCGTGCCGGCCAGGGCGTTGACGGTGGCGACACCGAGAACGCGGGCCAGCTCGTCAGTGGCGAGGACAGCTGCCTCCGACGAACCGGGGGCGACGACGATGAAACGAGACACTCGAATACTCCTTTGGGACGAGAAAATATGGTGTGGCCGGAAAGCCTTTAGTCCTATCCTAAACCCGCTTGCCGTCATTTTGTGGCACTCTTTCGGCTCGAGGCCGGGGCCGTGGATGCGGGAACAAGGGCAATCGCTGACCGATTGTGTCGGATCGTACGCTAGGGTAGGGGGCGTGGAAAACGAGGAGACAACCGTGCGCGCACGACTGGGTGCGTTTCTCGGCGCTACCCTGAGCGCGGGCGGTGTCCTCGGCGTCATCGCTCTGGCTGTGACAGATCACCGACATCGGGCGGTCATGCTGCTGGTCGCAGTCCTCGTCGGAATGGGGATCGTGCGCCTGTGGACGCCCGGGCGACCCTGGTTTGCCTCACGCGGGCGCCTCGCCGACGCGATTGTGTACGTGATTCTCGCCGCGATTATCTGGTATCTAGCTCCTTTTGTGTCGACGATGGCGGTGCGCTGAAAGCCTGGGGATCGTTGAATCCACGCAGGAAACCACGGCCTCGTCAACAGTGAGTGGGGCGGAGGGGATGCGTGGTGCATATCCCGTATCGTGGTTTCGGATTCAAGAATTCGTAAAGGTCGGGCATTCTATGGGTGACCCATCGTCCCTAATCTCAAGGTGAAACACATGCGCGCGTTCCTGCGTAAGTCCGGAATTCTCGTGTGGGTGATCGCTGCGATCATCCTTGCGACTATCCTTGGATCGATCCGTGTCGGCGGCAACCATTTGGTCCCCGTGGAGATCGGTCGTATCTTCGCGACGTTCTCGGCTATTTTCAGCCAGTTCCTGTCCTTCTCTATTCCGCTGATCATCATCGGCCTCGTGACCCCCGCTATCGCGGACCTGGGTCGCGGTGCCGGCAAGTGGCTGGGCATTACGACGGCGATCGCCTACGGCTCGACGCTCTTCTCGGGCTTCCTGACCTTCCTGGTGTGCGCCTCCCTGTTCCCGCGTCTGCTCGCCTCCACGCAGCTGGCCTCGGTGGCAGAACCCGGTAGCGCGCTGGATTCCTACTTCACGATCGAGATGCCCGCGCCGCTGCAGGTTATGACGGCCCTGCTGCTGTCCTTCGTGGTGGGCCTGGGCCTGTCGATGGTCCCGCGCGGCGTCCTGCGCAAGGGCTTCATCGAGTTCCGCGCCATCATTACGCGCCTCATCGAGACGATCATCATTCCGCTGCTGCCCCTGCACATCTTCGGTATCTTCCTGAACCTGACCTACACGGGCGAGGCCGCCTCCATCATCCGTACCCTGCTGCGTGTCGTGGTCGTGGTCCTGGTCCTCGAGGTCGTCATCCTGCTGACCCAGTTCTGCTTCGCCGGCGTGGTGGCTCGCCGCAACCCCATCAAGGCGCTGCTGACGATGATGCCCGCCTACCTGACGGCGCTGGGCACCTCCTCCTCCGCTGCGACCATCCCCGTGACGCTGCGCCAGACCAAGAAGAATGGCGTGTCCGACGCGGTTGCTTCCTTCACCATTCCGCTGTGCGCCACGATCCACCTGGCTGGCTCAACCTCGAAGATCTTCTCCTTCGCGTTCGCGATTGTCCTGACCCAGGGCCTGACGGTGTCCACCCTCCAGTGGGTCGGCTTCATCTTCATGCTCGGCATCACGATGGTCGCCGCCCCCGGCGTCCCCGGCGGCGCCATCATGGCGGCCACCGGTCTGCTCAGCTCCATGCTGGGCTTCGATGACGCGCAGGTCGCCCTCATGATCGCGACCTACATCGCCTTGGATTCCTTCGGCACCGCCACGAATGTGACGGGCGACGGCGCGATCGCGCTCATTATTGATCGCATGGCGCACGGCTCGATCGGTAACGAGGGCGACCCGGAGAACGCCCGCGAGCTGGCGTTTGACGGCATGGCCTACCTGGACCGCGTGTCGGTCGAGGGCGTTGTCAGCCCCGAGGATCTGGCCGATTCTGCTGCCCGTAACGGTGCGGAAGTCAGCGCGTAAGTCCTGCTCGACGCCCTGTGCGCGCCCGCCGGTTTCGGCGGGCGCGCACTTGTCGTTTCCTCGGTAATTGGGCGTTTGGCCCTAGTGGTCGGAGGCCTATGTCACGTAGAATTGACCACGATAGGCACATCGGGCCACCCGGCCCTCACCGTCAATGAAAGATGGCAGAACAATGAGCACAGTCCGTATCGGTGTCCTCACCTCGGGCGGCGACGCCCAGGGTATGAATGCTACCGTTCGCGCAGTGGTGCGCACGGCTCTGGCCAGGGGAGCGCAGCCCTATGCGATCCTTGAAGGCTGGCAGGGTGCATGCGACGGTGGCGACTCCATTAAGAAGATGGAGTGGTCGGATGTCTCCTCGATCCTCGCTGAGGGCGGCACGGTCATCGGCACGGCTCGCTGCGCTGAGTTCCGTACCTACGAGGGACGCCACCGCGCCGCCGCGAACCTGCTCGAGCACGGTATCGATCACCTCGTCGTCATCGGCGGTGATGGTTCCCTATCGGGTACGAACGAGTTCCGCAACGAGTGGCCTCAGCATGTCGCCGAGTTGGTCTCCGAGGGCGTTATCACGCAGGAATTCGCGGACGCTCATCCGGCCCTCATCATCGTCGGCCTGGTCGGTTCCATCGACAACGACATGGTGGGTACCGACATGACGATCGGTGCGGACACTGCGCTGCATCGCATCCTGGACGCTATCGACCAGCTCACCAGCACCGCGGCCTCGCACCAGCGCACCTTCGTCGTCGAGGTCATGGGTCGCCACTGTGGGTACCTGCCCCTCATGGCTGCGGTCGCGGGCGGTGCTGACTATGTGTTCACACCCGAGGACCCGGCGGGCCAGGGCTGGCAGGACGACCTGGCCGAGCACCTGCGCCTGGGCCGCGAAGCCGGTCGTCGTGAGTCGATTGTTCTCGTCGCCGAGGGCGCGCATGATCGCGATGGGAACGAGCTGTCGACGCAGCTGATTGCGGACACGATCCAAGAGCGCACGGGTGAGGATGCTCGCGTGACGATCCTCGGTCACGTGCAGCGCGGCGGTACCCCGTCAGCCTACGACCGCTGGATGTCGACCCTGCTGGGCTACGCGGCCGTCCAGGAGATCCTCGACTCCTCCGCTGAGGACGAGCCCGTCATCCTGGGTGTGCGCCGAAACCGTATTACTCGTGTCCCGCTCATGAAGGCGGTGCGCGACACGCGCGCGGTCAAGGACCTCATCGCTGCGGGCGACTACGCTGCTGCCCAGGCGTCGCGCGGATCCTCCTTCTCCTCGATGGTCGGCATCTACCACCTGCTCTCGACGCCTCCGCAGCTGATTCCCGAACCGACGGGCGATTCGAAGCGTGTCGCGATCCTGCATGCGGGTGGTCTGGCTCCCGGCATGAATACGGCGGCCCGCGTCGCCGTGCGCCTGGGCATTGCGCGTGGCTGGACGATGCTGGGCATCGACGGTTCGTGGAGTGGTCTGGCGGACGACCGCGTGCGAGAGCTGAGCTGGTCCGACGTCGAAGGCTGGGCCTTCAAGGGCGGCGCGGAGCTGGGCACGAAGCGCGATGTCCCGCCGATTGAGCAGTTCTACGCGCTGGGTCGCGCTATCGAGCGTAACGAGATTGACGCGCTGCTGGTGATCGGCGGCATGAACGCCTACCTGGGCGTGCATGCGATCCAGGCCGAGAAGGACCGCTACCCGGCCTTCCGCATCCCGATGCTGCTGATCCCCGCGTCGATCGATAACAACCTGCCCGGCTGCGAGCTCGCGATCGGCACGGACACGGCGATCAACAACGCCACGTGGGCGATCGACCGCATCAAGGAGAGCGCGGCGGCCTCTAAGCGTTGCTTTATCGCCGAGACGATGGGACGCCGCTGCGGCTATCTAACCCTCATGAGCGCGCTGTCCAGCGGTGCCGAGTACATGTACATCAACGAGGAATCCCCATCCCTCCAGCAGATCGCTGCGGATGCTGATCGGATGGTGAACTCCTTCAAGTCCGGCCGACGCCTCTTCCTGACCCTCGTCAACGAATCCGCGTCCCGCTACTACGACCGTGAGTTCCTCGCCGACGTGTTTACCGCCGAGTCTGAGGGCATCTATGACGTGCGCCACCAGGCGCTCGGCCACATGCAGCAGGGCGGTGCCCCCTCGCCGTACGACCGTCTGCTCGCCACGCGCCTGATCGCCCGTGCCTTCGATCAGCTTGTCGAGCAGTTCGAATCCGGCGACCGCCGCGCCTACTACATCGGCCAGGTCGGCAACGCCGTCGAGGCGCGCCCGGTCAAGCACATGTTCGACGACCTGGATATCGTCAATCGCCGCCCCTTCCATCAGTGGTGGCTCGACCTCGTCCCGGTCCAGCGCATCGTGTCGCTGCAGAACCCGGGCATCGAGGCAGCCCCCATCCACATCGACGATCCCGTCGAGTAGCGGGTCAGTCCCGGGTTTTCCGGGATGAACGAGGCCGTGGTTCCGTGAGCGCTTGCGGGCCACGGCCTCGTCCGTCGTCAGGGAAAACGAGGGTGACCGAGGGCGCATTGACCGCTAAACTGGGAGTCACATATCCCTACTGTCAGGAGCACTCATGAGTGATATCCCCGTGATCGACCCGACGATGACCCCCGCGTGGGACAAGCTCGACCAGCTGGCCGACACCTTTGAACCCGATCTGCGCAAGATGTTTGCGGACGATCCCGAACGCACGAAGAAGTTCACCTTCCAGGCCGCCGACCTGCACGTCGACCTGTCGAAGAACCTCGTGTGCCCCACGCTGCTGGGCCACTTGCTCGCGCTCGCCGAGCAGACCGGCGTGGCGGACCTGCGCGACCGCATGTTTGCGGGCGAGCACATTAACGTCACCGAGGACCGCGCCGTCCTGCATACCGCGCTGCGCCGCCCCGCGACCGACTCCCTGACGGTCGACGGCCAGGATGCGATCGCCGACGTGCACGAGGTGCTGGAGAAGGTCTACGCCTTCGCCCGCCGCGTCCGCTCTGGCGAGTGGGTGGGCATCACCGGCAAGCCCGTTAAGACCGTCGTCAACGTTGGCATCGGCGGCTCCGACCTCGGCCCCGTCATGGCGTACGAGGCCCTCAAGCCCTACGTGCAGGAGGGCCTGGAGTGCCGCTTTATCTCCAACATCGACCCCACCGACGCGGGTGAGACCACGAAGGAACTGGACCCCGAGACGACCCTCGTGATCGTCGCGTCCAAGACCTTCACGACGCTCGAGACCATCACGAACGCGAAGGTCGTGCGTGCCTGGCTGCTGGACGGTCTGCGTGAGCGGGGCATCGTCACCGACGAGGCCTCAGAGAAGGAAGCGATTGCCAAGCACTTCGTCGCCGTGTCGACCGCTCTGGACAAGGTCGCCGAGTTCGGCATCGACCCGGACAATGCTTTCGGCTTCTGGAGCTGGGTGGGCGGTCGCTACTCCGTGGACTCTGCCGTCGGCACCTCCCTGGCCGTCGCGATTGGCCCCGAGGGCTTCGCGGACTTCCTCGCCGGCTTTAACGCGATGGATCGCCACTTCGTCGAGACCGAGCCCGAGAAGAACGTGCCCCTGCTCATGGGCCTGCTCAACGTGTGGTACTCGAACTTCCTGGGTGCCGACACGCACGCCGTCCTGCCCTACTCCCAGTACCTGCACCGCTTCCCCGCGTACCTGCAGCAGCTGACCATGGAGTCCAACGGCAAGTCCGTGCGGCGCGATGGCAGCCCCGTCACCTACGAGACCGGCGAGGTCTTCTGGGGCGAACCCGGCACCAATGGTCAGCACGCCTTCTACCAGCTGATCCACCAGGGCACCCGCATGGTCCCTGCCGACTTCATCGCGTTTGCGAACCCGACCTGGGCGCTGGGCGATGGCGACGCTGACATGCACGAGCTGTTCCTGTCGAACTTCTTCGCGCAGACCAAGGCCCTGGCGTTCGGCAAGACCAGCGAGGAGGTGCGCGCCGAGGGCACGCCCGAGGCCATCGTTTCCGCCCGCGTGTTCACCGGCAATCGTCCTACAACGTCGATCATGGCCCCGGCCCTGACCCCGTCGGTCCTGGGTCAGCTGATTGCCCTGTACGAGCACATCACCTTCGTGGAGGGTGCTGTGTGGGGCATCGACTCCTTCGACCAGTGGGGCGTTGAGCTGGGCAAGGTCCTGGCCAAGCAGATCCTCCCCGCCATCGAGGGTTCGACCGAGGCCCTGGATGCGCAGGATCAGTCGACCCGCGCTCTCATCGAGTACTACCGCGCGAATCGGACGAAGTAGTCTCTGGCTGTCGTAGCCGCACGTGGGGGCCGCGCCTTGGGGCGCGGCCCCCGTGCCTTCTCTGCAGTGTGGTTGCGTGAATCCGCGAGGTACACAACTGGTGCCTCGGGGTGGAACTAAGCACCGAGGCGCCGACAAGCGTGCTATGCCCGGCTTCTCAGGCGAGCACGCTGCCTGGCGAGAAGAAGCGCCCCTCCTGCTCCCACGCCGATGGCGACGCCAAGAAGACCCGAGTGTGCTCCAGAGTTCGCAAGCCTAGGCTCCTCGCCCGACGGGGAAGGTGTCTCTCTCTCTGGCTCGTGCTCGGGTTCGGTTCGCTCGGGGTGAGCGAGCGCGGGAAACGCAGCTTGGACCACACCAAGCGGTGGTCCGAGGTGGGAAATGGGGCGAGACCGGTCAAGCGGAAAAGCTCGTCGTCGCGTGTCGGCCAGAAGACTCCCGCCTCCTCGACCTGGGTGCCGACATTTGGCAGGACGTAATCAATGCGCAGATTCCCCGGCCGAGGATCGTCACTGAAGTCGCCGGTATCGTAGGCGGGATTCGTCCTATGCGTCAGGTTCGCGCCTCCCTGAAGCTCCGCTTCGCGAGTGCCTCCCAGCGAGGTCGGTGCCGTGTCGACGACCTGCGGGCTGGTCAGCAGCTGATCAATAGCCCCCGGATACGAGTCCCCATCGAGTGGATCCGAGTTGTAGTCCCCGAGAATCACGAAGTTGGCGTCCTCGGCCAGGCCTCCCTTCGCTCCGTTGTCGTCATAGAGGTAGTCGGCCCGGTTCGCCACGTAGTCGGCCCACAGGCGGATCTCATCGAAGTTTCGTTTCTTATTACGCTGCTCGGCTCCGTCGAATGACGGCGGCGTCGGGTGTGCCGCCAGCACGTGAATCGTCGTGCCATCAACATCGATCGGCAGGTCCACGTGCGTCTTGGAAGACAGGGGGAAAGCGTTGAGCACCTCGTCGGAGTACCAACTGGTGCCGTCGCTCTTGGTGGGGAGAAGAGCTCCCGGCATGTCCTTCCACAGGAAGTGTTGGAAAGAACGAACCTGGTCGTTCTTAATCGGGTACTTGGAGTAGACAACGAAGCCGTACTGGCCCGGAAACTTGCCGAAGCCCCAGGCGTCGGATGGGCCGGTTGTGCTTCCGTCTCCGTCCAGGTCGAAGCCGCTGGGAACGCCCGTGTTCACCGAACCCGACCAAGAGTAGGGGTAGGACACGGGCTGGGCACCATTGTGTGGGACTTCGAGGTAGTTCGTGCGAAAGAGATCAACCGCGGTAGCGTTGGCCTCGTAGTCGAACTCGTTGATCAGAATGATGTCCGGATCCACCCGCTGAATGGTTTCCGCCACGTTGGATGCCTGGGCGTTGTCCGCCGTGGTGAGGTCGTCGAGTAGCTGCCCCGGCGCCTCTCGGTTGAGGCTGGCGTTGAACGTGGCCACCGTGAGGACATCGGTTGTCGAGGACGGTGCGGACTCGGCGAGCGTGGGTGCGGACGATAGAAAGCACAGGGCAAGGGGGAGACATGCCGCTGTGGCGATCGCGAGGGGCTTCATCGTTGAATCTCCTTCATCACCGTGGGAGTGTGTATGACAGATGATAAATCCTCGGGTGGGCAACACACAAGGATGCGGTGACAGTGGTAAGAGAAAGGGCATAGCATGAGTCATGCGATTGCTGTTCGACGCAATCGTGCGAGTATCGAATCGAGGCTTCCATGGTTACAGCGGCTTCCCTGGCATCCATGGGTGTGAGCGCTCTGTCCACGTTTGTCCTGCCGATCATCATCCTCGTTGTCGCTCGGCGCAGATGGGGCTGCTCGCTGTGGTCTGCCGCCGTCGGCGCGCTGGTCTTCGTTGTCTTCGCTCTCCTCCTCGAAGGGGGATTGCATGCGCTGGTCTTCACTGCGATCCCCAACCTGCCGAGTAAACCGATGCTGTACACGATCTATGCCGCGTTCGCGGCTGGGGTGTTTGAAGAACTCGGCCGAGTCTGTGGGTTCGCCGTTCTGCAAGCGAGCGACCGGCGTCCCGATGGCGTGGGGCGCGCCCTCGGAGCGGGCATTGGGCACGGAGGTATCGAGGCAATACTGCTTGTGGGAGTAGCGACAATCTCTAACCTCGTGATCTCGGTGAGCGTCATCAATGCGGGTACGAGCGAGGCTTTCCTCGCTGGCTTGCCCGACGCCCAGCGCGATATTGTGGCCCGCCAGTTCGAGTCGCTCATTAATACACCCGCGCCGTTCTACCTGCTGAGTATCGGCGAGCGTACCATCGCCATTGCCTTGCACATTGCCCTGTCAGTCTTGGTCTGGATGGCGTTCACTGGGAGGGTTCGCCGCTGGTGGATCCTCGGAGCGATCCTCGCTCACGCCCTGGCAGACGCTGGGGCCGCGCTGTATCAGAGCGGGGTGGTGAGCGTCGTCGTGGCACGTGGGCATTGATCGTCACCGTCATTCTTGCACTGACGGTGAGGCGAATGTATGTGTCCACCACAGCGCTGCTCGCTCGCGGAGCCGCGCAGACATCGTGAACGGGCGGCGGGTGGGAGTCTGCCCTCTCATGCGGCAATGTTGCGCACACGGTAGACGATGATGTCGCCAGCACAGCACGCGATCCACGCGCGCTCCTTGAGATCATTCACGAGGCCCCCGTTCCTGTCGAACTTCTTCGCGTAGACCGAGGTCCTGGATGCGCAGGATCAGTCGACCCGCGCTCTCATCGAGTACTACCGCGCGAATCGTACGAAGTAGTCTCTGGCTCTTGTAGCTACACATCGGGGAATTGGCGGGAGTTGACGCTCCTGCCGCCTCGTGCGTATGTGTTTTAGTGCTCGATGTGCTCGTGGCTGGCGTGCTCGGGGCATTCAAGCTGGAACGTGGAGTGCGCGATGGGGAAGTGGTGGCACGCGCATTCGCCGAGGGCGTGGACGATGCGGTCGCGGCAGGGGCCGTCGGCCTCGTGCGTGACGGTCACGTGCGCGGTGACGGTCACCAGGTGTGAGGAGACGGCGGCCACGTGCAGGTCGTGCACGTCGATAACGCCGTCAACGCCCATCATGTGCGTGCGCAGCTCGCCCATATCCACGCTGGCGGGTGTCTCTTCCATGAGGATTGCGACAGAGCGGCGTAGGAGCGTGAGCGCTCGCGGGGCCATGAGGATAGCAATCAGGAGCGAGGCGATCGCGTCGGCGCGCGTCCAGCCGAAGGCCCATTCTGCGCCTGCTGCGACGATCACCGCGAGGGAGCCGAGAGCATCGTTCGCGACCTCCAGGAACGCGGCCTTCATGTTGAGGTTCGCGTCTCGCCCTCCCGCCAAGATCAGCAGTGAGACGACGTTCGCGAGCAGGCCGATGATGCCAACGAGGAGCATGGGGCCGGCCTCGACGGGCGGGGGAGAGGCGAGACGCCACGCGGCCTCCCACGCGACCATGACGCTGATAATGAGGAGCATGCCGGCCTGCAGGGCGGCGGCCAGGACCTCGGAGCGCGCCCACCCCCACGTATGCTTCTCGTCGCGTGGGCGGCGCGTCAGGTGTGCCGCGATGAGGGCGACGACCAGGCCGGAGGCATCCACGACCATGTGCCCCGCGTCAGCTGCCAGGGACAAGGAACCGGACCAAAAGGCACCGAGCAGTTCCGCGACGACGACGGTCCCCGTCACTGCGAGCGCCCACCCCAGGCGCGCGGCCGAGGCTCCCGCCGCGTGGGAATGATCGTGCGAGTGGCCACCTTCCGCGCCGCCCGCGGAGTGTGCGTGGTCGTGGGAGTGGGCCACGGCCTCGTCAACGTGGGACGAGGCAGGGGCAGGCTTCTCCGATCCGGTGCCGCCGGGCGGGGGCGAAGGGAAAGTGCGCGACATGTCCTCACTGTACGACCCGAGCGCGCCGAATGATACCCCAGAACCGGCCTCGTATGCTATAGATCACGCGGGTGGGGTGCTCTGTTGGGACTGGGTGCCCGGGTCACACTGTGACGGACAACGTATCCTAGAAGGTAGAGCGCGGGGAACCCCGCGACTGCAAGGGCACAAGCCCATAGGACTGTAAAGGAGCGCCACTCATGGCAGAACCTCGTATCGTCACCGTCACTGGCGCAGCCGGCAACATCGGCTACGCCCTCCTGTTCCGCATCGCTTCCGGCCAGCTGTTCGGCCCGGACGTGCCCGTCAAGCTGAACCTGCTCGAGATCCCCCAGGCTGTCAAGGCCGCCGAGGGCACCGCCATGGAGCTCGACGACTGCGCGTTCCCGACCCTGGCCGGCGTTGAGATCTTCGACGATGTCAACCGTGCATTCCAGGGCACCAACGTCGCGTACCTGGTGGGTGCCATGCCGCGCCGCAAGGGCATGGAGCGCGCCGACCTGCTCGAGGCTAACGCGGGCATCTTCGGCCCCCAGGGCAAGGCCATCAACGACGGCGCTGCCGATGACGTGCGTGTCCTCGTCGTGGGTAACCCCGCGAACACCAACGCCACCATCGCCCAGAACGCTGCGCCGGACGTCCCGGCCTCGCGCTTCACCGCGATGATGCGCCTCGACCACAACCGTGCGATCGCGCAGCTCGCCCACAAGACCGGTGCCGCGAACGCCGACATCAAGGACGTCGTCGTGTGGGGTAACCACTCGGCCGACCAGTACCCGGACGTCTCCTTCGCGAAGGTTGCCGGCAAGCCCGCGACCGAGCTCGTGGACGAAGAGTGGCTGTCCAGCTACTACCGTCCTACCGTCGCCAAGCGTGGTGCCGCCATCATCGAGGCACGCGGCGCTTCCTCGGCCGCCTCCGCTGCGAACGCCGCGATCGACCACATGTACTCGTGGATCCACGGCACCCCCGAGGGTGAATGGGTGACCGCCGGTGTCATGTCCGACGGCACGCACTACGGCGTC
>QWCL01000506.1_pt1 | contig 15162 bp, 8 predicted proteins | sample 1972551 | NCBI WGS metagenome assembly QWCL01 (sample SAMN09866709, study PRJNA288562) | Human oral metagenome isolate term2_saliva, whole genome shotgun sequencing... | isolation source: mouth | host: Homo sapiens | place: USA: California
GCGGTAGTGGTGACACTCATCCACACCTTGGTGTTTTTTCTTCTCGAAACCTTCTCTCTCTTCGATGCGCTCGAGATTTTGATAAAAGTGGGGAGTAGCACGGCACTAACGGTGATTTTTATGATGACATTTGAGAAATTGAGAAATACCTCTCGAAATACATAAACAAACACCATACAGAGAAGGAAAAGAGATGGGAGAGTGATGCAACCCTATCGGATGTCAAAACGGTGCTATATAATAATAGCGTATATGATGGAGCATCGCTCAACACCTAAGTTTCTAACGATAAACGCATAGATAATGCCTCAAGATTACAGTTATGAGAAGCGAAAATTCGTGGTAGGCGCGGTGGCGGCAGTCATCATCGTGGTCTACCTCATTCGCTTGTTCACACTGCAACTGATGAGCGATGACTACCGCAAAAGTGCAGACTCCAATGCCTTTCGCAAAGAAATCATCTATCCTTCGCGCGGACTGATTATGGATCGCAATGGTAAACTATTGGTTTACAACGAACCTTCCTACAACATCCTCGTGACGATGCTCGATCAGCACGGGGTGGATACCTTGGATTTCTGCGAAACAGTGGGTATTACGAAAGAGGAATATATTCAGCGTATGGAAGAAATCAAGGATTCGAAGAAGAATCCAGGATATTCTCGCAACACTCCTCAATTGTTTATGAGTCAGATTCCTGCACAGGAGTTTTCAAAGTTTCGCGAAAAACTCTTCCGTTTCAAAGGTTTCAGCGTGGAGAAACGAAGTGTGCGACACTATGCCAGCGGCATTGGTGCACACATCTTAGGCGATGTGGCAGAAGTGAATCAAACTGACATTGACAGCGACGCTTATTACAAGAGTGGTGACTACATCGGCAAACTGGGTGTGGAACGTAGTTACGAAATGGCACTTCGCGGTGAGAAGGGGATGCACATTATGCTGCGCGACGTGCACGGACGCACCCAAGGGAGATATATGGATGGGAAATTCGACACACAGGCGCATCCTGGTCGCAACTTAACTTTGGGGATAGACTTTGCCACACAGCAATTAGCGGAACGACTACTAGAAGGTAAGCTCGGAGCGATTGTCGCGATAGAACCTTCCTCTGGAGAAATCATTGCTATGGCTTCTTCTCCGACTTATGATCCAAGAAGTATGGCAGGACGCGATCGAAGTAAGCATATGAGTATGCTGATGCGCGATGAACGGAGACCATTGCTTAACCGCGCTATCAGCGGACTTTATCCACCAGGTTCTACTTTCAAAATATCTCAAGCACTGCTCGGACTCCAAGAAGGAAGCATCAATCCTAGCGTTGCTTTCCCCTGTCACCACGGTTTCAACTACAAAGGGTTGCACCTCGGTTGTCACGGTCACGCTTCGCCCATCAACCTAGTGCCTGCTATTGGCACGAGTTGTAATGCCTATTTCTGTTGGAATCTGCTCCGTATGTTTGGAAACAAGGGTAAATACGGGAGTGTGCAAAATGCTATGACACACTGGAAAGACCATCTTGTTGCGATGGGGTTTGGTTATAAATTAGGTATCGATCTCCCTGGAGAGAAACGCGGAATGATTCCTAATGCCGCTTACTACGACAAGGCTTACAAGAAATCGTGGAATGGACTTACGGTTATTTCCATTTCTATCGGTCAAGGTGAGGTGACTGCTACTCCACTTCAAATTGCTAATCTTGCGGCAACCATCGCCAATCGTGGACATTTCTACGTGCCGCACGTGGTGCACAGTGTGCAAGGAGAGCGCATCGACACCACTTACACCAACAAACGCCGCACGAAAGTAAACAGACGCTTTTATAATTACGCTGTCGCGGGTATGCGTCGCGCAGTGGAACAAGGCACTTGTCGCGGTGCAGACTTTCCCGGCGTGCAAGTGTGTGGAAAAACGGGTACTGCGCAAAACCGCGGTCAAGACCACTCCGCATTTATGGGATTTGCTCCGATGAACAGTCCCAAAATAGCCGTTTGCGTTTACATCGAAAATGGTGGATTTGGCGCAGACTTCGCCGTTCCCATCGGTTCGTTGATTATGGAACAATACGTGAATGGTAAACTCTCTGCTTCCTCAGAATCCAAAGCCAACACCTTCCAACATCGTCACATCAGTTATGGCAAACAAGCGCGATAATCTTCAACTCAATCCCGCCTTCCGTGCAGATGGTTGGGTGCTGCTCATTTTCCTAGCCTTACTGGCTTTTGGATGGTTCAGCGTTTGCGGAGCAAGTCATAGTTTTGGCGACTTTGATTTCCTATCATTCGACACGCGTCCCGGCAAACAACTGGTTTGGATTTGCTGTTCTCTGGGACTTGGCACCGTCATTCTGATGTTTGACGACCGCTATTTTGATATGCTTGCCGACCTCTTCTATTGGGTGATGATGTTTATCTTGCTCATCACGCCATTCATAGCTCACGATATCAAAGGTTCGCGCTCGTGGATTTCACTAGGGCCAGTGTCGCTACAACCGGCTGAGTTTGCCAAATGCGCCACAGCCTTGATGGTGTCGAAACTCATCGGACAATTCGGATTTACGCTCAACGAAAGACGAAAATTCCTCCGCGCAGCTGGCACGGTTTTGTTGCCTTTCGTACTGATTATCTTGCAGAAAGAAACGGGTTCTGCACTCGTCTACACCGCTTTCTTCTTGATGTTCTATCGCGAAGGGATGCCGGGAAGCATACTCTTCTGCGGTGTCGCAGCTGTAGCCTATTTCGTCATCGGCATTGGTCAAGGAGATGTGGCGTTGCCAGGTACACTCGCCTCATTGGGAGAAACCATTGTGATGTTCCTCATTTGGATTTTCACAGTGGGAATGCTCCGCATCTATTGTCCCAAACAACCCGAACACGCGCAACGCATATTATTATGGGGCATCGGCTTGCAAGCAACAGCCTATATCATCTCGAGGTGGTTTTTCCCCTTCGACATCAGTTGGGTGCAAATCGTTGGAGCCGTAGCTATGATTGCTTACCTCGGTGTGCAATGGTTGGGACAGCGCGTCCGCACCTTCCTCCTCATTACCGCATTCTCCCTAGGAAGCATCGGTTTTCTCTATGCTTCAGACTATGCGCTCAACAATGTGATGAAGGATTATCAGCGCACGCGCATCCGTGTGTTGCTCGGTGTTGAAGAAGACAGAGATGCCTCCTACAACGTGACGCAATCCAAAATTGCCATTGGTTCTGGCGGACTTCAAGGCAAAGGATTTATGAACGGAACACAGACGAAACTCGACTATGTGCCCGAACAAGACACCGACTTCATTTTCTGCACTGTGGGAGAAGAAGAAGGTTTCCTCGGAGCAAGCGCTGTGTTACTGCTCTTTTTAGCGCTAATTTGGCGAATCATTTATCTAGCCGAACGGCAAACCTCACGTTTCGGGCGCGTCTTTGGCTACTGCGTCTTGTCGATATTACTCTTTCACGTATTTATCAACATTGGCATGGTGCTCGGCATTGCACCCGTCATCGGCATTCCGCTTCCCTTCTTCTCCTATGGAGGTTCATCACTTTGGGGGTTCACTCTGCTTCTCTTCATCTTCCTTCGCATTGATGCAGGACGCAAACGCAGATAACATCTCCAACAACCACTTTCGATAGCCATCCATTCTCGCTGATTTTCCATTTCCAGTTTCACCTCAAACTAACAATTGGGGACAACACAATATGACAAACCCAACTCCTGACCGCAACGAAACTATCATCCGCAGCGTTTTATTCATCGCAGTGGTATTACTCGCCGTAGGAATTATCGTTTATTTGAAACGCTCCACTGACGTGCCATTAACTCCTGAAGGAATGGCGGCTCGCGACAGTGTGCAACGCATGGCTAGTCCCGACACCACCACCGCACCTGCTGAGAACGCACCCACCCTCGACACTACAACAGAACAATCCACCGACACGGTGTCAGTAGATCAGCGTCTTCCCTCTGACGCAGGATACGAAGATGGCTATTTTGCAGGTTTGCAAGACGGACTCGACGATATGGAACGCGCCTCCTACGATGACTCTTCCAAATTCCCTACTGCTGAACAACGCAGCAACTACACCGATGCCTACAAGCGCGGTTATGCACAAGGCTTTGCGGATGGACAAGCGCAAGGAGACGCAGAACAAAACCTCAAAGAGAATGCCGAAAATGACATTGCTGCTCCGAAAATAGATATTCAGGCAACAAAAAACAATGCGACGAAAGCTAATTCGGCTAATTCCAGCAACGCTAAGTCCAACACTGCTAAGCCCAACACTGCTAAGTCCAGCGTCAGTAAACCCACGACTCCACACACCCCCAAAACAAGTACAACAGTGAAAACTACAACTCCTAGGAGTAAATAATACTATTTGGGGGCAAACAATCTCCCAATCCACACATTCCAATGTTGTTGCCTATGGACTATTTAGCTCTCATCCATCGCTATTATCCCGAAGACAATGCGCTTCGTCGCATGCTCCTCCACCATAGTCGCCAAGTTTGTGCACGCGCACTGCAAATCGTAGAGCGACATCCCGAATTGGGTGCTAATCGCAACCTTGTGGAAGCCGGAGCTATGCTCCACGATATCGGCATTTTTCTTACCGATGCACCAGGCATCCACTGCCACGGCACCGCACATTACATCCTCCATGGAAGTCTCGGAGCACAACTCCTGCGCAACGAAGCGGAACAGTTGAAAAAGGAAAAACTGCAAGCGGAACAGTTGAAAGAAGAACAACTGCAAGCGATTCAACTGCAAGAGGAGCTTCATTTCTACGAAGCCCTAGCACGCATCTGCGAACGCCACACCGGCACAGGCCTCACACGACAAACCATCATCGAGCGGGGACTTCCCGATCCCCAACAAGACCTTCTGCCCGAAACCATCGAAGAACAAATCATTTGTTATGCAGATAAGTTTTACAGCAAAAGCCATTTGGAACGTGAGCGCACCATACCTCAAACGCTTCAGAGTTTGGAGAAGTTTGGAGACGAAGGAGTGGAGAAATTCCGCCACTGGACAGAGCTTTTCGAATAGAAAATCGTAACTTTGCCCCAGATCTTTAGAAAAATCTATCCCTGCTCATCGGGAGGACAACGAGATTCTCTCACTATTTCCCTCATTGCAGAGGACTATTTTATCATATCTTTTCTATCAGACATCACACTTGTCACGCACAATCCATCATCGAATCCTACTGTGGGTAGTGGTTTTCCTCATTGGAAGCACCCTCGTTGGTTGTAATCTCGCAGCCCTCGTTTCGAGTCGTTCATCCCACCACTCGAAACCCTCTCCCACTGTGCTTTCCACTGCCTCCACAGCAGCGGACACAAAGAGTGTGTCCCAACACGCGCTGGGAGATATGGCAGAAGACACCACACAAGTGCTAAGTCTACTCCACAAAGCAGACAGCACCTTAGCCACCTCCACCGACACTCCCACTCCACAGACAAAAAACATCGACAGCACGCGTCGCAACGTAAAACTCAACCTCGACAGCCTGAGTCACACCATCACCCGCGACACCACCATCGCGGTGAGCAATGCGCGCACACTTGCCGACAGCACCCGAAAAGACACCCTACGTCGCAAGACAGGCATCGAAAGCCCCGTCGACTACACCGCAAAAGACTCATTAGTCTATGATGCCACCACCGGATTTGCCCATCTTTATGGCGATGCCAAGGTGCACTATCAAAATATGGATTTGACGGCCGACTACATCACCCTCAATATGGACTCTACCATCGTCCATGCGCAAGGTGTGCCAGACAGTACGGGGCGCAGTTTTAAAGGATTGCCCGTCTACAAACAAGGAAGCGAAAACTATGAAAGTCAGCGTATGTCTTTCAACTTCAAGTCTAAGAAAGGATTCATTGAAAACGTGAAAACCACCCAAGGCGATGGATTCCTGCGCAGTGTCAATTCTAAGCGTTCCAACGACGGCTATTTCTATCTCGAAGATGCGCAATACACCACTTGCGATGCTGATCATCCCCACTTTTATCTCCAACTCACACGCGCCAAAGTCTCCCCTGGTAAAGAAACCTTCTTCGGTCCAGCCTATCTTGTTGTAGCCGATGTCCCCCTTCCCGTTGCCATCCCCTACGGATTCTTTCCCTTCAACAAAAAGTATTCTTCGGGCATCATCATGCCCACCTATGGTGACGAAACCTCTCGCGGATTTTATCTCCGTGATGGAGGATACTATTTTGCGTTGAGCGACAAAATGGATTTGAAACTCTTGGGAGAACTCTACACCAAAGGTTCATGGGGACTCTCTGCCGAATCCAACTATGCGCAGCGCTATCGCTATCGAGGTAATGTTTTTGTGTCTTATCTCACCACCATCACGGGAGAAAAAAACCTGCCAGACTACAACAAAACAACCAGTCTCAAGGTGCAATGGTCACACTCATCAGATGCCAAAGCCAATCCCAACACTTCTTTCACGGCACGCGTCAATTACGCTTCGCAAAACTACGAACGTAGCAACCTCACTTCGCTCTACACTCCACTGGCTTACACACAGTCCACACGCGCATCCTCAGTGAGTTTCACCCACAACATCCCCTCACTCGGCATCTCTCTTTCAGGCTCAAGCAACATCACGCAGAATATGCGCGACTCATCGCTTGCCATCACCCTCCCCGACCTCTCCATCAACGTCAATCGCTTCTACCCTTTCCGCCGCAAAAAAGCAGTAGGAAAAGAACGCTGGTACGAAAAAATCAGTCTTTCTTACACCGGACAATTCACCAACTCCATCAACACCAAGGAAGATAAACTCTTTCACACCCCATTGCTCAAGTGGAGAAATGGTATGCAGCACCGCGTGCCCATTGATGCAACTTTCCAGCTGTTCAAATACATCAACCTCTCGCCGTCCATCAGTTTCAGCGGTCGCACCTACCTTTCACGCGAACGCCTCAGCTGGGACAACAATTTACAAGCCGAACGACGCGACACCACCTATGGTTTCTACAATCTTTATGATTGGAATGCCTCCATGTCGTTCAACACCACGCTCTACGGATTCTACAAACCTTGGAGCAAACTTTTCGGCACTCGCATTCAAGCCATTCGCCACGTCTTCAAACCCAGTGTGAGCTTCTCTTACGCCCCCGACTTCACCACACGCAGCTATGGTTATGTCACCAACTATGTCTACACCGACCGCAATGGAAAGGTAACAACAAAAGAATACTCGCCCTATGCTTCAGGTGTTTTTAGCTACCCCACTGGCAAACGCCAAGGAAGCATCAACATGAGCATTTCCAACAATGTGGAAATGAAAATCAAGTCGGATGCCGACACCAGCGGATTCCGCAAAATTTCTCTCATAGACGAACTCTCGGCTTCTATGTCTTACAATCTGGCCACAGACTATCAGCCTTGGAGTCCACTTTCCACCAACATTCGTTTGCGCTTCTCTCCAAGCTACACCTTCTCTATGGCTGCGCGCTTTGAAACCTATGCCTACGAATTCGACAAAGACGGCCACGTCATCGTGGGCAATACCACCGAATGGAGCCACGGACGCTTCGGACGTTTCCAAGGCATGAGCCAAAACCTCTCTTACACCCTCGACAACAAGAAGATGGCCACCTTCTTCGGACTCCTCGCAGGCCGAGGATGGGACAAAGTGTGGGAAAACTTTGTAGGCAAAAAGAAAGAAGAAGAGAAACGCACCAACAACGATGACAACGACCTTGACAACGACAAGGAAGACGCCAACGTAGACCCGATGTTGCGCAAAAACAAATCGAAGAAAGACGAGAAGAAAGTAGCTGCAGATGTCGATAAGAACGGCTACATGGCTTTTTCTCTCCCCTGGTCGCTCAGTTTCAGCTATGGTCTCACCATGTCTGAAGACCGCAACAAGCCCATCAACACTCGCAACATGCGCTATCCGTATTCCTTCACACAAACACTCAATATGTCGGGGAATATCACTCTAGCCAAAGGCTGGAACATCAACTTCTCTTCGGGCTACGACTTCAACTACAAACGCATTTCCATGACCACAGCATCGCTCTCTCGCGACCTGCACTGTTTCGAAATGACTTGTAGCATCGTCCTCTTGCCCTATTCTTCGTTCAACTTCTCCTTCCGTGCACGCGCTGCCGAACTCGCCGACGCATTAAAATACGAAAAACGAAGCAGTTATTCCAGCAACATCGAGTGGTATTAGACCCATCTTTACACCACCCTCTTAACCAACAACACTAGCGTTCAGTCATCAACATCTCACAAACAAATATCCTTATGAAACAACACTTCCTCTCTCTCGCCACTGTCCTCTTCAGCGGCATCGCTATGCTCACCAGTTGCAACACAAAGTCTGAATACGAAGAACATCAGATTAGCCTGCGAACACGCAACTACACCGTCAACACTATCTTGTATGGCGACCAAACCACTGACACTGTGTGGGTGAAAAGCACCGAAAACTGGACAGCTACGTTGGAAAAGAAAACCACAAATAGCGACAAAGACAACAATGCTGCTCCACTCACCATCACGCCACAAAGCGTGAAAGTGAAACAAGGTTACTACGCCATCACTCCCATTGTCATCGCTGCTGCTAAACCCTCAACAGACTCCATCCCTCAACACTATTTGCTCCAAATCAAACCTACACAAGGTAAACTTAATAGCCTCACACACCATATCATTCAAACTAATTGGCTCCACATCAACGGCGTCAACAATATAGAGGACTTCAACAAACCACACCTCGCTGAACAAATTGAGTACGAAGCAAAAAAACTTTATTTTGCGTTTACGCTCTACAATCCTCAACTCAGCACGCACGCCCTCACCTCCGATGCCGACTGGCTCACTGTGCCAGCAGAAGCCAAACAACCCAAGACAGGCTACCAAGTGGTGGAACTCAAAGCAACCGAAAACCCCACCAACAAACCACGCGTTGCTTATGTTTCACTCTCTTCAGGTGGAGTGACAACAACCATCACCTTTACCCAAAAGGGACGTCCCTAAACCCAAATCAGTTCAGGAAGTTATCTTCTCCATAACAATCTGTACTATAACGGTCTAATGACCGCTTTGGGTTTAAGGCTCTCTTGCCTTCTTTGTTATAAGGCCACGACCTACCGATTACAGCATAGGCGCAAGAGTAGATGATAATTCACTACATCATTCTCCACTCTTGCGCCCTTTTCTCTCAAAGCTTATGAAGCGTTCACTCTTTCTTCTAGGCTGCTTACTTTTAACAGCACTCCCATCCTTCTCGCGCATCTTCGTACCGGCTGCAGCCCCCAATACCCGAAGCGCAGCCGACTCAAATGCCACAACCTTCGTTGCGCCCTACGGCAATTTGCCCAAACTCGACGCCACGCTCACCCTTTTGGTCAAAGCGCAAGTGGCACAATCCACTCGAGCCATCAGCCTTGCCACAGATACCGTCACTCAACAGTTGACAACTCCCAACGGCACTTTCCCTCTCAACGGGAATGTCGCTTTCAACCTCGTCACCCTCGACGACAAAGTTCCCCTTGTGCTACGCACCATTGAGCGTTTAGGAGGCACAGCGCGCACCATCACCGACAACTTTCTTTTGGTGGAAATGCCGATTAACAAGATTCAGGCCCTTGCTCAACTTCCCGAAGTGGTAGAGATGTCCCTTACTCGGCACGCAGAACCCACCATGAAAGAAGCACGCCTCATGTCGAACGTTGATGAAGTGCATGCTGGAAAATCGCTCTACACGCCTTTCAAAGGAAAAAACGTCATCATTGCCGTCATCGACCAAGGATTTGAGTTTCGCCACGCGGCTTTTCTCGACAAAGACGGCAATTCACGCGTCAAATGGCTATGGGATCGCTCTGGATATTCTTCCTACAAAAACAACGACAAGTCAAAAACACCCACTACTCAAATTCCCATTGGCACAGATGCCCAAGACCGCGGAGCCAAAGGCCACGGCACACACACCACAGGCATCGCCGCTGGTAGCGACGTGGGTAATGGTCAATATGGAGTAGCCCCCGAAGCCGACATCATTATGATTCCATCGACCTTTCTAGACACAGAAGTGTTAGAAGATGTACAGTTCGTCAAGACAAAAGCCAAACTCCAGCAACAACCCTGGGTGGTCAACATGAGTTTTGGCAGTCAAGAAGGTCCTCACGATGGTTCTCGACCTTACGACCAGAAAATGTCAAAATTGGGAGGAGAAAAAGGCGGCATCCTCGTAGCTTCAGCCGGCAACCACGGCGACATGAACATCCACGTCAAGAGCACCATCCCTGTCAGTCAGACACGCTATCTCTTTTTCGATTTCCGCAACAACAAGCCCCTCAAAGAAGAAGACAGAAAGAAAAAAATGCTCATTTTCGATCTTTGGACTCAAAGCACCGATGGCATCGACCGTTTGGAGGTGAAGCCTTTCTTGCTCATCAACAACAAAATTGACTTTATGGATGAGCCATTTTGGAAAAAATATGGATGGTTCGAGGACAATCAAAGCCAAGAAACAAAGAAAATTGAGACAAAAATTTGGATGAGACTCCCCCTCATCCGTCACGAAAAAAACGATTCAACCATTCTCTTCGGTCTGAAATTAACTAACATCGCCAAAGACAAAGAAGAAATAATACATGGATGGTTGTCGCAAGAAGCAACCTACGTAAAGAAATCTATCCCCAAAATCCCATATGAACATATCCTCAGGGGTGACAACGACTATACTATTGCCGATGCAGCCGGCAACATCCCTGCTGCCATCACAGTAGGGGCATACACTAGTCGCAACACACACCTCAACAAATTGACTAAAAAAGGCTACAACTTCAATATGGAGGTTGGTCGTCGCAGCTATTTTTCGAGTATGGGCCCTGTGCTCAACACCTCAGTGAAAAAGCCCACTGTCCTCGCGCCTGGAGCACAGATTTGTAGTGCCTACAACAAGCTCTATCCCAATTTCGACAAAAACGATTGGTTGTTGTCCGAGAAAGTCACCATCAACGGAGAAGACTTCTACTATGCCGACGAACAAGGCACTTCTATGTCTGCACCCTATGTGGCAGGTGTCGTTGCCCTCTGGCTCGAAGCCAACCCCAATCTCACCCACACTGACATTGAGAAAATCCTCGAAAAAACGTCTGTCAAACTTCAAGGTGCAGGCAACGTCTGGACTAAACAAGAAGGCTATGGACGCATCAATGCCTACGAAGGCCTGAAGATGGCATTGAAGATGGCAAAAGTTAATCCACAATCTGGAAACCCCACCACCATTGAGCGCGTGTCGGCTTCAGCACAGCCCGTCACCCTCCAAGGCGACAAAGACGAGTGGAAAGTCTTGTTCAACAATCCCGAACGCACCGCCACTCTCTCATTCCTCACCCTCGATGGACGGGTGGCGCTCCAGCGCAGTTTGCAACAAATTGCCCAAGGTCAAGAAGAAACATTCTCCCTTGCCCATCTTCCCTCAGGCGTCTATCTCTTGCGCGTCGCCACACCTGGCGCACAAATAACCCACAGGGTAATCGTTAGTCACTAGAGAAAAAACTAATGCGCAGTTTCTTTTTGCGCAAAACACCCTGCTCTATCACGAAAAACTGAGAAATCGCCACCGATATTCTCAGTTTTTTTTTGTACTTTCGCAATCTGCGAAGTCTTTTCTCTCAAACACATAGTACTTCGCCCTCCAGACTCTACTATTCATTTCCTCCTAATAAATATCCTCCTATGAAGCGATATATTCTCCCCGTGTTGCTTTGCACAATGGCATTCACTGCCCAAACGCAAACAAGCATGGCGCAAAACGACAACAACACAAAACTTGATCGCACGCTCCGCATTGTCCAACAGCAGCAAGTAGCCTATGCGCGCCAACAGCGCACCACACGCGGCACGGCCGAAGAGCAACTCACCGCAGCTGACTCACTCGCTGCGCCAAAGATTAACTACAACGGCACCCGACAATCGATCCTTGCTCCCCTCTCCCTCATCATCCCCACTCAGCCCAACACTTCGGAGCAGGTGACAACCCTGCTCACACAAGCAGGACAACACGCCACAACCATCAGCAACACGGTGGTCACTGCGCGCGTAGCCCCCGAATGGCTCACCACCCTCTCCAACGACACACGAATCGTCCGCCTCACCGCTTCAAAGCGTTTGCGCCCTTTTCTTCAAAAGGCACGTCAGGTCACAGGAGTCGACCGCGTGCACGCAGGAGATAATCTCAACACGCCTTTCACCGGCAAAGGCATTATCATTGGCGTCATCGACCAAAGTTTTGAGTTCAAACACATGGGCTTCTTAGACGACCACGGCAAGTCGCGCGTCAAAATGATTTGGGACAGATCCAAAGACATTGAGAAAGACATCCAAAGCACGGCTGATCCCGTCTATAATGTCGATGCGCTCACCAAAACCCACGAAACCTACGATCCAGGTAGTGGCCACGGCACCCACGTCACCAACATTGCCGCAGGAAGCAAACATCCCGACAATCCCTTCTATGGTGTTGCACCCAAGGCAGACCTTGTTCTCATTCCCTCTTCGTTTGAAAACAAAGAGATTATCGAAGACATACGAGCCGTGAAAGCCTATGCCAGTCGAGAGAAAAAACCTTGGGTGGTCAATCTGAGCTTAGGAAGCGTCATCGGTCCTCACGATGGTAGCACCGACTACGACCAAGCCATCGACCGAATGGCACAAGACAAAGGCGGCATCGTGGTGGGAGCCATGGGTAACGAAGGCGACCAACGCTTTCATGCCTTCTCTTCATTCCAGCCAGGAGAAACCAAACAAGTCTTTGTGCACTATGAGAAAGACAAAGACGGCAATGCAACAGAAGATGACCTCACCCACATCGATTTTTGGGGCATCTCCGAGGTGAAAGCAGAACAATTCACCGTCACTCCCGTCCTTGCTGTCAAGTCTTCTGATAAGGAACAACTCAAAGTTAAAAAGTTCGGTGCAGACTTCTGGAAAGAATATCTCGACGACGGCGAAGTGTGGAACGAAATATCCCCAAAGAATAACCGAGAGAATCATTTTGTCGGTGTGAAAATGAATAAGCTCCTAGAAGATTTGGGAAGTCGTTACAAGAAAATCATTTTTGGTGTAGAAATCACCGCTAAGTCCACCAACACTTCTGACGCTACGCTCCACGGATGGATTTACACAGAACAGCCTAACTATGCAAGATTTGTGCAAGCCAAGACTGACTCCAAGTTTGAGAGCATCAAGCCCGATAATCTCTACATCGTGGGCGAAGGTGGCGCCTCCATCCCCTCAGCCATTGCAGTGGGCAGTTTCACCACCACTGTCATAGACACGTTAGAAAGGGAAGGCGCGCACAGCACATTCTCTTCCAATGGCCCCTGGCTCAATCCCAACTATCTTAAGCCTGCCGTGTTGGCACCGGGTGCAAGCATTATGAGTGCACTCAACAAATTTGCTCCTGGCTTCGACAAGAATAATGCCGCTTACTCCAACCGATTCAACAACAAGGTTTATCACTATGGTTATATGGAAGGTACTTCTATGGCGACTCCCTTCGTGGCAGGTAGCATAGCCTTGTGGTTAGAGGCTAACCCCAAACTGTCTGCAGCCGATGTGATGGACATTCTCAAAGAGTCTTCCACCAAACACGCCGATATGGAAGGTGAAGATTGGACACCCACCTATGGCTATGGCCTCATCAACGTCTATGAAGGTTTGAAACTTGCGCTCAAAAAGGCAAATAAGAATCCACTCACCGCCATTGAGCGCGTATCGGGTAGTGCCTCTCCCGCCACTTTCCACACCACCGCCACACAATGGCAAATTCTCTTCAACAATCCTGAGCGCACTGCCACCATTGAAGTTGTTTCGCTCGATGGTCGCTCTCTTTATCGCAAAGTGCTCTCAGCCGTGGCGCAAGGTGACGAAGTCAACATCCCCACCGACTCATTTGCCGCAGGCATCTATCTGTTGCAAGTCACCACTCCCGGTGCTAAAATCGCCCAAAAGATGGTGCGTCCATAAGGATGTTCGATTTTAGCCTTACCGCTCCCTCCTATCAGCAATCCCGCTACTCACGTGCTGTGAATGGCGGGATTACTCTTGTTCTCCCTCCCCTAGAAGAAACGGTCTAAATCTCCATCATTACGTTACCTCTATTGGTATATGGGTGCAAATAGCCCCAAAGAGTGAAAAAATCAAGGAAAACAGCACTTTTTTCTTTGGATCACTCACAAAATGACATCCTCACCTTGCAAAAAAAACACTTCAACACTAAACACAATCTGAGAAAAGAGTGAGGAAAACAAAGTGCAAAGGAAAAAGTGAAAACAGAAGAACAAGAAGGAAAAGAAAAGGAAAGGGGAGAAAAAGAGAAGGAGAGATTTCGGTGCGTTTCTCTCGCGCGTGTATGTGTGCGCGCATTCCAACCGCAATGTTGTTTTTTTGCTGTCACAAGTGTCACACAGAGGGAGGAAAATCGGAGTAAATTCGATAGAAAAGTGAGAAAATTCGGGGAAATCGAAAAAAAACAACGAGGAAAAATGTGTTTTTCTCTGTGGTTCAGAGTCCTTTTTGGACGATTATCTCATCCGTTTGTTAAATTTCCCTCAGCGACAACCCATAACAACATAGAAAACAACGACTTAACAAGAAGTCTGTGACACTTGTGACAGCAAAAAGACAAAACTCCCTGTCAGTGTGCGCGTACACGTGCGCGAAACGAGCCGTCGGTTGAATGAAAACGACACGTCGTTTATAAAAAATGAGCCGTCATTTTCTGCAAAACAACACGATGTTTTCAACAAAACAACACGTCATTTTATGAGAAATGACACGTCGTTTTCTAACCTCGAAATCAAAATTTAGAAACAATCTAGCCATAGACCAATGGCCAAAAGCGAAATGCTTCCACCAAATTCCTACACACAAAATGGCTTGTTTGTTTCGTCGGTTTGGCTAAAAATGGTAACTTTGCCCTTACGGACTTCACAAACATAGATTCTGATATGAAAAGAACTCTCCTTTCCCTAGCACTTGGCGTGGTGTTTTGCGCGAGTGCTTGGGCGCAAAATGCACCCAAATATGTGTTTTATTTCATTGGTGACGGTATGGGCGTCAACCAAGTGAATGCGGCTGAAACATTTGGGGCTGCCATCGAAGGAACGATTGGCATCAAA
>QWCL01000920.1_pt1 | contig 15094 bp, 12 predicted proteins | sample 1972551 | NCBI WGS metagenome assembly QWCL01 (sample SAMN09866709, study PRJNA288562) | Human oral metagenome isolate term2_saliva, whole genome shotgun sequencing... | isolation source: mouth | host: Homo sapiens | place: USA: California
CCCCATGTTCAACCTTAGCAAATTTCTTCCCATTTTTTTGAACGATAATCGTAAAGGGACTATAAATAAATTCACAGTCATTATCCCACTCAATATCTCGAATGCTTAAAACTTGGGTATGGGGATTATGAAAATCTTGCATAACATCAAAAACGGAATAAGTATCCGTTTCTAACACCCCATGTCTATGTAAAAAATAACGTAGATGAGGCTGGTAAGCTAATACTAATAGTCGAGAATCTATATCTTGCCTTTGCAGGAGTCGAATTTGATGAAAAGTATCATCAAATTCAAAACGAAAATGAGAAAAGTACCATGGAGTGATAGTTGCATGCCATGTTCTTTCTGAACCATACCAAGCTGGAATAAAATAATACATAAAAGTCTCCTAAATCAAAGGTTTATAGGTCTCATTTAGCCTTAAAGCCTTGAACTCGTCTCTAATCGTAAAAATCATGCCCCCAAACATCAAGAACAAGCCTGGAATCATTGCCAATCGTAATAACTTTTCATCATACAAAACAAAAAGCATGGGACCACCTGCCATAATCACATTAAAGAGACCACCTATGACTGAGAAACGAAGGACCAATCGATTAATAAATCGACTAGTGTCCTCGCCTGGATAAATTCCATAAATGTATTCTCCAGATTTTTTCATGCGATCTGCAATCTCTTCACCATTCATAGTAACAAAAGCAAAAATGATACTAAATAAAAATAAGACCGAAATATAAACATAGACCCACAACGGCTTTCCAATCATAAATTCCCTTGATAAAGTCTCCAATCCTGAATGATTAGGGAAAATAAATCCAAGCAAGATGAACAGATAAGCTGGTACACTCAGGAAACTCATCACATACATATAAGGCATCCCACCTGCAGGATTCAACATGATTTCGAGATAAGAATAGCGTTTAAAACGATTGTGAAGTCCTATCTTATTGTGACAATGGATCCCCCTACCCCCATACTGGCATTCAAATCTGACAACCACACCAGAAAAAAGGTCCCCGCTATTAGTAATAAGGTATTTATAAGTATAACCAAGACCGAAGAATAGGATGCTTGTATCGGTAAACTTAGAGAAATTGCCAAAGATTGAATAACAGCAATCAGCAAGGTCAAATACATTTTTCGACGATCTTGAATTTCAATCGCTGTAGAATTCAAGCCTAACTTTTTCGAAAAAGAAAACATCTGCCATAAAATCATCGCGGACATCCAAGGTGATAATCCTATAGAAAAAAGCGATAAACTTCTTAGGTTCCCACCTGTAAGGGCGGCTGAAAAGGCTAGATAGGCTGTTGAACCTCCTAAAAAATCTTTACTATTTAGGTCAACAAAAGGTAATGTTAGTCTGCTTCCTACAATATAAATAAGAATAAAAAAAATCGTCATAAATCCTTTTTTTAATACAACAGACGAAAAAAAGTTTTTCAAAACTTATCCTCTCAATCTCCTAATTCTTTGTTTTTGTAAAATTCATTTTATATTCTGATACTTTTAAAAATACTATTTAATATTTTTATCTTGTTTATTTCAGTATTAAAAAATAACAGTTTATGATAATCAAAAAAGCCATGCATCTTTTACATAGAAAATGTTCTCAAATCGATGAAGAACTCTGTTCTAATAGCATATATAAAGAATATATTTTTACAGAAATACTATTGCTATTATAACAAAAAAAGCAGAAAAAATCTGCTTATAACTCCCTAAGGTACTAATGAAAGAATACTACGTTAGTGAATAAAATAGATTATTTTTTTATTCACTATTAGCTCATTGAACACCCTTGATTTTTAATTATTATCTATAAGGTCTAATATTTCTGTATATCTCCTAAAAATTTCTGTATCCTGTAATCCTTCTTCTTTAGCCTGTTCATATCTCCATCTCAAACACCCTAAAACATTATCCTTTTCCTCCGCATAATTCCAGCCCTTTATAGTATAAATTGCTAATCTTTCTAACAAGCATTCTAAAACATCGGTTAACAGCTTTTCATTTATACTACTTCCAATACTCTCTATCCCTTCCCTATGATAGTAAATTTCTTTGTGAATATATGTAACAAGATTTGATTGAAAAAATAATTTATAATTTGTCCAAGAATCTTCTATTGATTTTCCTTTAGGAAATCTAATATGATTAAACAATTCCTTCTTAAACAAAATTCCCCAACTAGTTATATATACATATCCATTTAGTTCTAATGATGGTAGACTCAATACCAGCTCTTCACCAGTATATGTTTTCTCATAATAATCATCCCATATATGCACATGATAGTGTCTATCTTTCTCACTATAGATAGTATAATGTGATACTACAGTATCTGAATGTGTCCGAATTGAAGTCTGATATAGGTCTTCCACATAAGTGAGGGAAAGCCAATCATCTGAGTCAACAAAAGATAAATACTCTCCCTTTGCTCTAGCTATTCCAAAATTTCTCGCATCAGAAGCTCCACCATTTTCCTTTTTAATATATCGGAAACGGCTGTCTCTAGAAACATATTCCTGACAAATCTTACACGAGTCATCTGTCGAACCATCATCTATCAATAGAACTTCTATATTTGAATAAGTTTGATTTTCAATACTATCTAAACACATTCGAAGATACTTTTCAACATTATAAATAGGGACGATAATACTAATTAAATCATTTTTATTTTCTAGCAAAAAGGAATATTCCGTTCGTTCTGCTAATTCCAATTTTTCACGTACTTGCTCTGCTTCATCTAAAAATTGATGTGCTTCCAACTGTCCTAACATTCTCTGTAAGACATAGTCATACATGTTAAAGGAATGTTGAATATTGATCCCTTCTAAATCCTTTGTTGCTCTTATCCGTTCTTCAATCGCGTCAATATAATCTAAATGTTTGAGAGAAAAAACGCTAGATAATCCTGAAGGATTCATTCGATAAACATAAGACGCATTGTTAAAAACATGAATGTTGTCAGCTCTCATATAGAGTTTCCAAATTAAAAATTGGTCCTCAGCATATTTTCCATATGGAAAACGGAGCTCATCGAACAAACCTCGTTTAAACAGCTTTCCCCAAGCAGTAGAAAAAGTCAAAAAAGGAACATCCAGCATAGAATCTAATACTTGAATCGCTTGCGCTGATGTGAAAGAAATTAAGGATTCACTCTTAAAATGATCATTATAAAAATAGAAATCAGAGCCATCAAAGCGACAATAACCTCCAATTAGTATATCAGAATCACTTAGACGACTCGCTTGATATAATTTTTCTAGGTAGTTTTCAAAAAGAAAATCATCTGCATCTAGAAAGGTGATATAAGCTCCCTTTGCCCTATCTAGTCCATAGTTTCGAGCATCAGATAATCCTCCATTTACCTTTTCAAAATATCGGAAACGGCTGTCACGTTCTGCGTAATCTTGACAGATGGTTGCTGAATTATCTATAGAGCCATCATTGACCATTAAAACTTCAAAATCCTTAAAGGTTTGTGACAGTACACTATTCAAACACGATTTCAGATAATTCTCTGCATTATAGATGGGTACAATGATTGATATTGTTTCTGTTTTCAATATATTTCTCACTTTCCTTACTATTTCTATATAAAACTATAAAGACTGTCTAGGTACTCTTACCTCTATTTTTAAAATCTAGTAGCCATAATTGCTGCTCTATTTTTTTAAAGGTAACCGTATCAGACATATCCCATACTGTTCCCATATTATACTTCATCCACTGTAATAACCCAATGTGATGCTTTCTAGCTTCCGTCAAATCAATTCCTGCCAAAGCAAGGGTAAGTAAACGACCTTCTGAAACTTTCAAGCTTTGACGAATCGGTTCTTCCCCTGGTGATTTAGAAGCACTGTCTCCACGGTCACGATAACAATATGGAGCTTTATGAAGATAGATAATACGTTCAGAAATCAAAAATAATTTATACATTAAATCAAAATCTTCTGCCCAAGATATGTCTTCGGAAAAACAAAGGCGGTCAAACAGAGATTTTTTAAATAATTTACTCCAAGAGCTCCCCCAAGCTATATCTGTACCAAAGGTTGAAAACATATAGTTAAAAAAGGAATCATTGGGTTGAAATACAAGAGGTTCATTTGTTTCAGAAACATGAAATAAGAACATCGCATCTTCTTCACGAAAAGTATAGTAATTTGCAACAACAATATCTGCATCCTGTTCCTTTATCGACTTATAAAAAATCTCTAAATAATTTGGTTCAATCCAATCATCCGAATCAATAAATGTAATGTACTCACCCCTCGAATGTTTGATTCCAAAATTACGAGCTGAGGAAACTCCACTATTTTCTTTTTCAAAATAACGAATTCTGTCGTCTTTTTCCACATACTCTTGACAAATCTGAGCTGAAGCATCAGTAGAGCCATCATTTATTAAAAGCAATTCAAAATAAGGAAAAGATTGTTCTATTATACTATCTAAGCATTTTCTGAGATAGGATTCCACATTATAAATAGGAATAATGATGCTGATTGTTTCTAACATTACACTTCCTTTGCTTCCTTAACTCTTGTTAGAAGAGATAAGTTGTAAATTTTCCTTAATATGACGATATGTTTCTGTATCTTCCATGCCCCATACCATTCTCATATTGTATTCAGTAATTTCTAAAAATGTTCTATAGCGATCAAAATGCTTCGTCACATCATATCCCATAATAGCTAAAAGAGCTAAGCGCTCTGCTACATGATTTAACTGTGCTGTGACAAGGGGATATATTTTGCTCTTTGATATTCCAGAGTCATTTTCTCTATAAATATAAGTATCTTTATGAACATATACAATCTTATCTACTTGAGTATACATTTTATAGATCAATGCAACATCCTCACCTATCACACCTTTGGGAAAGCGTAAAAATGAAAATACACTTTTCTTATATAAGCTACCCCAGATGGTAGAAAAAGATAAATCATTTCTTTCAAGAAATGATAAATCATCAATCAATTCTTCTGAAGTATAAGTTTTTTCATAATATTCTCCGAATGTATGAAGATAGAAAGTCGCAGTGGAGGTTTGATAATTAGCATAGTTTGCGATAGAGATGTCTGCATCATTGTTTACTAATGCATTATAAAGAATAGTCAGATGTGATGTGTCTAAAAAATCATCTGAATCAACAAAGGTAAGATATTCTCCTTGCGCCTGTTCAATTCCATAATTTCGAGCATCCGAAAGACCTCCATTTTCTTTTTCAAAATAACGAATACGTGCATCTTTTTCGGCGTATTCTTGACAAATTAGGCCTGAGCTATCTGTCGAACCATCATTTACAAGAATAACTTCATAATTGCTAAAGGTCTGCTCTAGAATGCTATCTAAGCATTGTTTGAGATACTCTTCGACATTGTAAACCGGCACGATAACACTGATTAATTGATTTTCCATCACTCACTCTCTTTTATTTTCTAAAAATAGGTAGTCCCCATTCTCAGCATGTTCCAATTTTTCGCGCACCATTGCTTCTTCTTGGACAAATTCTGTTCCCTCTAACATGGATAAATTTCTCTTTAAAGCAAATTTATACTGATTAAAGGCTAATTCCATCGGATATTCTAGCTCAGGAATCTCCATCAAGGTTTCAATACGCTCCTCAATCGCTTCTATAAAATCTAAATGAGATAAGTTGTAGTTCTGAGTCAGTCCTTTAAAATTGATTCTGTAGGCATAAATATCTGAATCATACCGAGTCATCTTTTCACTTGCTAGATAGAGTTTCCACATAATGAACTGGTCTTCTGCATATTTCCCCTTAGGAAAGCGAATTTCATCAAATAAATGCTTTTTGAATAATTTTCCCCAAACTGCAGAATAGCGGAGGAGGGTATAATCCTCCATGCTATCCATACCTTGTATAGCATCTCTCGCACTGAGCGGAAACAGTAGTTCGTCTTCTTTTGGTTTTGGATAAAAATAAAACATACCTTCTTCAAAACGACAAAATGATCCTACGACAATATCTGCTTCAGTTAGTTGACTTGCATAATACAGATTTTCAATACTCTTCTCAAACATAAAGTCATCTGGATCACAGAAAAAGATATAATCCCCCGTCGCAATATCTAATCCTGCATTTCGAGCATCCGACTGTCCACCATTTTCCTTATCAAGAAAGATAAAACGAGAGTCATCTTCTGTCAACTTCTTTGCAATAGTGATACTATCATCAAGACTACCATCGTTGACAATGATAACCTCTATATTCGTATATGTCTGTAGCAAAATATTTTTAATACAATGTTCAATGTATTCCTCTACATTATATACAGGAATAATAACCGAAATCAATGGAACATCCATATATTTATACCTCTCTACTTAGTCAAATCTGCAACAATTTGATTATTATAGTTTTCATCCTCTATAAATTCAATCCCTTGGTCAAAATTAAATTCTGCTGTATGCTTATGTTTTAACTGTACCTTTGTCTCTGCTCCCATTTGCATCCATTCATATTCAGAATCAATATGGCCAAGGTCTAAGGCACGATACCCTAATCTAGACAACCGATAAGCCAATATTTTGGCTGTTGGACCAAGCATCAGTAAAATTAGTCGTCCCTTCGCATGATCTAAAATGGATTGTTGAATAACATCTACCTTTGAAAAAGCATGGTGGGAAGGGCAAATAATACGTTTTATAGAGCGAACATTGTTAAATAAATCATTACCAACTCCTGCTCGTGTAGTCGCTCCCTCTACAATAAGTATATCCTTGCCCGCAAACAATTCTTTTATTTTTTCAAAATGAGTAGCCACCTTGCTTTTATCTTCGCTATTAATATACGGTCTTGAAATCCAAGCTGATCCATATTTCTTAGCCTGACAAATCTCTTTGAAAAACCTTCCATGATAATCTAACTCATTTTTCCAAAAATTTTCTGAATCTTTATTTTGGAGAAAATTTCCCTTAAAAATTTCAAAAATTTCTGGTAAGCACACAAGTACATTATCTTCCTTATCCGCATTTATCAAAATTTCTCTCATTTCTTGAGCTAAGTCTTCTTGATACTCCTGATATGCAATACTATTGCCGTTTATCAAGCTAAACTCACCATCTCCAAATCGAACCAAGGATTTATCTGTTTCTAGAAGCTCATCCAAGGTCTCATCAATCGACATGACTGTAATATCAAACAATTCTTCCTGTTTAAAAGCCTGACTAAATCTCTCTGCCCCAATTTCAGAAAATAGGCGAATCGCATCCTCCATATTTTCAATTTCTTTTCTCAGAAATAAATACTGAGGGACCTTTCCCTTATGCGTAGCATAGAAAGAAAAAATAGGCTTGTTTAGCTGTTCCATACTTCTTAAAATGGTTTCATCTACGTTCCCATAATTAATATTCAAATAAGCATCTACATCCTTGAATAAGTTCTCCAAAGTAGCATTGGTACACTCTGGATGCAGATAAATATTATCAAACTGTCCCAAACCATTTAAATATGAGCCTACAGCTGTATAAGCTGCTATATGAAAGCGATGTTCTGGAAATGTTGTTGCTAAATGTTCAATGCCTTCAAAGCTCTCTGTTGTTGTAAAAGTAAAGAAATCAAGACCTTGTTTCTTATCCTTTACAAAACTAAAATTATCCAGATGATGGGCTAGCAACTGTTGAAAGTCAAGATGATAGAAATCCCACCATTTTTCACGAAATCTATAGGAGACAGAACTATTCCACGGCTTTCTATTTGTTGTATAGTGAATAACAATCGGATCATATTCTAGATTAAAATGTTCCTGCCAATTATTATAAAAAGCAACCAAATCATACCCTACTTGAACATTGTAACTTTTATCTAATTCCAAGCAACTATCTTGAAATACCTGATTAAAAATCGACTGAGAATTCTTAAAATTTTCTAACTCTAATTGTTCTTTTTTCCTATTTAAACAAATCTCTAGACATTGTTCCGAAATACTTAATTCTCTCCATTTAGCAATATCTATAAGCAAAACACCAGTATTATAACTTCCATCTATATCTCTTACAGCAGCAACTGGAAACCCACTTAAATCTATTGAAAAAATAGACTTTAAATCACCATTTATGACAGTATCACTATCGATATAGAGAACCTTCTCTCTATCCACTAAATCTGCTATAAAATATTTGACATAAGCAATTAGACTGCTATGGTTTGAAATTCCCAATTTACAAGATATTTTTTCCGTATCAAACGGAATACTGTGTAAATCTCCTCCCAACATTTTTACAATACGTCTCATTTTTCTAAACCAGTCAGGCATGATACCTTGATTAATGACGTAAAAATCAACTGCTTTATTGTGATACATGATAGATTTCATGGTCACAGTCAATTGTTCTGTGTAAGCTTGATCAGCAATCAAAACGATTGCAATTCTATCTGATGTCATTTCTCCTCCGAAATTCCATGATTAATACTATTCTGCACTCAAGTCTACAACAATCTGACTCAAATATGCTTCATCATCTGCTAATTCTATTTCTGTATCTAGATTAAACTCTGCAGTATGTTTATTGTGTAATAAAATCTTAGTTTCAGCTCCCATCCGCATCCACTCATACTCAGAATCAACATGTCCGATATCAATGGCCTGCATACCCTTGATAGCAAGTTGATAGGCTAAAACCTTAGCTGTAGGACCAAGCATTAACAAAACCAAACATCCATCAGCATGGTTTATTATTGCTTCCATTATCTCATTTTTCTTATCATAAGCATGGCGAGATGGGCAAATAATTCGCTTGATACTCTTGGCGCCATCAAATAAATCATTTCCTACCCCAGATCTAGACGCATAGCCTTCTACGATAAGGATATCTCTTCCTTCCCATAGTTTTTTTAACTTTTCAAATTGAGATTTTGCTTTTGATTTATCTAAAAAATCAATATAAGGTCTGGAAATAAAAGTTGAGCCGTACCAAGTATTTTTACAATAATCTAGATAAAATTCCTCATAATCCTCTAGATATTGTCTCCAAAAAGCTAGAGCATCTGGAACAAAAGAGAAACGATTTTTCAATCCTTCTTGTAAACCAATAATTAATGTAGGACTACTTTCTTGATTAAAAATAAATTTCAATTCTTCTGCAAGTTTAGGGTCATATTTCTGATAATTAATAGATTGACCTAGCATGATTGCAGCCTCGCCATCACCAAATCGAGCGATTGAAGATTGATGCTCCAGAATATAATCAAGCGTTTCATCTATGGTCTGCACCTCAAAATCAAATGGCTTCTTGGGCAATTGTTTTGTTTCAGCATAATTCCTAATTGCAGCTACCATAGCATCAACATTTTTTATAGAAAATAGATATTGCCCTCTTTCTCCATTTTGTGTTTTATAAAAAGCAAAACAAGGAATATTTTTTTCTAATAAGCCATTAAATATACCATCTACTTCCCCACCATAATTAATATCCAAATATAAATCAGTCTTGTCTAATAGTTCCTCAATCTTTTCTGAATCTGAGGCCGGATATAGATAGACATTTTCTTTCTCAGATAAATCAGTTAAACGTGGTCCCATCACAGTTCTAGCAGCAATGCTAAAATCACACTCAGGAAGCTGTTCTACTAGATATTCAATTTGTTCCAAATCTTGACTATTTGTAACTGTCAATAGTTGGATACCTCGTGATTGTTGATTGTGGCTGATTCCTAATTCAAAAACTGCTTGCAATAAAAATTGTTTTGCATAAAAACCTTGACTTAGTAAAAAGGAAAAATAACCTACTCTACTACACATTTGGAGATAGGCTTCTTCTGATAGTTGTTCCACCAAATTGCTTGCTTCCTCTAAGTTATCAACAACAAAGCCCAATCCTTGCTCTACTATAAAGTCCGAGTTAGACAAGGTAGCAGGAATAATAACAGGAATGCCTGCAGCTAAATAAGTACTCAACTTATAAGAAACATTCATACTGTAATACTCTATATTTTGTTCCTCATTTTGATGTGTAGTCCAAACTAGCCCAAATCCGCCTCTTGATAACTCTAGGAGCATTTCTTCATCAGTCTTCCAGCCCGCAATATGAACTTGATTTGATAAAGAAAGCTGTTCTTCATTTGAAAATACAGTTAGGGGAACTGTCTCCTCCCAAGTTTTTAATTCTGGGAAACGGCTTAAATTCCCTGCAAAATAGATTTCTTTTTTAAATATAGGTTCATGTAAGTCCAAATCATGAGGATGATCCCACATTCTTTGGAAGAGCACTTTTTTAACATTCAAACCACTCTGAATCAGTTTTCCTTTCATAGCTTCTGATGGTAAGATGATACTATCTGCCATGTTGTATAGATTGATGTAATCCTGCATCAAGGATTCATTTGCTTTAAACATCAATGGAATCACATCGTGAATAAACACTATAATTTTCACTTGAAGAATCTTTAACTTACTTAAGAATTCTCTTTCAAATTCTATACCATTCCAAGTTGGAGTCTGAAAAACCACTACATCTCCTACAGAAACGCTTGCAAGGATTCCATCTAATCTTTTACTTCTCTCTTCTACAGTTTCAGCTGATGCATGGTAAAAATAAATCCCTAACTCTCTAAATCCTAGTTGACTAGCTATCTTTTGAACAGCATTTTGAGAAGTTTCAATATGGACTGACCATCAATTAATAGTGTCTATCCTAATATAATTGCCTCATATAGGAATACTTTTCAATTCGATTTTACTAGTTATCTCCTTGTAGTAAGAAGATTGTTTCATTTATCCATCTAACTGTTTCAGCCGAGTCTAATTCTACGTTTTTTAGCCATTTTTTCTTTTCATGAAGTTTCTTCAAACATTCCTCTACATAACCTTGTGTATATAGCCCTCTTGATGAAAGGAGGGCTATAAAGTTCAATCGTTGCTGAATATCACTTCTAACAGCATCTAAAGTAAAATGTTTTGAAATTCTCTCATCTGTACGATAATTATAAGTTTCCTTATTAACATAAACAACTCTATCAGATACCATATATATTTTAAACCAAAATTCCATATCCTCTCCATATAGAGTGGCTACATTAAAAGCAATATTTTCTAGCAAGTTTCTACGAACTAATTTACCACTAACAAAACGATAAGAATTATCAAAACCATCTAAAGACAATAACTCGTCCATTAACTTTTTATTTGTAAATACTTTTTTATCGTAACCTCTTTGAAATGCATGTACATACCAACAATTGTCTCCCATTTCAAACCTCTTATATGTAGAAACTGCTATATCAGCTTTCTCCTTAATAAGTTCATCGTAAAGTATCTCCACATAATCCGACTCCACCCAATCATCCGAATCAATAAAGGTGATATATTGCCCTTTTGAACATTCAATACCCAAGTTACGTGCTGAAGAAACTCCACCATTTTCCTTTTCAAAATAACGAAAACGAGAATCTTTAGAAACATATTCTCTACAAATATCAGCAGAATTATCTGGAGAACCGTCATTGATTAATAAACACTCAAAATTTTGATATGTTTGGTTCATAATACTATCTAAACACTGTCTCAAATAATTTTCTACATTGTAAATGGGTACGATAATACTAATTAAGGATTTACTTTCATAATCTGCTATTTTAGATAACAGTTTTTGTTTTTCTTGTTGGTATAACTGTTTATACTGATTATTCTCTGGTACAAATTCTATATCGTGATGATTTAAATGTAAATATTTTAGTTTTTCAACTAATAATTTTGTTACATCATTCTCATTTTCAAAAAATAAGTCATACTTCTCAAATATCTTAAATACATCTAATTTTTCTTCTGAAAACTCTTTAGTAGTAATTGAATTTGGACGAATCCTGTAAGCATAGATAACTTTTGGTAATTTAATCCATTTCCCTGAATGACTTACCAACTCGGGAATAACTGCTAAATCTTCAAATATCCACCCCTCTGGAAAAAAATCTTCTGTTAATAAACTTTTTCGAAACAATTTTGGAAAAACGCTAACTCTCAGCTCATTTAATGCCAATTCTCCCAATTTGTCATCCTTGGTTATTAATATTTTTTTCTCAAAATTATGACAGACTCTATCCACTTTTATTTCATCATGGAAATTTTCAATCATTCCTTCTATAATATCAACATCATCTTCAATGTGTTCTATTAAAGTTTCTAAGAAATCAGGATAAATATAATCATCACTATCTACAAAGGATATAAAAGTAGACTCTTCTCTAATATGACTAATACCCGTATTTCTAGCCCCACTTAAACCTTTATTAGATTGATTGATTAGTCTGAACCGACTATCCGTTAGATACTCTTCCGCTATTTGTTGTGAGCTATCTGTGGATCCATCATTAACCATAATGCATTCAAAATTTTTATAAGTTTGATTCTGAATACTATCTAAACACTCTCGCAAATAATTTTCAACATTGTAGATAGGTACTATAATACTAACTAATTCTTGATTCATATTACTATCTATTCTCTCCCTCTAATAAAAATAGCGTTTCATTAAACCATCGTATATTTTTATCTGTATCATAGTCGGTTAATTCTTTTACTATTTGATCTCGTCCTTTTATAAGAGATATACACCTATTTTTGTACTTTGATATATCAAATCCTTTAACAGAAAGAAAGGTAAGAAAATTAAGATATTGCTGTAAATCACTGCGAAATTTTTCTAAGTCAAAATGCCCTGAATGATCACTTACACGATAAATATAACTATCTCGATTAATATAAACAATTTTAGCGGAAATAAGATATAATTTAAACCAAAATTCCATATCTTCTCCTAAAGTAGTCCATTCATTAAATCTAATCTTTTTCAAACTAGTTCTATTTACCAACTTTCCGCTAACAAAGCGATACGAAAAATCAAATGAATCTAAATCAACCAATTCATTAATTAGTTCTATATTCGTAAAGACTTTCCTATCGTATTTAGCCTGAAAGGAATGAAAATACCAGCAGTTATCTGAAATATTAAATTTTTTATAGGTAGATACCGCTATATCTGCTTGTTCTTCTATAAGGGCACTATAAAGAATTTCTAAATAATCGGAATCCACCCAATCATCTGAATCAACAAAAGTAATATAAGCCCCCTCTGAACGTTCAATTCCTAGATTACGCGCTGATGACACACCACCATTTTCCTTTTCAAAATAACGAAAACGCGTATCTTTGGCAACATATTCTCTACAAATATCAGCAGAATTATCTGATGAACCATCATTTATTAATAAACACTCAAAATTTTGATATGTTTGGTTAAGAATACTGTCCAGACATTGTCTAATATACTCCTCTGTATTATAAACTGGTACTATAATACTTACTAATTCATTCCCCATAAACATATTCTCCTAAGAATTGTCTAATAGCCTCTACCATTTTGTTTGGTTCTGTTGAAGAAAATACATTAGTTTGATTGTCTATACCATGGCTAGTATTTTCAAAGGCAAAAATTGGTTTAGATAGTTGTTGAACAACAGATACAATATTATCCACTTCTTGATAATAATTAATATCTAAATAAAAATCTAAATTATCCAACATTTTTCGATAATCAAATGGAGAAAAACAAGGATATATCGTAACATTACTATATCTTAATAAAGCAACAACATTGGACGCAAAATAAGTATGTGCTAGTATAGAAAAATGTACCTCTGATAAATTTTCTATCAAATATTCCACATGCTCCATCTCACAACTTGCGGTCAAAATTGCTGTATGAGCTTTAGGACTATATACAAGTTCTTTAAAACTACGATTAATTATATCTTTTCTCAATAAAATATCAGACCATTCTAACAGGTTATAAAACCACCAGACTTCTCTAAAGCGATTATTGGCTATCATTTCCCAAGGTTTTACCCCAGTATAATGTATAACATAAGGTAAATCTTCATTTTTAAACTCAGAAATCTCATACCATCTCTGATTTCCTTCTAGATGTGCGATACTATCCATCCCAACCATAAAATTAAAAGTTCGATCTAATTTTTTCCATCGATTATGGAATAACATATTTAAAATCCCTTGATCCCCATATGCTGTCTCATGGTATTGATTGGTTAATTCTAACAATTTCGTACAAGCATCTTCATCTCTCCAACTATCTACATCAACTAACAACACTCCAGCATTGAAATTGGTAGAAGGAGCATCTCCAAAAGAATCTTCTACTGCTGCCAAGGGATAACCTTCTAAATCTATATCAAATAAATAGTCCAAATTCCCTGTAACGATGATATCCGAATCTAAATATAAAGCACGACTTTCTTTTACAAAATTAGGTATAAAATAACGAAAGAAAGTGGCATAACTTAAATTCTTTAACGGTAAATGAAATTTTTTAAGAACATGATCTACAATCTTTACATTAACGATTTCAGATTGTATAGTCTTCAATCGCTTATTCATCATCAAAAACCACTCAGATGAGATATCATCATTAAAGACATAAAATTTTAAGCAATCGTTGTGACAACAAATAGATTTAATTACAGTTTCTAATTTATCTACATATTTATTATCCGCATTAAAAACTATGGATTTTTTATTCATTTACATAATTTCCTTACAACATATTTCGTATAAAACAGCTATAACATACAACCATTTCAACTAAAAAGATAAATAATCACATGCTAATATTCAACATCCTTAGGTCTATTTACATTTTATAAGGTACTCTGATGTTTGAATAACTTTCATATAAAATAGACGGAGAAGCTTTATAAAAGATAATCCAACTCTTCAATCTGATCACTAACCGTCAAAATCAGAGCATCTCCTAATAGATGATTTTTCTTCATTTGCTTATTTCTCTCAATTTTTCAATCATTGCTTGAAGTTGGTCAACAGTATATACCTCCTGACCTACTTCGTAGGATTTGGTGTTTTCAAAGGATAAAATAGGTTTCCCAAGTCTTGCAAATTGATTGAGAATTTCTTCTATTTTTTCACCGTGATTAATATCTAAAAGTACTTGACTCGTTTCTACCAATTCTCTATCCAATTCCTCTAAAGATACTGTTCCAGAATAGACAGTAACGTTTGGATACACAACAAGTCTAGAAAGATTCTCACTAACG
>QWCL01000788.1_pt1 | contig 15065 bp, 18 predicted proteins | sample 1972551 | NCBI WGS metagenome assembly QWCL01 (sample SAMN09866709, study PRJNA288562) | Human oral metagenome isolate term2_saliva, whole genome shotgun sequencing... | isolation source: mouth | host: Homo sapiens | place: USA: California
AAACTATTAACAGAAACTTAATTACCTATTTTATTTTTATTATATATGATTATAAAGGCAAGAAAATAAATGCCTTACACAAACAAATACATCGCAACGCTGGCCATTAAAGCATAATGCCAGAAAAGAGTATAAGAGAAGATATACCTATTAATATAAGATAGGAACAAATAATTTATATTTTTAAAAATAGAAAATTATCCTTTATAGATTGCATGTTTTACTCCCAAGATTATTTGGTACAATGCAGTAAATTACTATATATAAAAGTTAATATCAATCTCTTTATGTCCAATTTGCGTGCAAAGGTAGTGTAACTTTTACAAACTTGCAAATACTATAGCCTTAATTTGATTATCAATTCATACTCTCTCTGTTGATTTAAACATAAAATCGAGCAAATACACACAACTATAGAGGTTGCTATTTTGTACATAATAAAGTATATGTTATATCCAATTGTTGAGCCCCACTAATAGTTGCGCAAACATGCACTGTTAATAAATCACAATATAATCTTGAAATATCAATTTAGACATATATTAAGAATGAAATACAAGAGTAAAATAAGTACATTTGCATTTATACAGTTTTTATATAATAATGTATAGTAATTATAGTTCATGCACCTAAATCCAAATCTTTTGTTAATATTATAGTTCTTTCAAACAATAGCAATAATATGAAAACAAAGAAACACATCTCCCAAGAAGAATTAAAAGAGAAAATCAAAAATGAACCACGTAAACCAATTTTAACAGTTATTATGGTTGAATCTGAAAAATCAGGCCCTAGTCAAATCTATGTAAGAAATAAAATTAAAGCTGCTGAAGAAGTGGGGATTGATGTTAGTGTTATTAACATTCCTAAAACAGTTGAAGAAGATGATTTGATTAAATTTATCGGTGCATATAATGAACGTTTATATTTGACAGATGGGCTTATTGTTCAATTACCATTACCTGACCATATTAACGAACATAAAGTTTTAAATTCTATTAGCCCTCGTTTAGATGTAGATGGCTTTCATGCTCAAAATGCTGGATTAACTCTTGCAGGTAAGGAATGTATGAAACCTTGTACCGCTTATGGAATTATGAGATTATTAGAAGCTTATAATATTGATGTTACTGGAAAGAAAGTAAAAATCATTAACAGAAGTATGATTGTTGGAAAACCTCTTGCTTCATTGATGTTAAATAAAAATGCAACTGTTACTGTACTTCATAGTAAAAGTCTAAATATTAAAAAAGAATGTAGAACTGCTGACATTATTGTTACTGGAGTTGGTATTCCTAATTTCATTAAAGAAGATTACATTAAAAAAGGAGCTATTGTTATTGATGTTTCAATCAATCGTGTTTACGATGGCTTTGTTTCTAAAATTTGTGGTGATGTAGATTTTGAAAATGTGGCTCCAAAAGCTTCATACATTACACCTGTACCTGGTGGAGTTGGCCCTATGACAATTGCTATGCTCATGGAACAAACTTATCAAGCTTATTTAAATAACAAATAAGAAATGCTTAAGAAGCATTTCTTTTTTAAGCTGTTTTGAGCTGATTTATTTAACTTTCGATACATTTATCGAAATTACGATTTTACAACTTTTTAATCTCACTAGTTGCGATATAACACACCCTAAAATCAGTTTTATAAAATTATTTTTAACATTTTTATTGACATTATTCACCATATATAATATAATAGAAACAAATATAAAAAAGAAAGTAGGATTACTATGAAAACTGAAGAAAAAGAAATCTTAGCAGAAAACACCGAACTTGTTAATGAAGTGTTGGCTACACAAATGGAAAACGTTAATGTTCAAGAATTGGACTACTCATTAAAAACACTTAATGAACGTGACCGTGCAAAAGCAGTTTCAATCATGAAAGAACTTGATGAAAATAATTACTCTTCATTGGATAATTTCGGTAAAGATGTTTATAACAGTGTAAACACTAATGCTAACAACGTATTATCTAAAGTTAAAGGTAAAGATGTTTCTAACTTAGGATTGGATTTAGATACATTGCTTGAAAAAATCAATAGTATCTCACCTAGGGATATTAACAGAGCTGACCCAGGTAAAGCATTTTGGAATGACTTTTTTGGTTTTGCTCGCCGTCGGTTGATGAAAATAAAGAATCAATATAGTTCATTAGATAGTCAAGTTGATACTATTGCCGATAACTTAGAGCTATCTGTTGCTGAATTGCAAAATGACAACCGAACATACGAAATGCTTAAAAAACAAGCAAAAGAAACATTTGAAGAATTAAATACTTACATTGCAGCTGGTGATGCAAAAGTTCTTGAATTAGGACACACAATTGAAGAAACAAATAAAGCACTTGAAACAGATGAAACTTCTAATAAGTTAGCATTAACAACACAATCAACTGCTCTTGTAAATTATCAAACACGACTTCGTAAAAAAACACAAGATATGAAGAACTTACAATTCTATCTTGCATTTATTCAATACCCATCAATTGAACGTTTACAATCGGATAATGAATTGGTAATTAGTAACATTCGTGATACAATCCAAAGCGGATTACCTATCTATAAAGCCAATTTAACTACAATTCTTGGGGCACTACGTACTCGTAAAGCTATTGAACAAACAAAAGCTGTTCGTGATACTCTAAACAAACAAATTACTCTTGCTGTTGACATGGTAAAGGACAATGCGAAAGAAATTTCAAAATCTGCTATGGAAACAACTATTGATACACAAGTAATCATGGACGCTGCTCGTAAGATGCAAGAAACTCACGAAGAATTGGCAGCTACTCGTAATGAAGCAATCAAAGCATTTGATGAACAATCTAAAGCATTGGAAGAAATGACAAATAAAATTAACAATCACTTGAAAATTGTTGGAGGCGTTAAATAAAAATGGGAATGAATGATGTATTGACTTTAAATCTTGAAAATAAGAAGTACTATTGTTTTTATTGGAATAACCATCTGTATCAGATGAAAGATTTGAAGTCAATCTTCGGTCCCCAATTAACAACTTCTATTTTCTATGATTTAATTAACCAAGATAATGATGAAGCTGCTGTAATTGTAGAAGAAAATACTATCAATTACTCAATCCTTGACATGAACTCTTCTGTATTAGATTTGTTACCTAATGGAAAACGAGGATTGATGTATGAAGCTATGGCTAATGATGAGTTAGAAGAATATGACAAACCGCTAATTTATACAAATCATTTGAAGTGTTTAAATTCTTTTGATTTGATTAAAGTAGTTGTTGAAGTGAATGATAATTTCTTTAACTTTATGCTTGATGAATATATTAACAATAATGAAGCATTCTTTCCTATTGAGATTTATTTCAATAGTGAGAATAAAGAAGTATCTATTAAGAATCCTTTCCAAATTAACTCTTCAACTGCTGACACATTGCAATTGAAAGAAGATTTGGCTAACTTCGTTATTGAAGAAAATCACCTTGGTAAAGAAATAGAAGAATACCAAAAATATAAAGCAACACAAATGACAAATAAAGGCATTATCCAATTAACTGAATTTGTTCTTAAAAAAGAAAAAGAAAATTCAGTATTTGATTATGAAAATCTATTCTATAAACAATTACCATCATTGGTATTGCTAAGAAGTCGTGATTCATTAGAAACAAATAATATTGCTTATCAATCTGAAACAAAAATCTGCTTGGAATTTGCTAAAAATATTTATGAAAATATTTCAAGAGAACTTAATTATATTAAACTTATTCAAGAGAGGTATTTATAAATGTTAGGATTTTTCTCAGCACTTTTTATGCAAAAGAATACAATTAAAGAAGAAGATAAGCAACAATCAAACAAAAAATTTGCTCAAATGAAAAAAGAAGTCTTATTAACTCTAAAAGAATTAGAAGATAAAGAGCTAGATTTTGTTTCAAGAGCACGATTGGATATAGAAAAATTAGATAAAATCTTGAAAGATAATGAAGCTGTAATTGAACTTTCTTTTGGAAGATTACCAGAAGAAGCTATTAGAACTTTAGAACTCATCAAAGATAAAGCTATCGAAAAGAAAAATTACAATAAGGCAATGACAGATGATTATGTCATTCAAAGAGCTATTCAAAATTTAAAATAAAAATGAGTGAACTGTTAAAGTTCGCTCTTTTTTTTGGAATAATATAACTATAAGGATTGATATTTCTATCAAATCTATAAAAAGAGGTTATACAATCATGTTTAAAAAAGGTTTAATTTTAGCCACTATATTAGGTGGTGTTGTTGCTGTAACAACTGCTAAATATCTTAAAGAGAAATTTGAAGAAGCAGAGTCAGAAAAAGAAACTATTATTGGTTACAGATTCTCAGTAGAAAGCAAATCAGAAAATTCTATTGCTTATAAAGAAGTTGAATCTTACGATTTAGATACTTTATATCAAGCAGTAGAAGAAGCTATCTTAGATGGTTACATTTCTGAATTTGAATTTATTACTGAATCTGGTTCTTATGATAACGTTGATTCTATTGTAGAATATGAAGATGAAGATGTGCCATCTCATTTACATTTCTACAAAGATGGTGAAGATTTAATTATCGAAGCTCATATTCGTGCCTAATCTATAAGAGTACTTTTTAGTACTCTTATTTTAATCATTATTTAAAGGAGTGTAAATAAAAAATATGTCTATTACTGTATATGGAAAACAAAATTGTAAACAATGTGAATTTACAAAAAAATTCTTAGATTCAAAACATGCTAGTTTTGTTTATGAAGATTTGACTGATAACATTGAAAAACAAATTGCTTTGAAAGAAAAGTACAATGTTGAGAAGATGTCATTACCATTTGTTGTTACTGATACTGCTACTTGGTCAGGCTTCCAACCAGACAAATTAGCAAAAGCAATTAAATAACTAAAAGAAATACAACTTATTTAGGTAAGTTGTATTTTTTATTTGACTTTTGAGTTACTATATTATATAATAAATTTAAATACTAAAGAAGAAAGGAAATAAATAGTATGACACGTGGTATGATTATTAAATGGAGTGATGAAGAAATCGAGTTCGGTGAATGGACTCAAAAAGACAATTTGGAAACTTTTGTAGCGGAAACAGAGCAAGGAACTCTTGAAATTCCTATGGACCCAAGTACAGAATCTTATGATGAAGAAACAGGCCGTACGTATTTTGAAGCTACTGGGAAAGAATATAAAACAATCATACTGTTTTAGGTATTAGAATGTGAGAAAAATCAGTGACTTTACGGGGGTAATTATTGGTAAATTAAAGGTTATTGCTAAAACAAAAGAAAAGGATAAATATGGCTATTTCCTTTATGATTGTGAATGTGAATGTGGCAAAGTAGTAAAACGAAACGCTCGCTCAATTGCTCAATCAATTAAAAAACAAACCCATGCAAGTTGTCCAGATTGTAAAAATCAAAGACAATCAGATTTACTTGTAGAAAGGCACAAAAAACAAAAGTGATATACTACACTAATATAATATAATAAGGAGGTTTTTGACTCATGAAAAAATCAAAAACTGATAAAAAACTTGATGGTGTATTAGGCGGTATCGCTGAATATTGTAACGTTGACTCAACATTATTACGATTAGGCTATTTCGTATTTGGTTGTTTCTATACTGGATTAGCAATTATCATGTATGTTGGTGCAAGTATCATTATGTCTAATGCAGACAGCAACTCTGAAACAGATAATACTGAAAATAAAGAATAGAAAGAAGAACTCATGCAAACAATTTATAATATTGATTATTTGGAAAGTATTCCAAAAGAAAAGCTTTGGAAATTAGCAAAGCAAAATCCTAATTTTAGAGAGGCAACTATGGAAAGAAAACTACAAATGCCTCATAATACTGTTAGGAAATCAATAACGAGTAAACAATCAAAATATGAACAACAAATCAAAAAATATCTTATTGATTTTTTAGCTCCCGAATCAAGTTCAGAAATTAAACCTGAATCTGATTTGAGTTTAAATGATTTATTTCAAGAAGCGAAGAAATATCAAAAAGTTACTGATGCTGAAATTGCTAGAGCTCTGCAAATATCCCCCGATTCTGTCGGCTACTACAGGAGACTTAGCAAAACCAATAGAAAAGCAGCTCCTATTAAAGAGTATTTGGAAAATATTATCAATAAACATAAATCAAGATATACAATAATTAGTGAAACGAATGGAGAAAAACAAATGAGTAACGGTTTGAATTTGGACGAATTGTTTAGAGAAGCTAATAAATATCAAAGAATCACGAACAAACAAATTGCTGAAGATTTAGGGTGTGATGTGACTACTGTTTCTTCTTCTAAAACTGGAAAATCAAAAGGGCCAACTGCCTATCGAATTAAAAAATATTTAGAAGATATTATCAAGCAATACAAACCATTAAATGAAGAAATTCAAAAAATGCAAGAGCAATATTCAGCCCAAGAAGAACATAATCAAAATCTCGACTCGTTATTTAAAGAAGCACATTTAACAAATAAAGAAGTTGCAGAAGCTTTAGAGTTGAGTCTTAGTACTGTTTCACTTAGTAGACAAGGTAAAACAAAAGGTCAGGCAGCTTATAAGATTAAAGAATTTTTGGAAAATGTTATTGAACACCAAAATAAAATGGTCTCTGAAATTCTTTATGAACATTACGGTATTCCCAAAGAATCTGAATATTACGACCCTCAAGAAGAAGTAAAGGAACAAGAACAAATGACTGAAGAAACATTTACAGAAGATAAAGAAATGAAAACTTATGATAACTTCCTAAACTTTATTGACACTCAAAAAGAATTACCTATCGTTAAGAAAGCTTTGGAAGAAACTCTTAAAGAAAATCAAAACTTGGATAAAATCTTAGCAAAAGAAGAATTTATTACTATTGAAACTGCTCAAGAACTTAATGAAAAACTTTTCGCTAATGAATATACAGAAGAAGAAATCCTTGATTTTGAAAATCAATACTTTGGAACTACTGATAATGCTTCATTGAAAGATAAAATCAAATCATTTGTAGAAAAACATAATCTACCTCTTGAAACTGCTCTTAAATTGCTTCAAATTTCAGAAGAAGATTATAAGAAAATGCTAGAAGGCGCTGATAAAGTATCAAACAAAACAGCTGATAAAATCTATAAAGCTATTTCTGCTTTTGATGAATTTTACCACTCAGAAAAAACTCAAGATACTATCAATAATACAAAAAATACTTTTGTAACAGGTTTCGCTATTGCTTCAGCAAAAAGTCAAACATTCCTTAATAAAGGATTAAATAAATTTGCTGACTTCTTGAATAAGAGCGCTGATAAAATCAAAAATTCAAATTCTGAAAATAAGGAAGATTGATTTATAATGAAAAAACTTATACCCGTTGTGTTACTTGTATTACTTCTTTCTGGGTGCACTGCTAAAACTTATAAAATCGCCCCAGGGAATAAATACGAAACACACTTAGCTAAAGAATAATAAAATCATTTTTTGACTGAAATAAAGAAAAAGTGAAAATTTTTAAAAAAGTTTTCACTTTTTTGTTGACAAAAAATAATTTTTATGTTACTATGAACTTAAATTGTTAGAATTATTATAAAATTATAGGAAAAAGAAAGGTAAATCTAATATATGAAAAAACAAACTATTATTGCCGGAGCTGCTATTCTGGCCTCAACTACTGGAACAACTGTATTCGCAGAGGAAGCTAAACCAACTACTACTCCTACTGAAATTGTAGCCACAACTACAACTGATACAGTTACTACTACAACTAACAAAGTAGAACAACCTGCTGAAACAACAGAAGCTACTACAACAACAGAAAATCTTACTCCTATTGAGAAAGCAGAAAAAACTGTTGATGAAACTGCAAAAGCTGTTACTAATGCTGAAGCTTCTGCAAAAGATACTTTTGAAAAAGAAACTCAAGATAAATCTGCTTATGATAAAGCAACAGCTGAAGCAAAAAAAGCTCAAGATGATGTTGGTAAAACAAAAGAAGATTTAACTAATTCTAAAAACAAATTAGCACAAGATAAAACCCAAGCTCCTCAACTAGAGAAAAAACTTGCTGATGCTAATAAATCTGTAACAGACACAGAAAAAGAAATCACTGATACAGAAAAAGATTTAGCAACAGCTAAAGGAAACCAAACAAAAGAAGAAGCTAAAATCCAACCACAAGTTGATACGTTGAATAAAGCTACTACTGACAAAAAGAATGCTCAAGATAAAGTAGATAGTATCAAACAAGATTTGAAAACTAATCAAACAAATGAAGCTTCTTTAGCTGGCGAAATCAATGAATTAACTTCTGCTAAAGAAGCTGCTAACAAAGAAGTAACTTCTACAGGTAATGCTTTGGAAAATGCTAAAAAAGCTGACCAAACTCGTGCTAATAATATTGCTTCACAAAAAACAATTGTAGCAAAAGATACAACAGACAAAAATAATGCTATTGCAACAGAAAAAGCAAAAACTGCTGAAAAAGAAAAATTAGCTAGTGATTTAACTTCAGCTAAGAATGCTTTGGCTTCTAATTTGGAAATTCCATTAACTGATGCTTATATTTCTGCTCTTAAAGCTTATAAGCAAAACAAAACAACTGCTAATAGTGATGCAGTTAACAAAATTGCTCAAGAAATCCTAAAATCAAAACAAGTTAAAGAGGCAATGGAATTACTTAAAGAGAGTGATACACGCATTGTTGACCCAGCTAATCTTACAACTGAACAATTAAAAGAATTGAATATCCGTATGGCTCAATTTATTGAAGATGTACGTACTAAATTTGGTACATTCTCTCCAACTATGGTTCGTGTGAGTGAAGAGTCAGTTAACCTATCTAAACTTATCGGTGAAACATATAAAAATGCTGTTCGTAAAGCTGCTGGTAACACAAATCCTACTGTATGGAACGCAGCTGAAATGGGCCATTTGAAGAGCAATGAAACTGTTGGTGCTAACTTATCAAAAGCAGGTTATAACACTACAGCTGTTCCAGTTCGTATGGAAACACTTAATTATTCACTTGAAACAGATATGACAACAATGGGGGAATTAAAAGCCGAAGTTTATAACAGCATGATTCGTTGGTTGTATGATGATGAATTGAGTGATTGGGGCCATGCTCTTATTCAATCAGGCTTAGTTTGGAATTATAAGAAAACTGAATTACAAACTTTCTTAGTTCAAGACGGAAGCTATGTAATGATTGGCGCTGTTGAAACAAGCTTGAAAGAACAAGATAGCAAATTGAAAACTAAAGAATATGACATTCCAGCAACAGATTTCAATGCAGCTAACGCTCGTGTAACTACTCTTGAAAAACAAATCGAAACTAACAAAGCTGAATTAGCACAAGCCACTAAGAATGTTAAAGCAACAACTCAAAAACTCGAAGAATCAACAAATGAATTGAAACGCTTAGAAGCTGTTGAAATTCTTACACCTGCAGCTCAAACAAATTATGACAACGCTGTTGCTAAACATACAGAATTATCAAATCAATTAACAGCTAAGCAAAATAATCTTACTACAGTTCAAAACAAAATTAAAGAATTGAACACTGCTTTACCAATCGCTGAAGCTGAATTAGAAAAAGCAACTACTACTTACAACAATGCTAAATCTGAATATGATAAAGTAAGTGCTGATGTAGAAAGAGCAAAATCAGAAGTGAAACGTATTGAAAATCAATTAGAAACACTTAATGCTAAATTAAAAGATAACAAAGCAAATGTTACTTCTACTCAAAAAGAAATTGCTAACAACAACAAAGAAATTGAAGAACTAACAAATTCAATCAAAGAACTTGAAAAACAACTTAAAGAACAAGAAAAAACACTTGAAGAAAAAGTTAAAGTTCAAAAAGAAAAAGAAGCAATTTACTTGAAAGCTAAAGAAGCTGCTGATAAAGAACGTGCTAAAATTGCTGAACTTAAAGCAAAACACGAAGAAGCGGTTACTCAATTAGAAGCATTGAAAGAAGAACAAGTTCGTAAAGAACAAAGACAAAAAGAAGAGCAAGCTCGTGAAGAACAACGACAAAGAGAGCTTGAAGATTACAACCGTGCTATTGATGAAGTATTGTATGGAACAAATGCTACAGCAAATACAACAACTCCTAACAAATTTAAAAACACATTGCCGGTAACTAACACTTCTAATGAATCAATCTATATTGTTATTGTGGCTGCTATTCTTGCCGTCCTTGCTGGACTTGGTTTATACTTCAAGAAAAACAACAAAAAAGACTAAAAGAAAAAAGAGCTATTTCATATAGCTCTTTTCTTTTTATTTTGAGCGAATTTAAGCGACTCTAAGCTGTTTTTCTATAAAGTCGATACATTTATCGAAAATCAGTTTTAACTGTTTTAGCGTTTCACTAGTGACGATATAACGACATTTGAAATCAGTTTGAGAACATTATTCCAACCAAAAAATTTTAATTCTATTCTTATTTGACAAGTTCTTGGATATTTTGTACAATAGTAATATAAATTGAAAGGTAATATAAATATGAGTACAAAAGAATTAACTAGGCAAGAACTCCTTCAAATCTATTACAATGAAGCTTTAGAATTGCTATTCAATCAAGAGCATATAACAACTGAATGGCTAACTAAGGTAAAGGAAAAATTCAAATTAGAAAGCTTTCGATTAGGAGTTTGCTTTGATAAGGAAAATCCTACAATCATTGAAGAAATTTCTGTTATTGATAGCATTACTCATAAATCTCGTTACTTTTGGAGTTCCTATAATGAGCTTGGTGATTATGAAGATGTACATTGTTCAGAATATACAGGCAATGATAAAACAGTAATTAACAAGATTATAGAACTTTCTAAAGCAAATAAAGAATATACAATGAATTGCTATGATGAAGATTATTTGCTAAACTCAGAAACTTATAAAAAATTAAGTAGCCATTTCTTTAGAAACTTATATTGAAGAATTAAACCAATTAAAAGATTATACTATTCTTATTACTGATGGGTTAATATCTTTAAAACACAAAACAGACGATTTTAAAATTGAAATTGTTACAGTTTCTAAGCCAGTTGATTATAAGGAAGAATGGAAAGAGGAAAAAGAAGATTGATGAAACAAGTAGAATACTTAACTCAAGAATTATCAAAATTTGTAATGAAGCTTGATTTACCAAGTTCTATCATTACAAGTTATTCAGACATTGAAGTTCCATTTGATTGGGGGAGCTTCTATTATAGAGCTAACACTGGTGAAGCAAGAATACATTATAAGAACAAAATAAACAAATGGAATTATTGGAACTATAAAGAGCAGAGATTTATCACTAAGGACCTTTCTTTTGGATATGCAGAATATAAAAGATTACCTAAACGAGTAGTAAAAGAACTAACAGAAGCAATGAATAATAACTTGGAAGAATTACTCATTGATTCTGCTTTTAAAAATAGAAATATTGATTTGTTTGTTACTCATCCTTTAATCTTAGAATTTAATGAAATTAGTCAAAAGCTTATTGAGCTTAATCAAGATGAAAAAGTTATTTGGCTCGATAAATATAATTTTGCTATGATTAAAATTGTAAATGATGAATATAAAATTTACTATAAGAGCTTAACTTTTACTTTTTATATTTCTATTCCAAAAGATTATAAGAAAAGACCTTATATAGAAGAATTTACTTATGCTGAAAACAAAAAGATTTATCCTATTGTTAAAGAGTATATGAAGCGACTAAATGCTGAATTAGATAAAAAATAAAAGAGAGTGATTTTTCACTCTCTTTTTTAAGTTTTGAATGTAATACGAACACTGTCGCCTTTATCATTAAATTTAGAGAACTCATCATATCTACCAGCCTCTTTAAGAGCTTTAGTATCTACAATATTTTTAGTAAATTCTGGTATATATTTAAGCGATGCAGTACCGACTTTGATTTCGTTAACTCCAGCGTCTTTCATATTTTCCATAATTTCAGCACGCATTTGTTTTTCTAATTCTTTAGTTTGTTTTAACGTATCTTCAAATTGTTTTAATTGGCGTAAAGCTTCTCTAGTTTCATCATTGATTTGAGCATTACCATCTTCATCAACACTTAAATTAAAGTTAATTGATTCACCTGATGGCATAACCATACGTTCTTCAAAACGAATTGCTCTGGCATCTTTCTCTACATCTAATGAAGTGTGTTCTCTTACAGTAGATTCTTTTGAAAACTCATCATAAAGACCGCTTTCTTTTAATTTCTCTGTATCTACACCAAGAACAGGTTTTCCCTCAATGAATGAAATAGTTCCCACTTCATCTTTGATAGATTTAACATTTAAATCTTTCATAGATTCAAGGATTTGATTTCTAGCGTTATTCTTAATGTTATCTAATCGTTTCATAACGATTCGTAAGTTATTAAGTTTTACAACTGCTAATTCTGTTTCTTTATCAACTTGAACCCAGTTTCCACTTCTTGCAATACCAAATGATTGAGCACTTTGTAATTGCTCATTTAAATCATCAGCAATCATCATACCTTCCTCAACTGTATTGAAGTGGTCGGAAATTGCTCCGTAAGGACATGCTTTAGTAGCTCTACATCTCTTTGGTGTTCCGTCTTTTCCAATATGATACTTAGCCATTATTCCACCTCATCTTCTAAGTCAATAACTAAATCGTCAATAACTAATCTTTTAAGATTATTTGCTTTCATAAAGAAAATTAGTTTTTCTCTTAATGCAATCATACTTTCTGCTTGCTTGTCTAATTTAGCTTGGTTTTCTTCCATTTTTTCTAAATTAGAGTTAATTTCTGCTTTATTCATTAGGCTTACTCCTTTTTATTTTCTATATCACTTACTTATTGCTACAAAAAGGAATAATATAAATAACTAGACTTTTCAAAAAAGAGGCTCAGAATGAACAAAACATACTATGAAATTCAAGATTTTAGCATTTTCAATAAAGACAATATTAAAGAAGTAATTTTTGAAGTTGCTGGAATAAAAATAGAAACTCCATTTAATCGTGATGAAATAGAAAATATTTATGCTCAAGGATATATTTGTAAACAATCTTTCAATAATAAAGAAATTGTACTTGAGCCCGAATATAGAATAGTTGATTTAATATTTGTAGCTAGAAAAGATTTCTCAATTATTCCAAAAGAGAAGTTAGAATGGATGGTTACTCGATTTGAAGCTAATGAAGATTATTTAATGACAATTAAATTATTAAATGATGAAGTTTACACATTCCAAATTAGCACTCCTCAAATTAAAAGCATTAAAAACTTACATTGTATTACTTTGACTGATACAAGCGGTGGGAAACGTTTTGTAGAAGAAGCTCGTAAACACAATTATGATTCTTCTAAAATGGAAGTTATATTCAAATAAAAGGAGTTGAAAAAACTCCTTTTTTATTATATAATGGATAATATATAATAAAAAGAAACGAGGATTACTCATGAAACGAGTTTGGAAATCAAACATCCAAGAATGTCTATGGAGTCATACTGGAACAATTGATGTAGGACAAAAAGTTAATATTGAAGTAGAAGAAATTAAACGTATTGTGCTTACTGAAAATGATTTACATTTCTTCCCTACACAAGAGCAATTAAAGAATATTGAATTTGTAGCACCAAAAGAAGTTTATGATAAACTATTCCACCCTTATTACAATTTACGAGAAATTACAAAGAGTGGAAAAGTTAAAGATAGTAAGTTAATGCTTAAATGCTTAGATTAGGAGTGTAAGAATGGAAAATTACTCAAATAATAAAGACACATATATTAAAAGAATGAATCAGACAGCTAAATCAAAATTTGCTGTAGTTGAGCCGTTTCTATCAAAAGGAATTAAAATTCTTGATTTTGGCTCTGGTATTTCACCTGAATTTATTTCTGATGTTGACTCATCTGGCGCAGAATATTATGCTTATGATATTTCTAAAACAGTACAAACAGAATTAGCAAGTATGGGTGTAAATGTTGTAACTAAAGAAGATTTAATTAACAAAGAAGTACAATTTGATGTTATTTATCTATCTAGCGTATTTCATGAAATCATTAGTTATTTAAGTCCACAAGAACGAACTGAAACAATTGCTATGATTGTCAACAATTTAAAGACTGATGGTTATCTAGTAATTCGTGATTGGGCAAATCCTAATAACAATACTTTTAAATTCAAAATTCAACCTGTATCTAAACAAGCTCAAGATGAAATGAATATTTGGATTAAAGAACTACAAAAAAATTCAATTATTGATAGATATTATAATGAACTTGTAGATGGCTCAATTTTAACAAATTATAGAAATGCTTATGAAATCATTTTCCATACTGTATGGGGTTTGAAATCATTAAGCCGTGAAGCTAAAGAACAATATAATGTTGATGATGCTATTGAAAAATGGATTACTCACCCTTGGAATGGCTCATTAGAGCTTCAAACTATTTATAAGGAAACAGATGAAACTTATTTACCACATTTACAAAAATACTTTAAATTAGATGAAGTTCCATTTGAAACCAAATCAATTTATATTTTTCAAAAAAATAGATAAAATCTATTGACTTTATTTTTTGGTTATGATAGAATAACTATTGTAGGAAATCGCCTTTCCAAATTGGCACATGGTCAGAACAAGACTAAATCCGTAATTGCCCCACTACGTAAACGGCAATCATAAGACCAGTTCATAAGAGTGGATATGAACTACCCCAAAGACAGAACGTTGGTTCGATTCCAACAAAAGACTTGTTAATATTGCATGATTATTTGGCTTAATGTGGTTTTAATAAGGTGATGATGGTTCGGTTCTGAAAAGGCAAAAGGATTACAATGCCGTTTCTTTTTATTTTTGGGACCATTAGCTCAATTGGTTAGAGCACCCGGCTCATAACCGGACGGTCGCAGGTTCGAACCCTGCATGGTCCATTCCTAGTTTGGCATATAGTCGACTATGTTAATATTGGTAGGGCCCGTTAGTGACCCCATATCAAGTTCTAAATCCACCAACGTAGTGGAAGTTAGTTCTAAATATGAATATGGGTTCGATTCCCATCTAGGAAATTTATAGA
>QWCL01000985.1_pt1 | contig 15050 bp, 8 predicted proteins | sample 1972551 | NCBI WGS metagenome assembly QWCL01 (sample SAMN09866709, study PRJNA288562) | Human oral metagenome isolate term2_saliva, whole genome shotgun sequencing... | isolation source: mouth | host: Homo sapiens | place: USA: California
ACACTCTCGTTGAGTGTGCGCGCCCCAAGACTTCCGCCAATGATGAGGATTGTTTTCAAATCAGGACGCAATCCCAATTGAGTGCGCGCTTCAGCAGCACTAAGATTGTGGTGCAAGAGGTTTTGACGAACTGGATTTCCCGTTAGCACAATGCGTTCTTGTGGGAAAAATCGTTCCATTCCTTCATAAGCTACGCAAATCTTTTTAGCGCGTTTAGCAAGTAGTTTGTTGGTGACACCTGCATAGGAGTTTTGTTCTTGAAGTAGGGTGGGGATGCCCATCTTACCACACATATTGAGCGTGGGACCACTGGCATATCCTCCCACACCGACAGCAACCATCGGCTTAAACTCTTGGATCACCTGTTTCGCTTTACGTTGCGAACGCCAGAGTTTGAGAAGAACGCCAAAATTGCGCCAAAGTCGTTTGCGGTCGAAACCCGCCACAGGAAGTCCAACAATGCGATAACCCGCCGCCGGAACGCGCTGCATTTCCATACGACCTTCTGCACCCACAAAGAGAATTTCGGCTTCGGGGTGCAATGTTTTTATTTCGTTGGCAATGGCGATGGCTGGAAAGATGTGTCCTCCAGTGCCTCCACCGCTGATGATGACTCTCAAATCGTTCATGTTCAGAGACTTTTCGACAAAACAAGCACAATACAGGCAAGTTAGTGTCAATATCTGAGCAAAAGTAACAAATAAATTCGGACTTTTGCCCTATTTTCCATAAAAAAGCATCAAAAAAAACGGGAGTCACAATCAGTGACTCCCGTTTTTCTATTTTTTTACCTAAATCGGTCGTACTATAACGGTCTAATGACCGATTGGGGGTTAAGCGTAAATCTGTCGTAAAGCACTGATGTACGCTCCTTATTTTGCGATGATAAGGTAATAGTTCTTCTTGCCTTTTTGTGCCAAGAGGTATTTGCCATCGAGCAAATCGTCTTCTGTGAGTTCGCGATCGAAAGCTTCCAGTTTTTCCTTGTTGATGCTCACACCCCCACCTTGCGTGAGTTTGCGCATTTCGCCCTTTGAAGGGAAAGCTTTAGTCGTTTCTGCCAAAAGATCTACCGCTTTAGCCCCCACTACTTGGTCGCGACTCACTTCAAACTTTTGCACACCATCGAAGACCGCGAGCAAAGTAGCTTCGTCCAGTTTCAGCAAGTTTTCTTTGGTAGCCTTTCCAAATAGAATGTTGGTAGCTTCCACTGCCATTTCATAATCCTGCTGACCATGCACCAAAATCGTCACCTCTTGTCCGAGACGTTTTTGCAATGTACGCAAACCAGGGTTTTGACGATGTTCCTCAATGAGCGCGTCAATCACCTCTTTTGACAAATCAGTGAAAATCTTGATGTAGCGTTCAGCTTCTTCGTCACCCACATTGAGCCAGAATTGGTAGAAAGCATAAGGGGTCGTGCGGTTGCGATCGAGCCAAATGTTGCCTTGTTCTGTCTTACCAAACTTTTTGCCGTCTGCCTTGGTGATGAGTGGACAAGTCAGCGCAAAGGCTTCGTTGTCAGCACCCAATTTGCGACGAATCAATTCCGTACCGGTGGTGATATTTCCCCATTGGTCGCTACCCCCCATTTGGAGTTTGCAATTCTTTTCTTGATAGAGATGCAAGAAATCGTAGCCTTGGAGCAATTGGTAAGTAAATTCCGTGAACGACATCCCTTCAGCAAATTCGCCATTGAGACGTCGCTTCACGCTGTCTTTCGCCATCATATAGTTCACCGTGATGCACTTACCAATTTCGCGTGCAAAATCAAGGAAACTATAGTTCTTCATCCATTCGTAGTTGTTCACTAACTCGGCTGCATTGGGAGCATCGCTTTCAAAGTCGAGGAAGCGAGACAATTGTTCCTTGATGCAAGCCACGTTGTGGCGCAGAGTTTCTTCGTTCAGCAAATTGCGCTCAGCACTTTTGCCCGAAGGGTCGCCAATCATCCCCGTAGCACCTCCCACGAGCGCAAGCGGTTTGTGTCCAGCTTGCTGGAGATGGCGGAGCATCATCACGCCACATAGGTGACCAATGTGAAGTGAGTCGGCAGTAGGGTCAATGCCCACATAAGCCGTCACCATTTCTTTGTCAAATAGTTCTTCGGTGCCTGGCATCATTTGGTGGAGCATGCCACGCCATTTCAGTTCGTCTACGAAATTCATTGATGTATTTTTGCTATTTTGAAGTGTCGTTTTCTTGTTTCAAATAACTCCCGAATGTTTAAAACCTGTTCAGGCTCTAATGACTCATTGGGGTTGAAACTAAATTGTAAATGCAAAAATACGACTTCTTGCGCGGTCTACCAAGAAAATAGGTCAAACTATTCGCGAGAAACCTCTTTTGCAAGTGAATAGAGAGGACGAATGATATCCGCGGAGCAAAACCCCAAAATAACGTAGGCAAGTGGAGGGAGGTGGTTAGGAATGAGGAGTAAAATCAGTATGATTTCCATGCTGAGCAAAGCCACTGCCTGACGAGGAGTAACTTTCACGAGGAAAAAATTGCTCATCCATTGAGACAATAGGATGCACATTTTATGTTTTGCAAGCCAACTAGATGGAGAGAACTTAAGCACCTTGTCGAAGTCAAAGGTGAATTCGACATCCTTCTTTGTTTGAACAGAGGGAGTAGCAGCAATCGTTGTTGTGTTCATAAGGTAATATCTTTTTGTTGGTTCGTTTCTTTTATGCTGCAAAATTACACCATAATTGTGACGCTGTGTGTCAAAGTGAGGTGGATTAGGTTAAAACTTAGCCTCTATTCTGCATTTTGTTGCAGAGGTTTCTTGTTGTCTTATCTAGTTTTTCAAGAAGGCCAACCATCTGCTCTCCTCGGTTTCCTTTGTGAGGACTTCATCGTCGACTTTTTGCAATAGGCCTATGGTTTTGAGTTTTCCAATCTTCGTTGCCTCAGTTTTGTCGGATGGCTTGCTTCTCCTCAACCGACGAGTTGTTTACTATAAAACGACGTATCATTTTCGCATAAACAACGTGTCGTTTTCTATAAAACAACGTGTCGTTTTTTCATAAACATCGTGTTACTTTTCCACAAGCATTCGATAACCGAAAAAATACTTTCGATGAATCGTAATTTGAGCACTAAGAGTTTGAAGTGTGAAAAGACCTATATTCTCCTTGCTCGCGCGCACGTGTACACACGCATTACAGGAGTTTTCGTCTTTTTGCTGTCACAAGTGTCACACAAGACTTTGTAGTGTGCTGTTATTCAGATTGTTGTGGTATATGCTTGAATGTGTTTTAACAAATAAGTTTTTTTAGCGAACCTAACAGAGAAGAAAGCACGGCGAGAAGCGTCTGTTTTTTACCTGTATTTCTCGGGTTTTTGTTCCTCCTTTCCCCTCGTCTCTTTTTGTGGTGTGACACTTGTGACAGCAAAAAAACAACATTGCTGTTGGAAGGCGCGCGTGTACACGTACGTGTGCGTATGCAAACGGTCACTTGCCTGCACGATGTGAAGGGGGTAGGGGCATCAATTGTGCGGAGTGTGTGAGACAATATTGCACAAAATGCGATTATTTATTGGTAATTGAATGTAGAGTTGACAAAATGATGTATGAACGAAATTAAAATATCACTTTTCTGTGATTTTTTCCCTTTTTGGGGTCATATCTACCCATATACATATAGGGGTGTATCGATAATCTCAAATCGATCGTTAAACCCAAATCGGGCATTAGCCCCTGAACAGATTTTATTTGTAACTAAATCAGTCATTAGACCGTTATAGTGATGCTCGTTATGAACAAAATACTTCAAAATTTTATACCGATGTTTCCATTCGTTTTCAGCAATGTTTCCACCCTATTGGGTACTTGTCTTATACCTGCGTTGGTTGTTATCTATTTGTGTCATATAGCAGGTTGCAAAATTAGTGTTATATATTTCCTCGATGAATGTGCTGAGCAACAGCGTCTTTTTCTTTCATTGGCGATGTGTGTAATCTTCGGAGTGGTTGGGTTGAGCATAAGAGGCGAAATGTTGCGTTATTTTCGATATTCTGCTCAACACCTTGCATTTTGTCCCTTTATAAAACACGAAAAGGAGATGCTGCAAAAACAAGTTTTGCAACACCTCCCAAACAAGGATAAATATGAATAATAGTAATTATTTCACGATTACCTTTTGTCCATTGATGACGTAGATGCCAGCAGGAAGACTGTTCACATCGTCAACACGAACACCAGAGAGTGAGAAGACGCCTTTGGTCTTCTTGCCAGATTGGAGAGTCACCGACTTGATGAGCGTGACAATCTGGTTAGCAGGAATCTTGGCATCGCCTGGTTCCTTGGTCTCGGGCATCTTGCCGAAATAACCAGTGTTGGCCGCTGCTTTGTCATCCTTTTCAGAAAGCACCACCTTGTCATTCTCTGGACTGAAGAGCCCGTTGTTCACATTGAGTTTGACAAACTCGAACGTGCCGTGCAGACCATTCACTGCATCAGCTGCCTTGTGGATGGGGTTGAGTTCGTGCAGATTTTCGGTTTGAGCATAGAGGAACGCTTTGCCTTCTGTGTTGTCATCGTTAGGCTTAACCACATAGGCTTGACCTGCTGCGAGTTTGCCATCTGCCACTTTCTTGAGCACGATGTCTTTGGTTTCTGGATTTTGACCAAGTACTGTGTAGAAGTCTGCTTTGGCTTCTTTATCAAACTCTGCTGCAATAGGAAGAGTTACAATGCTAAAGCCTTTCTTCGCAGGGAGATTGTAGAAGAATCCGTCCTTCAAGATTTTATTCACCTCACTTTCTTCGACAGGTTGGAAAGAGAATGCAGAGTTGTCATTGCCATCTGCAGTGTTCCACGTCACAATGCGGTTTGTGCCTGGTTGAGCATTGATGTAGGGGTATTCTTCCTTATCTTTGCCGTCGCTCACCACGAAACGGAATGCACCCGGATAGTTGATGAATTCAACCTTGATGGTGTAAGGCGTTTCTGACTGAGTAATAACAAGACCTCCACTACCGTTGCCAGCTTTGCGTTTGAGGTAGAGACCAGTGAAGAGGTTGCGGAAGGTATATCCACCGTCCACTTTGGTCACTTGCCAGTAGTATTCGAGGTGCTGATTTCTGTCGTTAGATGCTGCATATGTGTTGTCATCATTCTTCTTTTGACCAGCAAAAATCACTTGGTCGAATGTGTCGGTAGAAGAACTCTTGATTGCCATTACATTTTTGTTGACAGAAGCATTACTTGATTCGCTTTGAATCATATAGATTCCGTCTTGTGGCATCTTGAGCTGGCTCTCGAATGTGGTGAGTGCAGCATTGAGTCTTGCTACGAAGTCGTTGATTTCGGCAACAGTGACAGGACGCTTGTCTGTGATGGCTTTGAGGTCTTCTTGAATCTTGTCGTTTGCTTCCTTTAAGACCTTCTTAGAACCTTCAGCGTAGTAACCAAGTTGAGGACCTTCTTGAGCCTTTTCCAAACGCTTTTTGATGACGTCTGAAACTTCGGTTACACGTGATGGGTCGGGGTAGTTCTCACGATATTTATCGAGCGCCTTTTTGAACGTCGCAATAGTTTCGTCTGTGGCTTTCTCAGCTTTGACTTCTTGTATCGCTTTAGCGAGAAGTGTATTCAAGTCTTTGCGCACATCAGCAGGTACGGCTTCGTTGGGCGATGCCACAACGTCGTATTTGCCTTCGTAAGCACGGAATTCAGAACCATAGAAAAATCCGGAACCACCATTGGCGCGAGTCACTACTTCCATGCGGAAGTATTTATAGGGCTTGTCGAAGTTGACTGCAGCCAAACCGACTTTTCTGCCAGTTTCTGCTCCTTCTGCGTTGAGCATTTTGGTGGAGTAGTCACGTTCACCCCATTTCAAAATCAGCGCGTCGACGGGCTTGTCAATTTGGAATTGCAAGAAGTGATTGGCGTTCCATGCGTGTTCACCACCGTGCCATGTGCTGTGGAACAAATTGGTAAGATTACCATCGATGAGGGTTCCGATGTCTTTACCTTCATCAGGATCTGCCATTGGGCATTTGAGCTGCTCGGCTTTGGTGACAAGACCATCAACGGTGTTCATTTTTCCCGTAAGAGCAGAATCGAGTTTCTCACCCTTCTCATTGACGGGGAAATACACCTTACCTGTTTCAATGAGGTCTCTAGCTTTGGCAACGAGCAACTTAAGTTCCATATTGCGCTTGGGCTGAGCGACGAGTGCTCTGAGTTTGTCTACTTGTTCGTTGGTCAGTGTGCGAGCGTGCCATGAAGAAGCATTAGAGGTGCGATCCCATACCACGGTGCTGAATCCACTCACTTGAGCGTGAATACCATCGTTGTTGATTAATTTATCAGAAGTGAAGGTGAGGAATCCAGGAAGTGCAGGGTTGGCACCAATAGAGAAAGCTGCTTCTGGAGTCTCGGTCATCTGGATGGGAACGTAGTTCTTAGGTTGAGGACCGATGTAGCGACCTGTTTCTAAGTTGCGGAAGTAGAACTTACCATCTTCTCCGGCACTTGTTACTTCCCACACGAACTTAGCTGTGTTGTAGCTCAACTCATCTGTCGCTTCATAGTCAACGTCGTCGCCTTTTTTACCAGACCACAACAAACCTTCAGCACCAGGGGTTACGGCACCACCGTCATAGAGGGCAGCACCATCATAGCCTGATTCTTTTTCACCGCGCCAGTTGGTGATGATGTAATATCCAGGCACAAGGGGGTTGATGTGTTGAGTGAAATCGTCGAATGCAGGGCGCAGACGTTGTTGCAACGTGTCTGTTTCCACAGGCGTAAGCGTGAGTTTCCCATCGATCACGTCTTGTGCTTGTTGCCACAAATCATTGAGCTTCTTGTATTTTTCTGCGTTATATTCACCTGCACCAGAGCCAATACGGAAGTCTTTTAGATATTCGGAAAGTTTCTTTCCTTCGGGTACAATTTCGTTCATCTCAGTTTGGAGTGCTTCTTTTGCGTCCATTGTAATAGCAGGACGAATCACCCAACCATTTTGGTTATAGTCTACACCAATTTCGTATGGGTTTTTACTGAGAAGTGCGTTGCGCTTAGCGTATTTATCCTTGTCAGTGGGGTATGCTTCGAGAATGATAACTTCTCCAGCTGCAGTGTTTGGATCGATGTATGTTGCTCTGCGAAGATCTAGATTGTCGCTCTCATCGCCATCTTTAGCCTTTTGAATCATACCATCAATACCCTTGAGTTCTTTAGGGTCTTTGCCCTCTTCGGTGTGAGTGTATTTTTCTTCAGGATTGCGGTATTCTGCTTCAACAACAATCACTTTCCATGCACGTTCTACTTGCTTGGTGAAGAATTGCGCAGAACCAGGGAGAGCTATGTATTCTCCAGCGTGGTTCTTGAGATAGTAGACTTCATTTTCGTCTACTTTTTCTCCAGTCTTTTCAAAGTAGAGAAGTGCTTTGTTTGAAAGACCATAGCCTTTGTTCTTGTAACCTGTTCCAGCAAAGAATGCTTCGTTACCCGCTTTGATGGAAGCGCCAGTGCGGAAGATATAGGGTTTTCCTACTTCAATTGTGCTAGGAGTTACAACTTCGTCATTGATACTGACGGAATAAGAATCAGCCGAGGCTTGAGCAACGCCTGCCATAGCGAGGATGGAGGTTGCAATAACGGTGGAGTAGCCTTGTTTCATAATATGGTATTTATAGTTGAAATCATTGGTAATTAGAGCACTATGGAGAATAAATCATATTTGTGTGACAAATTGTGATTTCTCATCGGGCTATGTTTTAGCAAAGGTTGCTACTGATGATAGACTCTACGAGAGAGGTTTCTTCTGCCTTTGCGCAACAAATTTACAAACCTTTCTGTTTCTATCCAAGAAAAAAACGATATTTTCTTGTTTTTGCTATGTAAATATATCAATATATATAATGTAACGCTGATTTTTTCTGGAAACTGCCCAGTATTTGTATGCGAATGATGCGTATAATAAAACTATCATCCCGTAGGAATCACATACCTCATATTCAACTCCACAATTCATTTCTCAAATCCATCATCTCATTTTCAACTCTTCAAATCCATATCTGATTTCTTAATCCTAACTCCTAAATAAATTCTCCCTCTCTAACAATAAAAACCGCATCAAAACGAATTTGTTTTGACGCGGTTTTTGATAAATCTTTTCACAAACTACGAGGAGTTTGCGGAATAAGGAAAGGTTATTTCTTAGTCATCACACCCTTGGGGAGCATAATGATAGTAGCACGGTTGCGGTCGCGGAGGAGGACACGATTCACGAAAGTCTTGATGTCTTCTGAAGTAACGGCATCCAGTGTTTCGAGGTAAGTCTTTTGACCATCTTTGCCCCAATTGTTTTTAGCAACCATCAAACCTTGCCAGTAACCATTGCGGCGTTGAGCTTCTTCATATTCTTTGTGCTCAAACTTCTTAACTTCGTTCAATTCCTCATCGGTCACACCATCTTTGGCAATCTCGTTGAGACCTTGATCCATGAGCAGAAGTACAGAGTCCACCTTTTCAGGAGTGAAGGGCGCAAAGATTTGAAGAGAATAGAGATCTTTCACCCCATAGCTAAGACTTGCATCAGCACCCACGTTGTAAGCCATACCGCCATCTTCGCGGATAGACTTGAGGTAGCGCTTGGTCAAGATAGCACCAAACACACTAGCCACTTGTGCTTCCTTCAAACTATAAGGTTCTTGACCCTGCCAAAGTTGAACGAGCATCGCTTGCGGAGTTTCCATCTGGCGTTCGAAGCGATTTTCAACAACACCCTTACGCGCATCAAGATTGAGCTTTGTGTAAGTTTCACGTTTCTGCACAGCAGGGAGCGTAGCGATGTATTGTTCGGTGAAGGCGCGGAGAGAATCCACATTCACAGCACCCGTGAAATAGAAGTCAAAGTCGCCACCTTTGCTGAAACGCTCAGCATAGAGTTGCTTAATCTTTTCGTAGTTGGCTTTTTTCAAATCAGCAAGCGTGACTGTTGCTTTGCGAGGATTCTTCCCGTAGAGCGTTGTGCGAACAGAGTCGCCAAATGCCTTTTGAGGATTCTTGTCGGCATTTTCCAAGCCCGTGCGCATAGCATTGATAACCGTGCGATATGCATCCACGTCATTCATTGGACGTTGGAAACGCAGATAAATCAATTCGAAGAGCGTGCGCAAGTCTTTGGGAGTTGAACTACCTGAGAGAGATTCCGTGTAATTGCTCAAACCGCTAGACAAGGCCACTTGTTTGCCGGTGAGTTTCTTCTCGAGTTCGGTAGAAGTAAATCCGCCCCAACCCACGCTTTCCATCACTGGTTCAATCAAGCGCGCATTCGCGAGATCTTTTTCCGCAAATTTGCTGCTTCCTCCAAAGCTACTAGCTTGGAAGAGCACTTGTGCATCGTTGAAGTCCGTCTTTTTGAAGAACACGCGAGCACCGTTGCTGAGCGTCCATTGCGTATAGCCAAAGTCAGTAGCCGAAGTTTTCACAATCTTACCCTTCTTGGGAAGTTTGGTGATGAGCGGACCCGCTTTCACGTTGTCCACATAAGCTTCCACCTTCGCATTGACACCAGCAGCAACGGCAGCCTTCATTTCTTCCACGGTAGCCACCTTCACCTTCTCATTGTCGGGATACATACCCAAGAACACGAAGTTCTTTTCGTTGTCAGCTGTCAATTCCTTGATCATACCGTTCACCGCTTCAGCGTCAATCATAGACGCAAGCATCTTGTAGGTATTATATTCGTCCTCGATGCTGGGGATAGCCTTTTTCTCCAAGAAGTGGCGCACGTATTGCGTAGTATAGAAATTGTGCTTTTGCTTCGTGCGGTTATTGTAAATCGCTTCGATGTTGCTGAGCACGTTTTCAGAAGCACGTTTCACTTCAGATTTGCTCAAACCAAATTTTGCAGCGCGTTGAATTTCCGCCATCACAGCAGTTACAGCAGCCGCGTCTTTTCCAGGTTTAGGAGTGAGGTTGACAGAGAAGCAGTCAGCCGTCTTAGAGAGCAAATAGTTCTCATAGCTCACACCAGCATTGAGGAAAGGACAATCCGCCTTTTGTGCCATTTCGCTCAAACGAGCGTTGATGCCTTGCGTAGCGAGCGACAAAAGGTAGTTTTGCATAATCTCAGCCACAGTGCCGCGCATCTCTTCGGGCATAGGTTCGGTTTTGTACATGAAGGACAATGCCGTCATGGTCAATTCCTTGTCCTTGTCGATGACATAAATAGCTTTGTCATTCTCGGGTACAGGATAAGTTTCATATTTCGCAGCGTTCTCTGGCATCACCACGGCACCGAGAATGCTCTTCACCTTGGCTTCCACCTCGTCCACATTGATATCGCCCACAATCACTACGCCTTGCAGGTCAGGACGATACCACTTCTTGTAGTAAGCGCGGAGGAAATCGGGTTCAAAGTTGTCGATGATTTCCATCAAACCAATAGGCATACGATAGCCATATTTGCTGCCGGGATAGAGTTCGGGCAAACGGCGTTCGAGAATACGCATCACAGCACTAGAGCGCATGCGCCATTCCTCGTGAATCACCCCACGTTCTTTTTGAATCTCTTCCTTTTCGAGCAACAAACCGCCCGACCAGTCAGCCAAGATGAGCAAGCAAGAATCGATGTTGCTTCCTTTCACAGGAACATTGTCGATGTTGTAGACTGTCTCGTCAGTAGAGGTGTAAGCGTTGAGGTTTTCTCCAAACTTCACACCAATGCTTTCGCAGTATTTGATGAGCTGTCCGTCTTTGGCAAAGTGCTTCGAACCATTGAAGGCCATATGTTCGAGGAAGTGCGCCAAACCGCGTTGGTTGTCGTCTTCCTGCACCGAACCCACCTTCTGTGCAATGTAGAAGTTCACTTGTCCTTTAGGTTCCTCGTTGTGGCGGATGTAGTAGGTCAATCCGTTGGGGAGTTTGCCGATGCGCACCTCTTTGTCCACAGGGAGAGGAGGATAAGCATCCTGTGCCACTACGGGAGTGACCACCAAAGCCACTAGTGTCAGGAGGAATAGCTTGATTTTTTTCATATTATACATCAGATTACAGAATGAATGTGTGTTTATTGTGAGAGAATCTGCCACAAAGGTAGTTATTTGGGAGAATGTTGCAAAACTTTTGAAAGAATAAATGTGATAAAACTTTCATTCGTTTATCGAAACGGCTCTTTGGGGGGGCATTTGCTTGTTAGAGCGTTCACACCAGTTCTCATTTTGTGTCAATGTTGCGCCGTGTTACTATGCTGCTGCGTCTTATTCAGCATACATACTTTCAATTTGTTGCGCATAGCGTTCATAGACCACTCTGCGCTTAATCTTCAGCGTGTTGGTGATTTCGCCTTTTTCCATCGACAATGCCTCGGGAAGCAAGACAAAGCGTTTGATTTTTTCGTAAGCCGCCAAATCTTGTTGCAAAGTGTCGATGTGTTGCGCCAAGAATTTTTTCACTTGTGCATCGTTGCACAATGCCTCGCGCGATTCGAACGACAAATTTTGCGCAGCTGCCCAGTCCTCAATCGCCTTATAGTTAGGCACAATCAGCGCAGACACAAATTTGCGTTGATCGGCCACCACCACCACTTGTTCAAAAAAGCGATCAATGGTGAGTTTTCCCTCAATGACTTGAGGAGCCACATATTTTCCGTTGCTCGTTTTGAACAAATCCTTAATGCGCTCGGTGATGTAGAGTTCTCCATCTTTGATGTAGCCCGCATCGCCCGTGCGGAACCATCCATCTTCTGTGAAAGCCTTGCGCGTTTCTTCTTCTTTTTTGTAATAACCAGGAGTCACCGTAGCACCGCGCACCAAAATCTCATTGTCTTCTCCCTCAATCTTCACCTCCACTCCAGGGAGGGGGCGTCCGATGCTGCCCAGCGACACAGGTTTGTCGGGGTGGTCAAATGATACAGAGGCACAAGTTTCCGTCAGTCCATAGCCTGCCACCATTGGGAAACCTGCAGCGTGCACAAAACGTTCCACTTCGGAGGAAATCGTAGCCCCAGCCACAGGGAAGATGTTGGGACGAGTGAGTCCCAGCGTCTTGCGCAACACGCGGAGCAGTGTTTTGTCGTAGGCTGCATATTTCAATCGCAAACCGAGCGGAGCTTGTTTCCCTTTCGAGGTATATTTTTCCCACATTTCAGCCCCCACTTTCAGGGCATCTTTGATGAGGTTGCGCTGCAACGCACTGCCCGATTCCATTTTTTCGAGCACCCCTTGATACACCTTTTCCCAAAATCTAGGAACGGCCGACATACAAGTGGGTTGCACCTCGCGCATACTGCGCTGAATGTCTAGCGGACGGAGGTTGATGGCAAGTCTGGCACCGCAACTCAAGCACAATTTAGCCCAAGCCCCTTCAAATACGTGGCTGAAGGGCAAGAAATTGATCACGACATCGTCGGGAGTGATATTGAGTATTTTGGTGTGTGCCTCAAGTGCGTAATTATATTGCGAGTGCAGCAAGATCACACCTTTAGATTGTCCCGTGGTTCCGCTGGTGTAGAGGATGTTGGCCACGTCTGCACCTTGTGCATCGTTTACGCGACGTTGCACCTCCGCTTGGAAACGAGGTTCGTTGAGTCCCAAACGCAAGAACTCTTCAAAAGTCATCGAAACATTATCGTTGGGATGACGTTGCACCTTGGGGTCGAAAATCACGATGTGTTCCAGTGAATGGCAAAGGCTCATCACACTCCAAGTGGTGTCGTATTGTTGTTGTTCGCCCACGAAGATTACGCGAATTTGCGCATCGTTCACCATATATTGCACCTGCGCTCCAGCCGTTGTGGCATAAAAAGGCACTTGCACAGCGCGCGCACGAAAACAACCAAATTCCACAAACAAACTTTCGGGTTTATTTTGTGAAAACACCGCCACATTATCTTGCACTCCCACCCCTAAAGCCACGAGTGAGCGTGCAGATTGGTCTACACGGCGGGCAAAGAGATTCCAAGAAATCCCCATCCACTGTTCGCGGTCGTAGTCGCGATAGCTTAGCGCGATTTTCTCGCCATATTGTTCGGCGGATTTTTCAATAAGTTGAGAGAGATGACAAAGTATTTGCATAATTGGGTAAATTGTGCGATAGGAGTAACGATGGCAATTGCCATACTGTTGATGAACTCAGAGGGATGAAACGATAGGAGGTGTGCCTGATGTGTTGTTGCATAGTGCTAGTGCGCATAAGGGAGAACACCCCTAAAATACCCTCAATAGATTTGGCAAAGTTAGTGTTTTATTTCGTATTATGAGATTTATTTCTGCGCAAATTAGTGGTGTTTGCGCAATTTTTGCCTTGCGAAGGCTTGTGTAAGAGCAAAATAGGGTAGTGAGCACGGGACGAAATTACGGCAAAAGCTTCTGCACTTGCTTTTCTTCGTATAGAAACAACCTGTCGTTTTCAGTAAAACAAGCCGTCGTTTTTGGTAAAACAACCTGTCGTTTTTGGTAAAACGAGCCGTTGTTTTCAGTAAAACAAGCCGTTGTTTTATGATGAAAGTAAGAACTTCTTTGGGAATACTTTTTTCGACAGATGAGGACTATAATTTCCCTCTTTTCTATCATTCCTCATTTTCACCGATTTTGCAATACTAACAAATGCAAATTTGCTGTTTCTTTGTTCTCTCGCGCGCGTGTAACAGGAGTTTTACACTTTTATCTGTCACAAGTGTCACACTTTTTAGTCTATTATGTTGTAAATGATACTATTATCGCTGTTTTGTCGTTTCCTTTAACAATTAGAGAGCGTTCATTCCTCAAAAAGTCGTTTGGATGGATGTAGATTTTGGGGTGAATGTGGTTGGGAAAATCCTCAAAAAAGGGGGTGAGAAAATAATCCAGTGTGACACTTGTGACAGCAAAAAAACAACATCGCTGTTGGAAGGCGCGCGCGTACTCGTGTATGCGTGTGTAAGAGCGACTGTGCGTGCGCCATCGCGTGAGGATGTGTTTACGATATTGCATCACTGCCGCTAGTCACTCGATGGACAAGGTCGTAGGACAGTGACAAATAATATCCACTTCTTGTTGTTTTGCTATGCGAAGATATCAAATCTATGGGTGTCTGTAAGAAAAAGTGCATTTTTTCGACGATTTTTCCCTCTTCGGTGCGATATCTACCCATATACTTATAGGGGGGCAGCGATGGGGCAGCGTTATTCCGCAGATGGAGGAAGCGGGGACTCTTCGGTGGACGCTTGTTCGGACAAATCGTCTTCGAGAACGTAGTGCTTGTAGTAGGCGAGCAAGACAGTGGTCAGTGGGAGCGCCACCATCAGGCCGATGATGCCAGCGATGTAGCCCCAAATGGAGAGGGAAAGCAACACCACGGCAGGAGAGAGTCCCATAATTTGTCCCATAATGCGAGGGGTGAAAATGGTGTCTTGCAACACTTGCACCACCACGTAAACCAAGAACACGAGTGCCATAAGTCCCCAGAAGGAACTTTCCGTGTCGGCCATTTTGAGCAGCGACAACAAGGCAGCCGGCAAGATGCCCAGCACTTGAATGTAAGGGATAAAGCTCAACACTCCCACGAAGATGCCCATTCCCACTGGCATAGGGAGACCGATGAGCCAAAAGCCGATGCAAAACATCACCCCGTTGCTGAGTGCCACGAGCACCTGTCCACGGAAATAACCGCGCATATTGTGCGCTACATCGTTAGAGAGTTTTTCCAAAAAGGCACGTTGTGAGCGTGGCACATATTGCAGCCAAATCGTGGCATAGTGGTCGTAATCGGCGAGCAGGAGCACGAGATAGAGCAGGGCGAAAGCGGAACTAGCCAGACTAATGACCACGTTGGCAGTGGATTGCACCACATTCCAAACATGTGGCAGTGAGGTGCGCAGCATTTGCAGCAAGTTGCCCTGTTTGAGTTTATGTTCTAGTTGCAGCGAATCCAACCATTCTTGTAGCAAATTTTGCATCCAGTTGGGCAAAACCACGTGTCCGTTATCATTTTGGAGATAGCGCAAGAGGGCATCTTTGATGTGGAGAATGCCGTCGAGAAATGGCGGAACGATGAGCCACAAAGCTCCCACCGCAATGGCTGTGGCACCGATGAGGGTGAG
>QWCL01003227.1_pt1 | contig 15044 bp, 11 predicted proteins | sample 1972551 | NCBI WGS metagenome assembly QWCL01 (sample SAMN09866709, study PRJNA288562) | Human oral metagenome isolate term2_saliva, whole genome shotgun sequencing... | isolation source: mouth | host: Homo sapiens | place: USA: California
CTTTGTGAAGTTCCACTGGATGTCGTTCTGCTTGCGTGGCTCTGTGTTTGCCTTGTTGTAAAGGTCTTCCATAATAGCAGCCAACTTCTCCTCATATGCGCCGCCTGCATAGCCCTTCTCACTCTTCAACCATGTGTAGAGAGGAAGCTCGTTAGCACCGTTCACATCGCTCTTCTTGAACTGTGGGAAGTCAGTACCAAACTTTGCTGTACAGAACTCGTGGATCTCCTCGTCTGTACCTGGAGCCTGATGACCGAACTGGTCACATGGAATATCGAGAATCTCAAGACCCTTCTCTTTCAGACTACGGTACATAGCCTCCAACTCCTCATACTGTGGAGTGAAGCCACAACCTGTTGCTGTATTTACGATAAGAAGTACCTTACCCTTATATGTCTCGAGGCTTACCTCGTTACCTTTCTTGTCTTTCAAATTGAAATCATAAACTGTTGCCATAATTCTTTACTCTTTATTAAATTCTACAATAATATTTTTACGCCATAAAAGCGATATTTCAAACGCTTGTGTTTTGTCTATCATAGCTTTGAAAAGTATCAACCGAGGTGGTTTCTACCCTATCAAAGTTCTCTCCTAATCCTTACGACTTATTTTCTTAATCTCGACATCCACTCCTTGCAAACCTGCCAACCACCAGTAGACCACAATGCCCATGCTATCAGTACTGGCTGGAAGAATAGTCGGATAAGACGTGCAGTATCAGTATTCAACCCGAATGAATCAATATGATAGAAATATTGATTGAGGTTTCCAGGGAAGATGAGTACAAAGAAGAGGGCGAGCAATGCTCCTACCACCGCCTTATGCTTACACAAGAATAGCATACTCAATCCTAAAGCAATCTCTACTACGCCCGAAGAAAGTACCACAAAATCTGTAAACCCTTCTGAGAATCGAAGCCACATAGGCACCTGTGCCACGAACTCCAATCGGTTAAATGTTAGGTGAGAAACACCTGCATAAGTCATAAATGCTCCTAAAAGGAGGCGGAAAATCATCTTTACTTTGTTCATCCTGTTTCTTTGTAAATGGGGGCGCATCACCCTCTCCCAGCGTTAACTGATGTCAGTGTCGCACCCCCTAAAATACCTTTACTTACTAATCGTCTTTACAATCTTTTATTACTCGAATCTTTCTAAACCATTATTCTCAGTTGCAAAGTTACAAAAAGATATTTACATCGCAAGCGATTACACGTTAGTTTTAACATCATTTTGCAACTATAACATGCTTACCAACCACTATTAGACAGTCTTAACAAGAACTATAAGCCCCTCCCTTGTCCTTTATTATCGTTGTATTAGTGCCGAGCACATATTGTGCTAATGGTAAGCACCAATAGTGCTAAGCCTCAACACCATGCAAAAAACGGATACGCCATACCTTTTAAAGCCCAAGAGAATACTCTAAAGGACTCTTCTAAAATTTGGAGTGTTAAGAATATCGCATAAATTTAGAACTTTATCTTAATATCACACAGAGAAATGGAGAGTACAGAGGATTATAAAAACAAACCTATAATAGTTGCGGGGGGGCACTCGTCAGTGCGTAGAGTAATGGAGGTTATTTGCAAGTTTTATTAGAGAATTTATGCACGAAACATTTATCCCAAACGCTGTCGAGAATCTGTACGCTCATCTCTGTTCGCTCTTTGTGCCGTTGGTACCTCCTTTAAATTGCTTTTAGCTCCGTCCCCTCTTTTCTCTGTGCCCCTTATCATGTAAAGGCTTTAGTTTATCACTCCATATCTTAGAAGTGTCAGAAAAGCAATTTCTCTCAATACAAACTTTCCTGTCACTTCTGTCATCCAAGGTTGATACATAAACGATTGATTTCTAATACATTTACGCTAAATGTTAAAAATGACAGGAAAATGAAATCAAAAAAACTCTTGTATAATACGTGATAAATCCCTTCTTCCTTTAGTAGACTAAACCACTCCATATTATCGAAGTGTGGCAAAAAAGGAAGGAAAACACTAATATTAGCTATTTTTTCGTTATCTTTGCAGCAACAAAACATTGAGAACGAGAATGGAAAGTGCAAAGAAGTATTTGTTGGGAATGACACTTGGCGAACAGAGCCTATTGATGCACAACATTCTAAAGACGGAACTATCAAATATCTCTTCCCTACTGATAGTGGTAAGTTCGTTGAAACAGTGTATATACCAGACGAAGACCGTGCTACACTCTGTGTTTCTTCACAAGTAGGATGTAAGATGAACTGCCTCTTCTGTCAGACAGGAAAGCAGGGTTTCGAAGGTAGTCTTTCAGCTACAGATATTCTCAATCAGATTTATTCCCTCCCTGAACGTGACAAATTGACGAATATCGTCTTCATGGGTCAGGGTGAACCAATGGATAATCTTGACAACGTACTGCGTACCACAGAGATTATGACTGCCGACTTCGGTTACGGATGGTCACCAAAGCGAATCACTGTGAGCAGTGTGGGTGTCAAGGGAAAGCTCAAACGATTCCTTGATGAGAGTGACTGCCATGTTGCTATCAGTATGCACACCCCTTTACACGAACAACGTTCGGAGTTGATGCCAGCAGAAAAAGGAATGTCTATTGAGAGTATTATCGAATTACTCAGCAATTACGACTTCTCTCATCAGCGCCGTCTGTCATTTGAATATATTGTCTTCAAAGATTTCAACGACAGCGAAGAACATGCTAAGGCTATCGTACAACTACTCAAAGGATTGGACTGCCGAATGAATCTTATTCGCTTCCATCCAATCCCGAATATCCCATTGCAGGGTGTTGATGACCACAGAATGGAGAAATTCAGAAACTATCTGACACAACATGGAGTCTTCACAACTATCCGTGCCAGTCGTGGACAGGATATCTTTGCAGCCTGCGGTCTGCTTTCAACAGCAAAGAAGATAGAAGAAGAAAGAGGTAGAGGGAGAAAGTAAAAAGGTAAAAAATAAGAACGCAAAAAGACTAACAGACTACACACAGAGAGCCAATAGGAAACTGAATATAACAAAACAATACAAGATATAAGTATATGAACGATAATAAAAGAGTCCGCGTAGCAATCACACACGGAGATACCAACGGCATTGGATATGAGCTTATCTTTAAGACCTTTGCCGAACCAGAGATGCTGGAGCTTTGTACGCCTATCATCTATGGTTCACCCAAAGTAGCCACCTATCATCGTAATGCACTTGACATAGATGCAAACTTCACTATCATCAAAGATGCATCAGAAGCACAGAACGGACGACTCAACTTGCTCCCTGTATTTGATGACGAAATTAAGGTTGAATTGGGTGTTGCCTCAGAGGAGTCTGGTGTTGCTGGCTTGCGTGCTGTAGACAAGGCTTTAGAGGACTATCGCCAAGGACTATTTGACGTTCTCGTTACAGCTCCTATTGACAATAATGAGCACTTCCACTTCAGTGGTCAGAGCCGTTACATCGAAGATCACATGGAATCAGAGGAGCAAGGCTTGTCAATCTTGATTAACGATGGACTGCGTGTTGCCCTTGCTACACGTAATCTCCCACTGCGTCAAGTAGCAGAATCAATATCAAAGTCAAGTATTGTTAATAATGCAAGTGCACTCTTTAAGAGTCTTCGTCGCGACTTCCGCCTTTCTTGTCCACGCATAGCAGTGCTTGGACTGAATCCTAAAGCTGGTGACAATGGTTTGTTAGGCTCTGAAGAACATGAGATAATCATGCCAGCTATTGACGAACTTGTTGAGAATGGCATACAAGCCTTTGGTCCTTATCCTGCCGATACGTTCTTTGGCTGCAATAACACAGAGCATTTTGATGGTATCTTAGCAATGTATTACGAACAAGGACTTGCTCCTTTTCGTACGCTTTCTGTGTCTCATGGTATCATTTATACAGCAGGATTGCCACTCGTTCGCACTTCTGCAGAAATACCTAATAGCCTTTCATTAGCAGGTAAGGGTGTTGTGGACGAACTACCATTCCGTCATGCAATCTATCTTGCTATTGACATCTTCCGCAATCGTGCAGAATATGATGCACCAATGGGCAATCCACTTCCAAAGCTTTACAAGGAAAGAAGAGACGAAAGCGACAAGGTGCGCTTTGCTATTCCACGTAAGCGTGAGGATCGCATACCAAACAATGGTGAAAACCATAATACGAAGGAGACACACTAAGCGTGTCTTCCTTCATTCCTTACGACAAATATAAATAAGAAGACTTATGAACAAAAAGTTTCAGAACATCTTCTTCACTTTTGGCTTGGTTGTACTCTGTATTATGGTGTACAACCTTGACTTTGCTGATGCATGGCAGAAAATACAGCATGCAGGCTACTGGTTCTTTGCTGTAGTTGTACTATGGGTGTTCTTATACATCTTTAATACTGCAGCTTGGTTTACAATTATACGTAGTCAGACACAAGACGCTGAGGAACGGAAGAAAGTATCATTCTTCTGGCTTTATAAGGTTACTGTATCAGGCTTTGCACTTAACTATGCTACTCCTGGAGGACTAATGGGTGGCGAACCATATCGTATCATGGAGCTGACGCCGAAGATTGGAGCAGAACGTGCTACATCTTCTGTCGTCCTTTATGCTATGACACACATCTTTAGTCATTTCTGGTTTTGGCTTATATCCATCTTCCTTTATATCTTCACGCAACCAGTCAACCTCCTGATGGGCACGATGTTAGCTGTCGTTTTTGCTTTCTGCGTATCTGCAATTTGGTTCTTCCTCACTGGTTATAAAAAAGGATTAGCAGTCCGCGTAATGAACCTTGTTCGCCACATTCCTTTTGTTAAGAAATGGGCAGAACCTTTTGTTGCCAATCATAAGGAAGAACTTGACAGAATTGACACACAGATAGCATCATTGCACAACCAAAATCCACGTACCTTCCTCACCGTTGTTCTGCTTGAATTATCTTGCAGAATTTGCAGTGCTTTAGAGATATTCTTCATCCTTTTGGTATTGCTACCTTCTGTCAATTACTTTGATTGCATTCTCATCCTTGCATTCACCTCTCTCTTTGCTAATATGCTCTTCTTCATACCTCTACAATTAGGTGGTCGTGAAGGAGGTTTCCTGATGTCTGTTAAGGGTTTAGGACTTACACTCGAAGCGGGTATTTTTGTTGCTCTACTTGTCCGTATCCGTGAACTTATTTGGACAGCTATTGGCTTATTGCTTATCAAACTGGATAGGAAGAGAAATAAGTAATATACACTCGGGAATTTTATACATCACAAATTATCTTCATAAAAAATCTTTTTCTTCTTGAGAATAATTTAGAACAAGTTGATTCATTCCACTGGAAAACAGCAAAGAAAGACAGAAAGAAAGTTGTTAAAGTCTGCCAAAGTTGCAGTTTTTCCAAATTAAATAGGTAAATTTGTCAGTTAAATGAATACAACAGAATTACAGAGGACCAAACAACGATATAACATTGTCGGTAACAACGACGGACTGAATCGTGCACTGGATGTTGCCTTACAGGTAGCACCCACCGATTTGTCTGTACTGATTATCGGCGAGAGCGGTGTTGGTAAGGAGATTATCCCACGTGTAATCCACGACAATTCTCCTCGTCGTCGCGAGAAATACTTTGCTATCAACTGTGGTTCTATCCCAGAGGGAACCATTGATAGTGAACTTTTCGGTCATGAGAAGGGTTCTTTCACAGGAGCTATTGGCGATAGTGAAGGTTATTTCGGTATAGCCAACAAAGGAACCATCTTCCTCGACGAGGTGGGTGAACTTCCTTTAGCAACGCAAGCTCGACTACTTCGCGTACTCGAAACAGGTGAATATATCCGTGTTGGTGGTCAGATTCTGTTACAGTACAAATGGCCTGGAAATGTTCGTCAACTAAAGAACATTACAGAGCAGATGTCTGTTCTAAGCGAGAAGCGTGAGATTGATGCAGAAACATTGCTGCACTTTATCCCACGTGACCAAGACAGCACACAACTTGCTACGATACAAAGCGGTGGTTCACATAGCTATGAGAGTGAACGTGAGATTCTCTATAAAATTCTCTATGAGTTGAGAGGTAATGTAAGTGACTTACGACGTGACCTCAACAACGTTCGTAAGGATAGAACAGGTTGAAGACGCTGTGGCAGAAGAAATTTCTGAACCAGAAACACTCAACCTCAACGACATTGGAAAGCAACTGGTGGAGAAAGCCTTAGAGCGTAATAATGGTAATCGTAAGAAGGCTGCTTTAGAGTTGGGCATCAGCGACCGCACACTCTATCGCCGAATCAGACAATACGGATTAGACAAAGATTAATCAATAGATACAAAAGGGACTACCCTCTTACAAAACAATGAAGATAGGAAAGAAATTCACATCTATTCGCCCACTGACATGGGGTGTGACAGCCATCTGCTTGCTCTTATTAGCAGCTTGCAGTGTATCCTATAAATTTAATGGTGCAAGTATTGATTACAGTAAAGTACGTACCATTCAAATTGCAGATTTCCCTATCCGCTCTACCTATGTATGGGGACCAATGGGACCAATGTTCAACAATCAATTGAAAGATGTCTTTGCTAACCATACACGCCTACAACAAGTAAAACGTAATGGTGATATGAAGATTGAAGGTGAAATCACACAGTATCAGCAACGTAATAAGAGCGTATCAAGTGAAGGATATTCTGCACAAACAGAACTTTCCATCACTGTCAATGTGCGCTTCACAAACAATACAAACCATAGCCAAGACTTTGAACGACAGTTCACAGCTACTTCAAGCTATGAAACTGTACGTAGTCTGAATTCTGTACAGGAGGAACTCGTCACACAGATGGTGAAGGACCTTACCGACCAGATATTCAACGCAACTGTTGCTAACTGGTAATCATCTTACATCATCACTTTTAATTTCATTGACTATTATTCTTATCACCCCTCATAATCACCTATCACCCTATGGATATAGCCAATCTTATTAATCATCCGGAGAATCTAAACAAGGAGACCTTATATGATCTCCGGAGTATGCTTGCGCTCTATCCTTACTATCAGCCAGCTCGTATTCTGTTGTTGCAGAATCTCTTTCTGCTTCATGACCCCACCTTCGATGATGAGTTACGACGTGCAGCAGTGTACATCTCTGACCGTCATATCCTCTTCAAGCTCGTTGAGGATGCCCATTATCAACTGATTCCAGAACAGAAAAAAGCAGAAAAGCAGTCAATAATTATCAACGCTGAAACGACTACAGAGGAAGACCGTACAACATCGCTTATCGATACATTCTTAGAGCAGATTCCAGAAGAGGAAGATACAACACAGGAAACAGAAGGAAGGCGCAAGCCGACACCTGCTGATGCCACTGTGGACTACGTTGCTTATTTATTGGAAAGTGAAAGTAAGCAAAATGAGGATATCACTCCACAACTAAGAGGGCAAGAACTTATCGACGATTTCATCTATAATGAAGGGGGTAAAATCACTTTACAAGACGAGACTGAGTACGAACCTGAAGAGAATGAACACAATGAAGCAGCTGAAAATGAAGATACTGGCTACTTTACTGAAACATTAGCAAGAATTTATATAAAACAAGGTCGATATTCTAAAGCATTGGAAATTATTAGGCGATTAAATTTGGTATATCCGAAAAAAAATCGTTACTTTGCAGACCAAATACGTTTTTTGGAGAAATTGATAATAAATAACAATAAAAAATAAGACAAGAAAATGTACACGTTATTCGTAATTCTTATCGTGATTGCAGCACTCTTGATGATTGGTGTCGTTCTGATTCAGGAATCAAAGGGCGGTGGTCTTTCATCAAACTTCTCATCATCTAATGCTATCATGGGTGTTCGCAAGACTACAGACTTTGTAGAGAAGACTACATGGGGCTTAGCTATCGCAATGGTTATTATCAGCGTAGCAAGTGCTTACGTTGCACCATCAGCAACCACAGATGCAAGTGTTGTTGAGAAAGCTGCATTAGATGACAATACAACAAACCCTAACAACTTGCCTAACTTCGGTGCAAGCCAGCAGAAGCAGGCTGCTCCAGCAGCACAGGCACCTACTGCTCCAGCTGCACCAGCTGCACCAGCAAAATAAGGGAAAATAAGAAAAAAGTACGGGAAATATTTGGTCAGTCCAAATAAAACCCGTACCTTTGCACTCGCTAAAAAGAAATAGCCAATATGGTGGATGTAGTTCAGTTGGTTAGAGCGTCAGATTGTGGTTCTGAATGTCGTGGGTTCGAATCCCACCACCCACCCTTCAAGAATTAAGCGGAAGTCTTTTAAAGACCTCCGCTTTTTCTTTTGTACATCATTGTCACTATGCAAAGATACTACAAGTTGTATATTTACTAATTATTGACTGAAATATGACAATGTTTAAAGCAATAATAAGTCTTTTCAATATTTGGAGTGACAAAGACTCCCTAACAAGAGAAACTATTACACATATTACAAGGATATTTTTATTTTAGTTTGCTGTCACTTTTAACATTTCGCATAACCTCACTGATAATTAAATAGTTATACAGCAATTTTATGTGACAGTAATGACAGCAAATGGAAAACGATTTCGAAACATAAAACAGCATCTCCTAACATCTTTTATTTTCTTATGGGCATCTTGTTTGTCTTTGTAGCTTAATGTAGCCCACTACGCCTGCAGCCCAAAGACAAACAATCTGCTCAATAATTAAACAAAATATGTTTAGCCTCTAATGAATGATTTGGGTTAAAAACGACATTCTAACGATTTTCTCCTTTATCAATCACCCCACTATTATTCCCCTCCACAGTCAAAGATATGTAATAAGATCCATTTGTTTACCAATTATTTCCTATATTTGCAAAAGAAAGAAATACCTAAACGGAATGGATATATACATTATAAAAAAGAAGTTGGGCAGTAGAAAAGAATTAGGAAGGCACCCTGTAGAAATTGATGAAACCGTCAATACGCTCGGAGCCCTACTCTACATATTAACCCTACAAGGTCTAACAGAAGCGCAGACCCCAAAAGAGAACCACGCTTTGTCCGACAGTGAAATTGCCGAACAGGCTGAGGAAGGACGCATCCGCTTTGCTGAGAACTATAGCGAAAACCGCGACACAATGGCAAAAGCGATGGAACGAACAAAGCAGGCATACGATGATGGTCTCTTCAGAGTATTTATCAATGGTGAAGAAGTAACGGAATGGAATGGCCCTATCACCCTCTGCCAAGGAACAGAAGTCATCTTTCTCAGACTTACAATGCTCACAGGTCTTTATTTCTAAGGTTAAACTTAGAGAGAAAATTGTGAGGGAAAAAAGTATTACATTCAGCAAAGATCACTACTTTATAAGTCTTATTAACCAACAAATTCGCATTGGCTGGAACGTATTTACCATCTAAGAACTTATTGAAAGGAATAAAATATGAAAACAAAGAAGGAGTTACAGGAACACTGTTCGCAATATATCAATAGCATCAACCTATCCCAATGCAATATATGGGAGAAAAGATTTGTAAACTCATGCAAGGAAGAAGACTATCAATTCAATTACTACCAAAATGTTTTTTACAAAGGTTATGACGAAGAGAAGATTCCTTTCCGTACCATAAAGGAACTTATTTCTGCAGGTGCAAACCTCCCTCACATTCTTCCAAAGAACTATTCCCAGCTTTTAGAACTACATTTAAAGCAGCTTAAAGAACTCTCTCACACGAAAGGTATCTATCGTATAGATGTAAGAAAAGGCATTGATTTACAGGAGATAGCAGATGATATATCTGACACAATGCGTGCCTTCTTTGCCGCAGCTGCCTACGGTCTCACGATTGACGAGCTAATCCGTGGACAATACCCTGATATAACCAGCTATTACCTTTCATTTACTCCTGTACTTACAGCTGCCATCCAGCAGGGAAAATCAGAAACTATTGAGGCAGTAAAAGAGGTACTGACCAGTGAAAATAACGTCGGAATCCTTACGCAAAGCCTCATCACAGCCATAGAATCTAATAACAACGAAGAGTTGCATACCCTCCTCCTCAACGTGCTGAGGGCTGCAAAACTACAAGAGGGTCTGCGCCAGAGTATCGTAGAATGTGGTAATGAATACAGCCTGACATTCTATAAACGGATGTTGGATGTCATTGCCGAAGAAGGCCTTCTGCGTTATAGTTCCGTTAGACGATCTGTTCAGACGTGGGCTGGCATCGGCTATGAGTCTGTTTCCGACAAGGATATCAAGACTATCTTCGAAGGTATTCATCTATTCTTGACCCACCCAGAGGAACGAGTAAAAGCCTATACGGGTCCGAATGCACTACTCGTTTACGTTGCTTTATATACGGCTGGTGCTGAGGATTTCAGTATTGCACAGCGTGATGCCTTACAGTTAATTGATGGTGACACCCCTCTCCAGAATCGTATTGCAGCCATCTACTATCTTGACCGTTCAAGTCATTTCAAAGTTACTGACCACTTCGAGTTCTTTGCAAAGCATCTGGATGATCCTTTCACAAAGAAGGAGATTAAGAATAACACGGACTTCACCTTCAAAGGCTTTGAATGGTTCAAAATCCGTCTTTCGCGCGAACACTTCATCAATGCCCTGTGGGTACTTGCCAGCCAAATGAAGACACAGGAAACTATTGACCATATTCTTCTTGAGAAGATGCCTAACTGGGGAGTGCACTTCATAAGATATTATAACTATAGCCAAGAGGATGAGAAAAAGAAGCCTTTATACACCTTTATGAAGGAATATTACCCTTTAGGCAGTCCTGAAGCACGTTGCCAGTTCCTTGTTAAGAATATCTTTGGCTATGAGAAAGAGGGCTTTGACTTCCTCTTGACCTTCTTCTACAAGGAAGAATTTACCACGACAGATATCAAGGAGATAGAGAAGAAACTTAAATCCAAGGTTTCTGACACACGAAGTAAGGCTGTACGTGTACTGCTTACGTTGCCCTACAAACAGCTGAAAGCATCATACGAACGCTTGCAGACAACGAAGGGAGACTATATCCCAGCCGCTTTGACTGAGCTTAGGGAGGGCAGCAAACAGCTTACAAAGGACTTTGCTTCTACAAGTGAAGAGGAAAATACAACTGCTCCTACAACCTATTCCGGTGCAGAAGGTGGTTACGGTCTGTACAAGGTGGGAGACATTCCGACTATTAAGCTATCCGATCCTTTCTTGACAAAGAATGATTCGCAGTCGTTCCTTAGTAAGGTATTCAATAAGATTACCGGTAAGAACCGTGCAGATGCAGGCTCTGTCTTTACCTACAACATTGACGAACTGCGCAAGCTATACACCGAACTGGAAAAGATTATAGAGGACAATGCAGACAAGGAGTATAAGAACTATTGGGGAGGAACCCAAACAATTGGTGACAGTTATCTTTCCTTTACGTCTGAACTTGATGCTGACAATTATCCATTCAAGAACAAGAAAAGCATTGAAACGTGGAAGTATGGCAGCCATTTCCAACTCATCGTACAAGCATTGTTCAACGATTTAGAAAAGAAGAATCCTTCCCTGCTTTTCTCTCAGGCCTACTCCATTCTGGCGTTGATATTCTTCCATTGTCCAACCAACAGGTACACAAGGATTTCCAGTTACGGTTCAGATGATGATAACCACGTATTCAATAGCGAACTCTTCCAGACTGCAATGAGATACGCAAGAAGCTGTTGGAGAAATGAAGAAGATTTCAAACTCCTTGCAGATATGACAATAGCAATGTATGGAAAGTATGCGCCAATAGCCCGAATGGACAAGAAGCTATACCCTACATACTTTACGATTGATGCACTCATATTGTCGCGTTACAACCTTCAAGGTAAGCTGTCTGACGATGCCTTTATGGAGTTACTGCTGAATGACGAAGGAGAAGAGCTACGTAATGCAGGAGATTATATCTATAACACACGAGGTCACCGACTTACTTTACTATATGAAGATGAGAAGAACGTTGATGCACGTTATGGCAAAGAGACTTACAAGAATCTGGAGAGAATCATCAATAAGATAGCTCAACACCTCTTCAAAGTTGAGATGACGCGCCTCAATGCACCGACAACAGCCTCTAATATCATCATCCGTATAAGTAACGCAATGGTACTTCAGGGTGCTGAATATATGGTTACGGCAATGAAAGCATTGGACAAAGACCACCTGATAGCAAGTAGCTACGGAACTGAAAAGCGTGCAGTGCTGACCGATATCATTGAGCGTACCTTCCCACTCGAAACAGACGAGCCAGAAATACTCAAGACGATTAAAGACGACAGACTCTTAGAGTTGGCGTATTTTGCACCGCAGTGGGTTCCACTTATCAAAGCGCATCTCAACTGGGAAGGCTTCGATCTTGCCTATTACTACTTCATTGCACATACAAAGGAGATGGGCGAAGACGAGAAGAGGGCTGCAACGGCACTCTTCACCGACCTCGATCCATCTGATCTTGCCGATGGAGCCTTTGACGAAAAACTCTTCCACGAGGCTTACACAGTGGTTGGAGAAAAGCGTTTCGACCTGTTCTACAAGGCTGCACGATACATCGGAAACAGCAACTATCACAGTCGCGCACGTCGCTTTGCAGACACGGCTCTCGGCAAGATAGACGAAGAAACCATCACAGAACAGATACACTCCAAGCGCAACAAGGATGCCGTATGTTCATTAGGACTGATTCCAGACAAGAGCGACAAGGCTTTGCAACGACGCTATCAGCTTATACAAGCCTTTCTGAAAGAGTCTAAGCAGTATGGCGCACAGCGTCAGGCATCAGAGAAGAGAGTATGCGAGATTGCCTTACTCAACCTCTCACGCGGTGCAGGATATGCTGACCCGATACAGCTAACGTGGCGTATGGAGAGCCAGCAGGTGACTGACAACGCAGCTTTCCTACAAGGAATCAACGTGGAGGGATACACACTGAGACTACAGTTAGCAGAGGATGGCACCAACAAACTCATCATTCAACAAGGTGAGAAGGTGTTGAAAACAGTACCTGCAAAGGTTAAAAAGCACCCTGACTACCTCAATATTGCCGCTATGGGTAAGGAGTGGACGAAGCAGAGAAAGCGTGCCCGCACGATGATGGAGGATATGATGATACGCCAAACACCATTACGTCCACAGGATGTAAAGGTGATTGCTGAGAATCCTATCGTCAGTCCGATGTTCCGCTTGCTACTCCTCCGGCAAGGAACAACCACAGGCTTCTATACCGACGAGGGACTGGAGACGCTTGATGGCGTCCAGAAGATAAAAGCAGACGAGCCCATTATCATTACCCACGCCCAGCAACTCTATGCTGACGGCACGTGGTCAGCGTGGCAAAACTTCGTCTTCAACAAGAAGATTGTACAACCTTTCAAACAGATATTCCGTGAGATTTACATCCCGACACCTGATGAAGCAGAACAAAACGAGTCACTTCGTTACAGCGGATATCAGATTCAGGTGAAGCAGGCAGCAGCTGCACTGCGTAGCCGTGGATGGAGTGCAGACTATGAAGGAGGTCTGCGCAAGGTATTCTATCGCCAAGGAATCTCTGTTGAACTCTATGCACAAGCCAACTGGTTTACTCCTGCCGATATAGAAGCACCAGCTATTGAGTATGTTTACTTCTCATCTACACGCACTTACAATCGACTGAAGATTGCGGATATTGACCCAATTCTCTACAGCGAAGTGATGCGTGATGTAGACATGACGGTTAGCATTGCCTTCGTCGGTGGTGTCGACCCAGAAACGGGAAACTCAACGAAGGAACTGCGTGCAGCTATTATCAAGTGTACTGCCGAACTGATGAAGTTTAAGAATGTAACGGTTTCTGACAACTTTATTCACGTCAAAGGCTCACTTGCCGACTATACTATCCACCTCGGTTCAGGCAATGTGCGTCAGGTTGGTGGCGTAGAGATTCCTATCATCCCTGTACACAGTCAGCACCGTGGAAAACTTTATCTCCCATTTATGGATGAAGACCCAAAGACGGTAGAAATTGTTTCCAAAATGGTACTCCTTGCAGAAGATAACAAGCTGAAAGACCCAACAATTCTAAAATGGATTAAACGAGAATAGCATTAAGACCTATCCCAAATCCCTCTGACTATGGTAAAGCATAGCCCAAAAGGCTATCCATAGCATTGTATTTAGTGCTCCGCACCATTGGTGCTAACGACTCGCACCAATAGTGCGGAGCATCAACACCACACGTGCGGAGTATCAACAGCATAAAAGAAGATGGGAAATTAACTTCTTTTTGACCTGATTCTTGCATATAATAATATGCAAATAACTCACGTATAAGGGAAGAGAAATATTAAACCCAAATATCACAAAAAATGGTCATTATAAACAATGGGTCTTCAGGATTTTGGAATGATAAGGTTTGCCATTTGTGTTTAAAGTTTGAAGCAATGTCACACGGAGGCACGGAGAGAACGGAGGATTATTAAAACAAAGCAATGGAAGTCACGGAGGCACCGTCGGTGCATAGAGCGACGGAGCTTGTTTGCCAATTCTATTGGCAATTTATATACAAAGCGCTTATCACAAAATAGTTATCAAGAATCTGTACGCTATACCTCCGTAGCTCTTTGTGCCGTCGGCACCTCCGTGACATTGCGTTTACCTCCGTTGACTCCGTGACTCCGTGTGCCTATTATATAAGACTTTTAGTTTATCACTACATATTTCAGAAGAGCCACAATCTTTTTCTAAAAAGCACCACAAATTGTGGTCTACTAAACTCCAAAAAGGAGATTAAGCAGACAAGTAATCTACGCTATGAACACTCATCACTTCAAGATTGAGCTTTCTGCAGCCTTCGATTCATACTTAGGAGAATGGTTAACCTTCTTACCATAGTCAAGAGAATAGGCTACTTTTACAGAAGCAAAAGAATTATCCCGTTCTCTAACATCACGCCCATAACACTGGTAGTTAGAGGCTAATAAACTTCGTGTACGCTCATTTCCTTGTATAAAGAGATTTCGTGCAGTAACGACTACTGACAGATTTCCGTGAC
>QWCL01000487.1_pt1 | contig 15023 bp, 11 predicted proteins | sample 1972551 | NCBI WGS metagenome assembly QWCL01 (sample SAMN09866709, study PRJNA288562) | Human oral metagenome isolate term2_saliva, whole genome shotgun sequencing... | isolation source: mouth | host: Homo sapiens | place: USA: California
ATTGACCGTGTATGACCAATACGACCTGCGTCGTTACAGCGGTTTTCGCACAGCCGAAATCGTGCAGGATAGCTGTGGCGACTGGTATCTCTGTTTAGTAGTTAAAGCAGAAGCGAAAACTTGCACCGCCACCGGCGAAATCGGTATCGACTATGGCTGCAAGACTGCTGCAACATGCAGCAACGGCGACAAATTGGAAACCAAGTTTACCCAACAATATGCCAAAAGACTTGCCACCGCGCAACGGGCGCGTAAGAAAAAGCAAGCAAGACGGGTAAACCGTAAAATCAAGAACTCACGTGCCGATGCGACACACAAGTTTACCAGCAAACTGGTAAGGGAAAACCGGTTGATTGTCGCCGGTAACGTGAAATCAAGTTCGTTTACATCAGGCAAACTGGCTAAATCGGTATACGATGCCAACTGGTTTGCCATTAACCGACAACTGGAATACAAAAGCAGACGTGCGGGTTGTCAGTTTATCGTGGTAGACGAGAAATTTTCCACCCAGACCTGCGCCAACTGTTTGCAAATCACAAACAGTTCTCCGAAAGGAGTAGCAGGTCTTGGAATAAGAGAATGGATTTGCGACTGTTGCGGTCGGTTAAACGACCGTGATGTCAACGCCGCGAAAAACATTCTCCGTTTCGGACGTGAAACGCTTGCAGAAGGAAGCCCCATCCTTTAGGACGGGGAGTACGTCACTTTGAAACGCTTAAACTATGCGGATGACACACTAAATTCAGAAAATGGAAGACATCACACCAACAATTCCAAATGTTTATCGTTATGACAGTCCTGCGATTTATTCATCAGAAGAATTGAATACCATTCAAGAACTGGTTGGGTTTATTAAATACCATCAAAATGATAATGAGCAACAATCGTTTTATGGGGCAAGGAATGCAATCCGCGAATATTGCTTTTTTGCCGATATTCAATGCACGCTTGACCTGTTTCGCCAATTTCCCGATATGCACAAGCAAATCTTTAAATACATTTGTGAGGAGTTTTCCAAGTGGCGGGATGATTTCACCTTTCAAATTTCTCCTGATGCGTTGCACGAATTACACGATATAAAGAATTTTGAATATCTGCGGCGTTTCATCTATCAGGTTTCATGCTTGAAGCTCAATCAAATACAACATGAAATCGATTGGACAGATGCAGAGAAACGGCAATACTTGAACGCCTTTAGATTGCTCATGCAATCCAATGTATTTCGTGATGTTTATCAGGTTTTGCAACGAAACGGTAGGAAAGCTCTGACTTCCGGTAAAGACCCAATTGAGTGGGAATATATTACTTCGCCTAAAGGTTGGCAACCAGATGGTATTACGATAGAAAAAGGCGTATATCTGCTTGACATTCTCAATTTAAATCATGAGCAACATTTTGAGCGGGTTTGGCAAATCGTCCAAGACAAGTTTGCCTTAAATGACTTGCCTAGCAGCACATTTCAACATTTGATGATGTTAGACAGACATTTTCAGTATGACAGGAATTACGACCTGACCGAAATCTTTGAGCAATATCTGTCGGTTTATGGAGAACATTGTATGTGGTTGGATTGCCCGCCGTTCTTCAAAGACTTGCAAAACACCAGTTCTTTCTTGTTGGATTTGACTAACCGAAATATTCAAAAGGAGTTAAAGGCGTACTTTGCCAAAGTAACCCAAGAAGATTTTGATTTAATGTGTAAGATTATCATACACTTGGTGGGGAATGAAAGATTGCCAAACGGTATTACCGAACAATCTGTTCTGGAAACCTATCGTGACGAACTGACTTCCTATGCGGAAACCAACAATGATGAGCGGGTGAAAAGAATGCTGGAAGCTGATGTGGTTATCAAGTCGTTACAACTACCAAAACCAAAAGGTAAATTGCGCGTATGAAAACGAATGAAAATGTTTGGCTGAATAGCCCATTGCCTGATGGCTACCTGTTAAAAGATTATGAGCTTCTCCATGTTATCGGACGTGGAGGGTTTTCAATTGTTTATCTGGCAAAACATTTACGAAACGGCAATATTGTTGCAATCAAGGAGTACATGCCAAACAGTCTGCCGTTAAGAGAAACAGGCACATTCATCTCATTCAAAAATGAAAAGCTCAAAAAATTCTTCATGAGTGAAATGGAAGACTTTTTCCGTGAGATTTCCATCATTGCCCACCTTAATCATCCGAACCTGATTCGCACATTGGATTATTTTGAAGCTAATCAAACCGCTTACATTGTGATGCCTTATGAAACAGGCGTATCACTCGGTCAATACATTGGGATGTTGCTCAATGCAGACAAACAGGTTAATCCATATGCGTTAAAGAAAATATGTATTGATTTACTTTCAGCTATTCATGAATTGCATTCTTGCGGTCTGTTACACCTAGATATTCACCCATCCAACATTTTGCTTCGGCAGAACAATGAATTGCTTATATTGGATTTTGGCACATCCATAGATAAGGCTTACAAGCTCACTGATATAGTGCGAACTACCGGTTTTGCTGCGCCAGAACAGTATCGCCCGAGTAACATTCCTGATAATACAGAGTATCACTACAAAGTAGGGATATATACGGATTACTATGGCATTGGGGCAACTTTATATGGTCTACTTGCTCGCAAACCGCCAAAAGATGTCCAATTATTGTGTGCTGAGGGTAGTAGGATAGATGTGTGGGGTAATTGTGATGGGGAATATCATCATGAAATTCTTAATGCAATTTATCAAATGACAAATCCGGATAAAGAGCAACGCAAGCAAATAAATTTGTCAAACATCATCAGAACGTTATCAGGAAGTATTCCATTTTTGACATCTTGACTATGGCAAGCGTTTTGAGAAAGTCATTCATATGTGGCGATAAGTGGGAAGCACCTAAAAAATACCGGTGTTTTTCTTTTGTCTGTCATTAATTTGCAAAGCAACCGATTGATTGTTTTAATTATGTTCTACTGAAATACACTGTACAGGAATACAAAAAGTGAAAAAGTATAACAATTCCCGCGCAATCATTTTTTTTCTAGCAACCAACATTGCCTTTATGGCGACCATGACACTGATTTTTGGGGTGTTTTCATATTTGTTCGGTTTGAATCTGAACAGAAATCTGATTATCGGGTCTGCCGTTATTGGCTTCTCATCTGCACTGTTTTCCCTGTTCACCTCAAAGTGGATTATCAAGCGACAAATGCACATCACGATTATCAATCCGAATGAGGCGCACGGACGAAACAAATTGTTGTCAGACGCGCTAGTTCGCATGTCGAAACAATTAGGTATTACACCACCCGAATTGGGCGTTTATGTCGACCATGTACCCAATGCGTTTGCAACAGGTTGGCGTAAAAATTCGGCACTGGTGGCGTTTAGTACAGGCTTGCTCAACAATATGACTGATGAAGAAGTGAAAGCTGTGATGGCACATGAATTATCGCATGTCGTTAATGGAGATATGGTGGGTATGGCGTTGATACAAGGTATTGCCAATACGTTGGTTATCGCTGTATCACGAGTGATTTCGTCCAGCGTTACCGATAAAGAGGGTATACAGGTATTACTGAATATCGTATTACAAACCATTCTTGGCTTTGCCACATTGCCTATCGTTCTGTGGTTCTCACGCCAACGTGAATACCGTGCAGACAAAATGGCAACCAATTTGGTCGGAAACTACGGCATGATTAAAGCGTTAGAGGCATTAAAGCGTTTCAGTGGTGCTGTATCTGAAACGGATAACAAACAGGTTGCTTTGATTGGCATCCGAAGTGCAAAAATGTCGGGTTGGTTCTCTACCCACCCGACATTAGACCAACGCATTAACCGACTCGCATTCTCGTCGCGGAACGGGGTTTAACTTCGTTCTCTATTTGATGAGGTTCTACCAATCCGAGTTTGACCAGTTTGGCAGACTCGGATTTTACATAGCTTGTAAAAGCGCTCCTTGCTTCTGCTGGGATTTCATCCGGCACTGTTTTTAACCATTTCTGTATCAGTTCCGCTTTCTCCTCAATGGACATTGGCAGGCTTTCATACTCGCCAATCGGCGTGTTCTTGTACATCATGGGTTCGCCGGTCAGTTTATGTTTGGCGAAAATGTAATCATCTGTTTTGGCAACAAACTTAAATGCCGGTTTCCACATTTTATTGCAACCCAAGTATTGCAGTTGCGCATGATAGTGTTCCAGTATGTTTTCCACATCATCTTGTTCTACCGCTATTTTCTCTTTGATGTGCTGTGGCATATTTTTGCTGTACACGCGCCATATACTTTTGTCGGTTTCTTTCCAGCCGTTTATTTGGATATTGGCAAACAGCGCATAGTAGTCAGGGATAATCAAGCCTTTCTTGTATTCCACCAACTCGTGGAAATGCTTAAACCCTGTCGCGTCTGACATCACGTTTTTCATTATTTTCAATGGAAACTTGAATAGTTTTTCATTAGTTTCATCAAGGAAAATACCTGCTCCGTGATTGTCAAACGTCAATAAGCTCATGCCTAATCGGATAAACTTGTCCTGAATTTCTTCCATACTGAACATTTGTGATGTGTTATCTGTTTTTGTGTTCACGGATTCAGACGCTGGTTTGGGATATGGCGTACTGTTTTGTTGTTTGACCGGTTGCTCTTCTGTTTTCTTGCGATAAGTTGAGAACATGGATGTGCGGTGTTTGCGCTCGGTTTTCTTCTGCATCACCTCATTCAATCGTTCGCATTGAAATGGGTGTCCATATGGATAATCACGATAAAGACGGCGCACCTGACGTTGAAATTGGGATTCCGACATAGTGTTGGGGGAAATCAGCCAATGGGCTGTTTGCGCGTTTTCTTCGTGTCGAACCTCACGTTCACTTTGTGGAATCTTGCGTCCCATGCGCATATATGTACCGTCCACCGTGCGAATGGTAATCTCGTCAAATGATTCGTTTACAGCCTGACGTTCACAAACAAAAATGCTTTCCCCGTTGATATAAACGCGGAAGTTGCCAATGTCGATATTGTGATGCTCATCCACATAGAGCATGAACAACTGGTCTGAACGTAAAGTGCGGTTCTCAACCGCGCGGCGGAAATACTCGGATAGCAAGAATTGGTTGTAACGCAAGTTATCAAGTTCTTCAAAGCCGTTGTAGCCGTAGTCCTTGACAATACCCAATACTTTGGCTTCTTGAGGCGAGCGCTCCAAGAAACGGTCAACCGCATGTTTACCGATGTTGATGTATACATTGTTTGTCATTCTATACACCTCACATCTTGGCTTTCAACTTTTTTGTCGATTGCACCGTTTTGGTTCTGTTGTTGACAACCTCAAACTCATCAATCGGAATACCGGCAGTATACGCCACCAGCACAGACAAGTCTTTCTGAGCGATGTTGGGATTACTGAGGCGTAAGTCCAAAATATGGGTTTCCATCTCTATTGCCAGTTTTTCTGATACATGCACATCCAGTGCAGGAGCAAAGCGTTTCAAACGTCCGGTTTCATCATGTTCCTCACGAAATACACATTTGATAGAAAATGGAATACCCATTATTTTTAAAGCAGACGAGATTTTCTTGGCTTCGTTGGAAAAACGGACATCCGTGATTTGCAGACAGCGCTCCTGTTTGTCTTTCTGCTCGGCTTGATGCAGTTCTCGCACAATACGCAGCAAATGGTTAATCCAGATGTCATTATCAAAGAAACGACAGATTTCCGTACCCATCATTTGCTGATACTTACGCGGGCTGATAGAAACCATATTATCCGGTAGGAATTTCACCAATTGGTCATTTTTACCGGCACTGCTTTCATGTGAATGGTTTACCATCAGTTCGGAAATATGGTCTTCCAAACGATTGCGGTCTGTTTCTGTAGTGAACCCAAGTATAGGCTGGCAATCTTGTAGTAAGTGCTGCATCAAAACGGGGAAGTGAAATGAGAACTCTTGTTCTTTGATGTCCCTGTCTTCAATATCAACGTCAGGTTGTACGATTTGAAACAATCTGAGACAGCTATCCTTTAATGGCTGTGCCAGTTTCAAGTTCAGTATGGAATAGTTTTGTTTTTGTAACTCTGATGCACTTTGTTCGGCAATAGTGTCTTTACCAGCGCCTTTGCGCCCCATGTACATTTCTACTTTCATAAAAAGCGTTCCTATTTTTGGATAGTTTTAACGAGATTGACTTACTCCAATAGCAAGAAAATGCAATGCAACCAAGCAATCAAGATTTAAGTAGCCGGTTATGTGCAAATAGCGACTATAGCAAAAGCCGAACATTCAGTTCGGCTTTTCTAGTCATGCAAATGCCTTAGTGTTCACGCAAGCAACTTTCGGTCATTTCAAGCAAACACTTAGCTTCATTGTAGAAACCATCATGGATTTCTTCATTCTTCTCGAAATCATCAGTTGCATGTAACAGAGTTTTCAACGCTTTATCAACCGATTTTTCTCTGGGCATCAAGTCTGTCAGCGTTTCCAATGCTTCCAATGCTTGTTTGCGTTGTTTGCGAGAAGCAGAATGTGATGATTGGGCTTCTTGTTCAACAGCTTCAACGCGTTTCACAACTTGTTGGAAAGCGTGGCGCAAACGTGTAGACAGCAATTCAGGTTGTTCCTCACGCTCTTTGCGTTGTGCTTGGCGAACCTGATTTTCTGATTGTTGGCGTTGTTCAGCTTCACGGAAAATGTTGTCGAAAACCTGTAAAATAGGGTGTTTCTCATCATTTTCGTTATCAATACGACCATCGCCGTGACCTACAGGAACTTTGGTCACACTGACCTTCACATTATCGCCAAACAGGTGTGAAAAAAGGTCGTGGATGGGAATCGTACCGTCCGGTTTAGATTCCGGTTCTTCTTCATTGTGACGGTTGTCATGCTTTTCCAACGTGGCAATCGCTTTTGCGAGTTTTTCACCGTTGTTACCAAAAATGGATGACAGGATGTCGTGTACTGGCACATTGTTATCATGCGCATGATGGTTGCACTTATGTTCGCATTGCACATCATGTTTGTTTGCGCCATGTTGCGCCAGTACGCCAACCGCATTCCACAACTTCTTCGCCAAATCCAAATCAATATTGGATTTCACGACTTCCCCTGTTTTGTCGTCTGTGGTAATCATTACAGAACCACTTTTGTTGCCAAGCGCACCAAGCACTTCGGCAATCACATTTTTTGCTTCATCGACACCGTTTGTTTTGCTCATTGCTATTCCTAATTCAAATTTTCCAAATTGGAGTTGCTATTTTAGCACAAAATGTGTGCCAAATTCTATTTTTTAAACGAAAAACTAATCCGAAATTTCCTGAACACCGTAGCTTTCCAAGTCTTTGTAATACCAATCAGGGATTTCACCATACAGCTTAATCAAGGCTTCCTCACGACTGGATTTGGCACTGTTATTCAATGCGATATGGTAGAACTGCGACAAGGTAGAACCCATCAACTGACTGTCATATTGCCCCATTGCCTTATCAAGGTCTTCACTGCGCGTACGCATGAAAGCCAGATAGGCTTCGCGTTCTTGGTCAAACTCTTTTTGGTAAGTGGATTCCACCAAGTAAGCGTTTTCCTCATTCAACACCATGATTGGGATAGTCTTTTCGGCGTAGTTTTCCTCCCAGCTGGTATCAATCAACTGGGTTTCCTCTCCATTGTCATCCTCGTCCTCAAATACGTCCATTTTAATCAGACGAATGTCGATGAACTCCTGATTGGCAAAGATGTCCATTTTTGCAGGATTGTCGCAGTAGATGGCTAACGTGAAATGCTTGATGTCACGGTAAGTAACGCTTTCCACTTTCTTGTTTTCGGCAACGAAGTACAGATAATTTCCGTATACATAGGCACGCGACCAATCCACTCGGGCGAAAAAGTCATACTTACAACAAATGAATGGATTGTATTTCTGTTCGGATTCGATTTCTTTACCGCTTTGCTGTGTGCGAATATAACGTTTGGTGAAAGCTGGGTGGATATAGAAATCCGAACTTGATAGCCGGTCTAAATATATGATGTTCTTCTCAAAAAGAATATCCGCGCCCACATTCAAATACTTGCTGACCAAATTCATACAGTCATACATGCCGGACATGTGCTCCAAGCATTTCTCATAATTATTGAGTTTGCTGCTGTCGACAGCATTGTCTTGAATAGATAACTTGCCGGTCTCCTCTGCTTTACGCAAATCGCGCTTGATTTGCTTTTCACGTTTGGTCTGCTCGCTATCGAAGTCAAAAAATTTAGACATGTGGCACTGATTCACAATTTCACGATATTTTAGTAAGTTGCGGTAGGTTGAACAACCAAAATGCTTCTTGCATCCCCCATTTGCGCCCCAAACCTCACTTCAAACACCAACGCCATCGATTCTCATCAATTTCCTCAGTTTAGTGTTTGCATGAAAATCACTCCACGTACATGCAAAATGGGAAACGCTCAAAACAAAAAGTTATCATTGATTCAATTAAAATATTGTGATTACAACAATATTCGGTTTTAGCATGGAACAACCAACAAGCAAAAGTGAAGAACTGCTTAATCTTTTAGACCGACATACTCGAGTTTTACGTGAAGACAATATTCCCATTGATGATGACACACCGGTGTTTGGCGAATTGCCGGAGGAAGACCGCGAGGACTATGAACGTATTAAAGGCGTACTGGCAAATACGATAGAGGAGATGCTGGAAAAGAGTTCCACTTTTGACATGGATGGCGACTATGGCTTGAAGCGTGCCGTACTACTGAATCCAGAATTTGAACAGAAAATCAAGTATCAGGATTTGCTTGACCGTGCAGTATACGAGTATGAAGACGACATCGTGTATATCGGACCGAAAGAGTTGGGCTTGTATACCACTCGTTCACAACTGGAAACCGAGAAAGAGTTAATTCGCTTGATTTCCAAGCAGAGCAACAGCTACCGTTATTCAGTCAACAAAGACTTGGTGCTGGATGTCATTGCAGCCAAAGAAAAGAAAAACGGCTTCCAATTGACCGAGAGTCAAAAGAAAGCGGTATTTGCCTCTACTTTGACCTACTCGCATAACTCATTGTACGAAGGGTATGCCGGAGCAGGGAAGTCCACCAGTGCTGACATTATCGCTAATGTGTATTCCCAACTTAACTATGGGTTAATGGGGGTTACTTTGTCTTGGAAAGCGGCGGAAGTGTTGAAGAACGAGACAAACATGAACTGTTTGTCCGTGCGTTCCTTTATCGACAAGACCAGTCGTTCTCTGGCACAGATGAACCAGCCGTTTGACCGCAAAATGGCACTATTTTTTGATGAAGCCGGTCTGATTAATATGCAAGACATGCTTTCCATTTACAAACTTGTAGATGCCGCACAAGAATTTACGCCGGTCAAAATGATTTTCTCTGGTGATACTGAACAGTTAAACCCAATTGGCGGTGCAAACGCATTGGAATTAGTGCGTCGCGTGATGCTGATGACCGCCAAGAATGCACACGCTACGATTAAAGAAATCCGCCGACAAGATTCGCTGTCGCATCGTGAAATCGTGATTAACCTGAAAGACGGTTATTCTGGCAGTGCTTTGTACGCCCTACATCAGCAACAGGCAATCAAGTTTTGCAAAAATCAAAAAGAGATGCGCAACCGTGTGATTGCAGACTATTTTGCTGCGATTAAACAGAATCCAAAAGAGAACATCTTAATTATCGGGTTAGATAACAATGAAGTGCGCGAAATTAGTCGTGTCATTCGTAATTATCTGATTAAAATCGGTCATGTTGAGCGCACAGGGGTAACTTTTCCTATTATTGTTTCGCAAAAAGGAGATAAAGTAGAAACCGCCTATGAAACCTTTGCGGTAGGGGACAAGATTGTCTTCAACCAACAGGACAAGAAAACCTTTCATATTGACAGCAAGACACACAAACCGACTGAAACATTTTTAATGAACAAGTCCAGTGGGTTTATCAAACGGATTACTGCTGTACAAGGACACAATAACAACATAGATTCCTATGACATTGAAGTAGAAATGAAAAACAATCGGTTTGATGCAGCGCCGACCTATGTCATCATCAATAGTAAGAAATTTGGCAAACTGAATGCCGCAGCGATTTCGCTGAATTACGCCATTACGGCGTATAGCAGTCAGGGTCAAACCGTACAGCGCGTGTTGCTTATGGACAATGAGCGTATCGACCGCCGTTATGCTTATGTATGTTGTTCACGTCATCGTGAGTCATTGCAGTTATATGTCAACGTGGACGAATTGGCGCAAAGCATGAAAACCAGCCGTGTGTACAATCAGAGCAAACCGATAGAAGAATTGACGACTATTGATTATCTGAATTATGTCGGTTTTCGTTGGAACAGGGCGAACAATCAATCAGCAGTTAGTGTCAAACTGATGGACTTGGTGGAGGATGTGAAAGCAATCAACCGCGAATTGAAAACACAAGGCAAACTACCGATTTCATTGGACAATCTGCCATACAATTTCAAAGACATCTATCGCAAATACAAAAGCACCCAGTTTATGAAAGAGCGTGAGAAGTCGCTGGTGCAAGAACCTGATGGCGTATTGAAAGCCACACTGTTTGACCCGCCGGAGTATTACAAAATGCAGCACCGCCGTGTGGATTTCCGTGAATTGATTCGCCGTTCTACCGAAGAAGAAGTGTTGTCCCCTACTCAGCGCGGCAAAGTGGAAGTCCCACTTTCCGAGCAAAGCCAATATCCGTTATCTGACTTGTTAAACCAAGAATTGTTTCGTCAATATAAAGGGGAATACTGGGACATCGGTAAGGGCGGAGAGTTGAACTTTTTATCAGTAGTGAACGGCATGCCGATTTCCAAGTATACATTGTTTGGGGAAGACACCTTACAAAACGGTTATCCATTCCTGATTACCTCTGGCGAATACATGAAAGGAACACCAGATGTGTATGTGTTGCAGGACATGAATATGTTGTTGCAATACATGAAAGTGTTTTATTTGGAAGAGAAGGGCTTTACAAAACCAACTTTAATTTGGGGCACACAAGATACGGATTACCGTTATATCAGTGATGCCATGAATGGTAGCAATATTTATTTGTTGGGCGACGACCAATTTAAGACTAATCAGTTTTTCAAAATTACACAAGCACGTTCGGCATCGCCAATCAGTGTGCGGTTTAAGAATATCGGCAAAAACGTATTGGATAACTTTGATGCCATGCAATTACACCAGCAGAGCCTTGACCATGTGCAGTTTGCGGATAATGTCGAGCCTGAAAAACAGGACAATTCATGGAAAATCGTACCAGAAACACTGAGTGATGTGTGCGACCAACGCGGATATATCTACAATGATTTTTTGCGTGAAATACTGGTGAACGATGGTGTGTTGGAAGCATCTGTATATGACAAAAAAGTTGCCCCGACACGCTCAGATTTACCCAATAACCGTGACGGCAATCAAGTTAACCCAGAACCGGAAGAATTAAAACCGGAGAGCAAGTTTAGCGGATTGAACGCTTATCGCTCAACACGAATTAAGATGGGTTGATTTGCTAACTTGTTGAAATTATAGGTAATTCATGTATAAGTGTTGTGTTTATACAACACTTATATCAATAAGTAAATAGTTGAAATGGCGCATTTATTGGGTGTTTGTGTAGGAATAGTGGAGATTATGGCTATCCTATTTATTTTTAAAGGAATGACAATTATGAAGAAAACTGTTCTTGCGCTGGCGCTGGTTGCCTTTTCCGGCACGGCATTTGCACAGCTTTCCAATTTGGAAGTCCAACCAACTACTGCAATCCGTCATGTGAAAATCAAACGTGATTCACTTGGTGTGTTGAGTGGTACTGCTGGTTCAATTGGCGCACGCACGCTATACAAATTCAACGACGAGCACGGCGCTTATGTGGATTTGAATGCGGCTAAAACTCAGCACACAGAATTTGGCGGTGAACATGGTGTTCGTGTCAAACAGTATCAGGGCGAAGTTGGCTACCAATACACCGTACCGGTGAACTACTCGCTGACTGTCAAACCGCATGCGGGTATCGGTTATGAGCGTAACGTGTACAAAGGTCTGCCTAACCGCTTAGAAGACAATCGCGGTTACGTTTCAGTTGGTGCGGATGCCGAGTATCGCATCAATAACAAGTGGTTCGTCTCTTCTGGCGCGAGTTATCAGCGCGACATCAATAACAACTCGCGCGTAGCCGGTGATTACGTTGATGGACAACACTGGGGCGAGAAATACGAAGTTGAAGCCGGTGTTGGTTACGATTTTGGTAAAACGACTGTTTCTGTATCGCCCTACTACAGCCGTTACAAAAACCACCGCAGCACAGTGCAAAACGTAGATGTGAAAGATGCCGGTGTAAAACTGAAAGCGGATTTCTAATCTGATTTTATGAAAAGAGAGCGACAATCGCTCTCTTTTTTTTTGGGTGAATTTTCTGTGTACAAATGATGAACTGGAAGCAAAAACAGAAGTTTTACCCTGTTTTGTGGTATAATTTTCCCATTCAAACGCACTAGGAGTTTAAAAAATGGCATTGACTCAATTGACTGTTCTGGATTACGTTCTCACACCACTCGGTATTCGTCAAGTTGATGAAATTCTGAAAAGCAAGAAAGGCAAAATCAAAAAGAAATACCGCTGGAATCCAGATGTTAAATCGGCAAATCGGCGCAGAATGTCCGTCTCCAAAATCACCACCAAATATGGATATGAAGCACACGTTACTCATAATGAGGAAGGTAAAACAGTCACTTTTGACCGTGTAATGCCAACCAAAACCAATAAAGAGCGTTTCCATATTCAGTATGAAAACGGTTATTGCTTGGTTGTTCCTGCTAGTGAAGAAGGTAAGCGTTATGAAGGAAAATATTACTCTGATTCTGATGACGCAGCGTTATTCATTTTCCGTAATGGCACAGCACAAGACATCATTCAATTTTTAAATGTGCCGGAATCTAGCACTTGGTATCAACCTTGGTATAAAAATGCTGAAACAGCGAAGTATCATTGTTTGGCTTTAGCATTACATTTCGGCATCTGCGCTTCAGTTGAAATTCTGGATGAAAATAATGATGACGTGCATTATCGGGTAGTTGTCCACAATAAAAAGATGTACAACAGAATTATCATTAAGCGAGAGCCATTCAATGAGGATTTCGCTAAAACCGGTAAAAAATGGGTTGCCAATCACTCGTTTGAAAAACATGGTTATACATTAGCGTGGGTGTATGACCTACCGGATTATCGCAGCGTATTCCATCACGCCACATTTGGCGAATAAGTTAGACATCTAAAAATAGTAGAACTCCGACCAGTGTGTCGGAGTTTTTCTTTAAAAAATCAGTTCATAACATCTGAGTTTCTTTCAAATAGTGTTAAACTGCTTGCAAATCATTTGTTTTTTGCATGAAGCACTATCTTGACCTGTTTGAAAAAGTGATACTGGGTATTATCATTGCCGGTACGGTATCCTCTTTAGCTTTTGGATTAGCCAAAACACATTTCGGCGAAACTACAGAGAATCAATGTGTTACCGATACGCGATACTGTTACCCAGATTATCAGTATTCTACTGACTTGCATGATGTAGTATTTAGCAAAGATGTGTACAACATGGGCGGATGCTTGACAATGGAAGCGCGTTTTTCAGGCAAGGAGAGCGAGAGAAGCAAAGTTACGTATTGTGGCATGGAAGACTTTTCAGACATCCAATTGGTCGGACTTAAGTTTAACGCTATAAGACAGTATGGCGACATGGTGCGTAGGGATTTCCGCATTCCATATTACAGTAAATACCTGTATTGCATTGTGACAACAGTCAAGTTGCCTGAAAAGCCAAAAGAAGAACAGCAGAATACCATTATTCAATTCACCGATAAAGAACAGGAGACCGTAAAAAACTCCATGTTTTGCCAGAGCGTACCATTTGGTATTTAATTGATTTTAAATGATAACTTTGGGTGTGGCATAAGGCGTTAAACGTGTTATAACACAAAGCCGGTCAACCCTGTTACAATTATGTTTTCAAGTGTTTCTTTATTGACAAGATGTTAATCCAAAAGTCTTACCAATACGAGTTAATCCCAAACGGAGAACAAGTACGCAAACTGAAGCAGTTTTGCGGCTGTTGCCGTTTCGTGTTTAACAAAGGCTTGGAGGAAGTGAAGAAATACTACGAGACCACCGGTCATTTTTTGAATTACGTCCAACTAGCCGCATTCTTACCAAAATGGAAACGGGATTGTGACTGGCTAAAAGACTGTAACGCGCAAGTTCTGCAACAAAGCATGATAAACCTGTCGTGGGCATTAATGAATTTCTCCGCCGGTCGGGCAAATTTTCCACGTTTCAAAGCCAAAGGTAGGAAAGACAGTTGTCGATTCCCGCAGAGCGTTAAGTCAGACCAGAATAACAACCGTATCTACCTGCCGAAAATCGGTTGGGTACACTATCGAAACAGTAGAACCATCATCGGTACAATCAAGAACGTTACCGTGACCGCCAAGTGCGGCAAATGGTATGTATCTATTCAAACCGAATACGAACAAGAAAAACCTGTGCACACCGGTAATGACATCGGTATTGACATGGGCATAGTCCGTTTTGCCACTTTATCCGACGGCAGATATTTCGAGCCTATCAACGCTTTCCACTCACTGAAAGGTAAACTGGCAAAACTGCAACGCCAACTAAAAAGGAAAACCAAAGGCAGCAGCAATTGGAAAAAGTTAGTTGCTAAAATCAGCAAGCTGCATCATCGGATTGCCAACATACGAAAGAATTTCCTGCATCAAATCAGCAACACGATTAGCAAGAACCACGCAACCGTGTACATTGAAGATTTAAAAGTAGGTAATATGTCCAAGTCCGCCAAAGGCACAATGGAAAAGCATGGCAAAATGGTCAAGCAGAAATCCGGTTTGAACCGCGCCATACTTGACCAAGCATGGTACGAGTTCAGGCGGCAGTTGGAATACAAATTGCGCTGGCGAGGCGGACAACTGATATTGGTTTCACCACAATACACC
>QWCL01000612.1_pt1 | contig 15018 bp, 12 predicted proteins | sample 1972551 | NCBI WGS metagenome assembly QWCL01 (sample SAMN09866709, study PRJNA288562) | Human oral metagenome isolate term2_saliva, whole genome shotgun sequencing... | isolation source: mouth | host: Homo sapiens | place: USA: California
AAAATATTGAAAAATATGATGAATTTTTTCCAAGTGATTTTAAAAGTTTTTTTGACTGGTTGAAGAGAGAAAAAGTTTTGGCTAGGTATAAAAATTTGGATTTTTTGGATAGAGTTTTTTTTGGAATATCGAAAAGAGTGAGAAAAGGGGAAATTCTTAGAAATGCGGTTTGTGAATTGAAAAATAATTATGAGGAATTTGAGGAGAAATCGTTGAAAGAATTTTTGTTTGTAAAGGGAAAAATTGTGGAAAATTTTGAGGGAAGTGAGAAACTATGAAATTAAAAGAATTATTTCCGAATCAAGATATTGAAAATATGGAATTGAAAAAATTGATAGAAACGATAAGTTATAAAGATTTCAATACATTGTTAGAGAGAACAGAAAATAAGAAAGATATTGATTTTTATATTGAATTGCAAGATTTGGTTATACGGAGTAAACAGAAAGAAGCGATTGAAAAAGGGATATATTAATTATGGAAGATAGAAATTTTTATTTGTTTGCAGGAGTAAATGGAGCAGGAAAATCTACTTTGTTTAGTATAATGACTGAGGATATTAAAGGAACTTTTAGAATAAATACTGATGAAATAGTTAAAAAAATTGGAAATTGGAAAAATGAATCTGATCAAATAAAATCAGCAAAAATAGCAATTAAATTGAGAAATGAATATATTGAAAAAGGATTTTCTTTTAACGAGGAAACTACATTAACTGGAAAAACAATATTAAAATTAATTGATAAATTAAAAAGCAAAGATTATAAACTTCATTTGTTTTATATAGGAATAAATAACGTAGATATTGTAAAAGAAAGAATAAAAAATAGAGTTTTAAGAGGCGGACATGATATTCCTAATAAAATTGTCGAAAAAAGATATAATGAATCTTTGGAAAATTTATCGAAAGTTTTAAATAAATTTGACAATGTTACAGTTTATGATAATACAAAAGAGTATAAAATGATTTTAAAAATTATAAATAAAAAAATAATAAAACAATCTGATGAGTTACCCAATTGGGCTAAAAATGTTTTTTAAAGGAGGAAAATAGCGAATGTTAAGCAAAGAAGATGTACTGAAAATAGCAGCGCTTTCAAAGCTAGAATTTTCAGAAAATGAAATTGAAAAATTTAGAGTGGATTTGAATAAAATTTTTGACCATATGGAAGAGTTGAATAGTGTGGATACGAAATCTTGGAAAATGCACCAAATAGCGATGAGGAATTTATAATTGTTCCAAAAGTTGTGGGAGAAAATGCGGATAATTAGGATGTATTGAAAAATGTCTGATTGGTAGAATTTTTGGAGAATAGAAGTTTGAAAATTGGAAGAGAAAAAATTTTTTGAAAAATTGAGATTTTTAGATACATTTTAGAAAAAATTTAGAAAGGTGGAAAAATGAGTTTATACAAAAAAACGGCTAGTGAAATAGCTGAAATGATAAAAAATAAAGAGATTACTTCTGAAGAAGTGACAAAATCTTTTTTGGATAGAATTGAGAAAACTGAAGAAAAAATAGGAGCATTTTCTAATGTGTTTCCTGAAAAGGCTTTAGATGAGGCAAAAAAATATGATTCTGAAAATAATGAAGAAGCTAGAAAAAATTATGATAATGAGTGCGGGACAAGCACCGATTGCACTTGGTTCAGATACTGGTGGAAGTATTAGACAACCTGCTTGTTTGACTGGAACTGTTGGGATTAAGCCAACTTATGGAAGAGTTTCAAGATACGGACTTATGGCGTTTGGATCTTCGCTTGATCAAATTGGAGCTTTGGCAAAATCGACTGAGGATTTGGCTAGACTTTTACAAATAATTGCAGGTTATGATGAAAAAGATGCGACAAGTGTAAATGTGGAAGTTCCTAACTATTTGGAAAGTTTGAATAATGACTTGAAAGGCTTGAAAATTGGGATTCCAAAAGAATATTTTGCAGAAGGATTAGATGAAAATATTAAAAAAGTGATAATGGATTCGGTGGAAAAATTGAAGGAATTAGGTGCTGAAATTAAAGAAGTATCACTTCCATATTCAAAATATGCGATTTCTACTTATTACATAATTTCATCGGCTGAAGCTGCTTCAAACTTGTCAAGATACGACGGAGTAAGATATGGTGTGAGAGAAAGCAATGAAGATGTGGAAAAAATGTATGTTGAATCAAGAACAAAAGGTTTTGGAGACGAAGTAAAAAGAAGAATTATGATTGGAAACTATGTGTTAAGTTCTGGATTCTACGACGCTTATTACAAAAAGGCTTCGCAAGTTAGAAGACTTATTAGAGATGATTTTTCAAAAGCATTAAAAGAAGTAGATGTTTTATTAACACCAGTTTCTCCAACAACAGCATTCAAAAAAGGAGAAAAAAACACAGATCCAGTGCAAATGTATTTAGCAGACATTTACACAGTTTCAGTAAACATGGCTGGACTTCCTGCAATTTCAGTACCTGCGGGATTTGTTGACGGATTGCCAGTTGGAATTCAGTTAATTGGAAATTATTTTAGAGAAGATTTATTGTTTAATATTTCAAATTATTTTTATCCAGATTCGCCAAAAAATTATCAAATTACGCAATATTTTAAACCTTATGCGGAAAATGGGACTTTGAAAATTACGACAAATTCTGGAAAAGAAGCAGTTGTTGGGATTGAGAGAATTCAAATTGAGGAAGATACGGCGAAAAGTATTCACACAACTTCTGAAACATTGTTGAATTACAACAGAGCGTCTGTACCATTAATCGAGATTATTTCTAAGCCAGAAATTAAAAATGCTGAAGAGGCTTATGCGTACTTGAATACATTGAAGGATAGATTGAAATATACTAAAGTTAGTGATGTAAGTATGGAATTGGGGTCGCTTAGATGTGATGCGAATGTTTCTGTTAGAAAAAAAGGTGAAAAAGAATTGGGTACTAGAACGGAAACTAAGAACTTAAACTCATTCAAAGCGGTTATGAGAGCCATTGAATATGAAACAAATAGACAAATTGAAGTGATTGAAAATGGTGGAAGAGTTGTTCAGGAAACTAGACTTTGGGATGAGGAAAATGCTGTAACTAAGCCAATGAGAAGCAAAGAGGAAGCTATGGATTATAGATATTTCCCTGAGCCAGATTTGCCTACACTTGTAATTTCTGATGAAAGATTGGAAAAAGTAAAAGGAGAAATGCCAGAATTTGCTGATGAAAAAGCGAGAAGATTTGTAAATGAGTATAAATTACATGAAATGGAAGCTGCAACACTTTCTTCAGAACAAGAATTAGCTGAATATTATGAAGAAATTGTAAATGATACAAAAGAGCCAAGACTTGCGGCAAACTGGGTGTTGACAGAAGTTTTGAGAGTATTGAAAGAAAAAAATATTTCGATTTCAGAATTTAATGTAACGCCGAAAAATTTAGGAAAATTAATTAAATTGATTCAAGCGAAAACAATTAGCTCGAAAATAGCGAAAGATGTATTTGAAATTTTATTGACAGAAGATAAAGATCCTGAAATTATCGTAAAAGAAAAAGGATTGGTTCAAATTACTGATGACAGTGCGATTGAGAAAATTGTTGATCAAGTGTTGGCTGAAAATGCACAATCGGTGGAAGATTACAAAAATGGTAAGAGTAATGCGTTGAAATATCTTGTTGGACAAGCAATGAGATTGTCTAAAGGTAAGGCTAATCCTCAAATGATTAATGAAATGATTTTAGTTAGACTAGAAGGTTAATATTGGGTTAAATTAGGAGAAAAATGAAAGAGGGCAAGAAAAAAAATAATATTATTGACAGAGCAAAGTCAAATATGGAAAAAAATAGAAAAGAACAAAAAGTTGAGAAATTTTTTGGAGTATTGTTAAAATATTTAAATACATTCAGAGGAAGATTTGGACTTTTAGTATTATTTACAACAATAGGATTTGCAGTAATAATTGGAAGAGTGTACCAGCTTCAGACTAAAGGTGGAGAAAAGTATCGGAAACAAGGTGAAAAGCAGTATACTTCCTTAAGTTTTATAAAGGCTAAAAGAGGGAGAATAGCGACAAGTGATGGACAAGTATTGGCTTATGACAATGAAGAGTTTATTGTTAATCTGGATCCTAGCTTGATTGAGGAGAAAAATATTGATGAAGTGCTGGGAATGTTAAAAAAATATATTCCTGAACTGGAAGTTGAAAAATATAAAAGCGAATATTTACAAGATAAGCAGCTTCAGAAAAAATATTTGAAAATTGAACATATAATTCCCTATAACACAAAAATAGCCATTGAAGCGGAAGTTGAAACTGATATTAAATCTGCAAAGGATAAGGTGAAAAAAAAGGAAGGATATAAAAGGAAGTTTAAAGGGGTAACATTTGAAACTTTATTTACAAGAAATTATATTCAAGATAATATTTTTCAGGAAATTATTGGATATGTGAGCAATGAAAATAAGGGGGTTTATGGAATTGAGAAATATTATGACAAGGAACTTTCAGGGAAAACAGGTATTACAACTGGACTTAGAAAAATACCTAAGGCTTTGCAGGGGATTATGAAACTTGGGAATATAAAGAAATCCGAAGACAGAAAAGAAGAAGAAGGAGATAATCTTGTACTTACAATTGACAGTTTTTTACAAGATGCTCTTAATAATGAACTGGAAGCCGCTTATGTAAAATATAATGCATCTTCCACAATGGGAATTTTAATGGAAGTAGAAACTGGAAAAGTGCTTGCGATGTCATCGTATCCAAAGGCAGAAGATAAAGCCGATATAAAGAATAGGACAATTACAGATTATTTTGAGCCTGGTTCAATATTTAAGCCTATAACGGTTGCAATAGGGCTTGAAACGAAGGTGATTAATGAAAATACGAGACTTGTTTCAGAAGGTTCGATCAAGGTTGCCGATAAGATTCTTAGGGAGCATGATAATAAAGTAATGGGAATTTTAACCTTGGCAGATGCAATTGCAAAATCTTCAAATGTGGTAATGGTAAAAATTGAAAAAATGATAAATAAGGATCTTTTCCTTAAATATTTAATAAATCTTGGTCTTGGGACAAAAACAGGCATAGATACGTATTTTGAAATGGCAAAAGGTTTGGCTGAGGCAAAAAAAATAGGAATTGTAGAAAGGGCGACCATGTCTTATGGTCAAGGAATTTCAATGACGCAAATTCAGATATTGACAGCCTTGAATACAGTTATTAATAATGGTAAAATGATGAAACCCTACCTAGTTGACAGAATAGAAGACAGTAAAGGAAATGTAATTAAGCAAGTTAAGCCTGTCATGGTGAGAAAAGTCTTCAGTGATGAAGTTTCAAGATTGAACAGAAAATATATGGAAGCAAGTGTAAACCGTGGAACCAGTGGAGGAGCCTATATTCCTGGTTATCGTGTCGGTGGTAAGACAGGAACTGCCAAAAAGGCTAAAAATGGGATATATGTAGATAATTTATATGTAAGTTCATTTTTTGGCTTCTTTCCGGTAGATAAGCCTAAATATGCAGTATTAATAACAATCAACGAACCTAAAGGAAAAAGTTATTATGGTGGTGAAGTTGCCTTGCCGTCAGCGAGAAATGTACTGCAAAAATTGATAGACTATAAAAGAATACAGCCAGATGGAAAAGTTAAAACTATAGATATTAAAGATGCTGGAGTTGTTCAAGAGGAAAAGAAAAAAGATCTAGGAAAGATAAAACAAGATTTTGATAAAAATATTATGCCAGACTTGACAGGAATAAGTTTAAGGGAATTTTTATCTATTTATCCTCAAGGAAAATTTTCAGATTATGGAGTTACTGGAAGCGGAGTAGTTATTTCTCAGTTTCCTGAAAGAGGGACTAAACTGGATAAAAATTCCAAGATACAGATAATATTGGAGTAATCAAAAAAATAAGGGAGGTTTTTGAGGAATAAATGTATTATTATGAAATTTATGTGGAAAATAACAGGGGAATATACACGTATAAATCTGAAGAAAAATATGAAATTGGGCAATGGTGCATTGTTAATTTTATAAATAGGGATAAAATGGGACTTGTGATAGCAATAACTGAAGAAAGCAAAATTCAGTTTGATGTTTCTAAAATAAAAAGAATTAAGGCTGCAGCTCCTGTTTTATCCATTCCAAATGATATTATGCAACTTATAAAATGGATTAGAAGTTATTATATAAGTGATTATTACAATGTTATAAAGGCAGTTTATCCAGGGGCATTGAAGTTAAATTATTCTAAAAGGGCTATTTATCAAAGGGATTTTTTAGAAAACGAATGTTTGATTGGAGAAGATAATTCAGAAAATAGTCTAGAAGAAGTAAAAAAGTTTAACGAATATATGAAAAAGCGGAAGGAAGTCACAGTTGCGACTTTGAAGAAGAATTTTTCTGGTGAAATTGTGGAAAAGGCGATAAGTGAAAAGGTTATTTCTGTTGAAAAGAAAGTGATTTTAAATTCTAAAATTTCAAAAGTGGAAAAGAAAAAAAGTGAAATTATAGAAAAGGAAATTATTTTAAATGATGAGCAGCAGAAGGCTGTGGATACAATAAAAAATAGTGAAAATCAGATTTTTCTGCTAAAGGGAATAACTGGTTCAGGGAAAACTGAAATTTACATTAACCTGATAAAGGAAGCCTTGAAGCAAGGGTTTGGAAGTATTTTTCTAGTTCCGGAAATTTCCCTTACAGTTCAGATGATACAGAGGCTGGAAGAGGAATTTTGCAATGAAGTGGCTATTCTCCACAGTAAACTTACGGATAAGGAAAAGCGGGAAGAGTGGACATTTATACGGAATGGGGAAAAGAAGATAGTAATTGGGGCAAGATCGGCGATTTTTGCTCCAGTTCAGAATTTGAAGTATATCATTGTGGATGAGGAGCACGAAAATACTTATAAGCAGGAGAATAATCCACGTTATCATGTAAAAAATGTGGCAATAAAAAGGGCATTTTTGAAAAATGAAAATTTGAAAAAAGATGATGATCCAGAAAAAAATAGAGAATTAGGGCAAAATGGGGAAGTAAGAGAAAATGAAGGTTTAGAAAAGGAAGAAATTGCAAAAAATAAAAAAATAAAAGTGATTTTAGGTTCGGCAACTCCTTCATTTGAAACGTATTATCAGGCACAGCAAGGAGATATTGAATTAGTCGAGCTTACGAAAAGGTATAAAAATGCAAAATTGCCAAAGTTTGAAATTGTCGACTTGAATGAAACTGTGGAAAATTTTTCTGAAAAATTATTGGATAAAATTTCACAGACTTTGCAAAAAAATGAGCAGGTTATACTAATTTTAAATAGAAAAGCATTTTCAAATTTATTAAAATGTAAAGATTGCGGAAATATCCCAACTTGTCCAAATTGCAGTATTTCCCTGAATTACTATAAATATGACAATCGGCTAAAATGCCATTATTGCGGTTATGAAAAGCGGTTTAACAATACGTGTGATGAATGTGGCGGACATAAGATGAGGCAAATTGGGGCTGGAACGGAAAAAATCGAGGAAGAGCTGGCAGGATTATTTCCATCAGCTAGAATTGTGAGAGTGGATTCGGAGAGTATAAAAACTAAGCAAAATTATGAAAAAGTCTATAATGACTTTAAAAATCACAAATACGATATAATGCTTGGAACACAGATTATTGCAAAAGGCCTGCATTTTTCAAATGTAACATTAGTTGGAGTAATTAATGCTGATATAATCTTGAATTTTCCAGATTTCAGGGCCTCAGAAAAGACTTTTCAGCTGCTGACACAGGCTTCTGGGCGTGCGGGACGTGGAGAAAAGGATGGGGAAGTGATTATTCAGACTTTTAATGAAGAAAATGACGTAATAAAAAAAACAATTGAAAGTGACTATGAAGGATATTATAAAAATGAGATGATTATGAGAAAAATGCTGAATTATCCACCTTTTGGAAGAATAGTGATATTAGTAATTTCAGCGGCAGAAGAAAATTTAGTAAAGGAAAAAGCTCAAATTTTGCGGGAAGAAATTATTAGAAATGTAAATACAGTTATGGAATTGACTTCAAATGATTTTATATCAGATGCTTTTAAATCGCCAATTTACAAGATAAATGGAAAGTATAGATATCAGATATTTTTTAAATTTGAAAGGGGAAAAATTTTAAAAATAAAAAAAATCATAAAAAAATGTGTTGGTAAATTTCGGGAAATGGAAAAGAAAGTTAGGGTAACAATTGATGTGGATCCTGTAAATATGATGTAATTTTTATATTTACTATTTTTTAAAATTGAACGAATATAAATTAAGAAAAATAAAGAATTGAACAGAATAGTTATAATTTGTGAGTTTAGTTAAAAAAATTTTTCTATATTTTTTGTTCTATATTTATTAGATAAACAATTTTTTACCATAGTTAATGTGGAGATTATTCTAGAAAATTAGTATAATCTCTTTTTTTATTTGAATAATCTAAAATATAATTTTGATTACCTCTAAAATTTTTACTCTGTCAAAAAAGGGTGAAAATTTGAAAAATAATTTAAAATATGGTAAAATGAATAAATTTATAAAAGATAAATGGATCTGAAATATAGTTGAAAAATAATGCAAATATTATTTTTTATTTAAAAAAAATTGAGATAAAATGATAAATATGATTTTAGTAATCAAAAATAAATAGAAAAATAAGAGATATGTTTTATGATATAGTATCACTACTTAAAGGCTAACTTTAAAATTATGATTTTTTTGGAAAATTTAGATTTGTTCAGATTTTATTTTAAGATTTAGAAAGAGAAAATAATGAAAAAAAGATTGGATTTAATTCTGGTGGAACGGGAGCTTTTTGAGACACGAGAAAAGGCAAAAAGGGAAATAATGGCAGGTAATGTCATTGTGAATGAGCAGGTTGTGACAAAGGCAGGAACGATGCTTAAGGACAATGATGAATTAAATATTCGTATTAAGGATAAGTTAAAATATGTCAGTCGTGGTGGCTTGAAATTGGAGAAGGCTATAAAGACTTGGGATTTGGATTTTAAAGATAAATCAGTGCTTGATATTGGAGCATCTACTGGAGGGTTTACAGATTGTGCCTTGCAAAATGGCGCAAAATGTGTGTATAGTGTTGATGTTGGAAAAAATCAGCTTGACTGGAAATTGAGAAATGATGAAAGAGTTCTTTCATTGGAGGAAATGCACATAAAGGATCTCAAGGAAGAAGACATCAATAATGAAAAGGTAGATTTCATAGTAATCGATGTTTCTTTTATTTCTTTGACAAAAGTTATTCCTTATTTTAAAAAGTTTCTTGCGAAAACTGGGAAAATTGTGATGTTAGTAAAACCGCAATTTGAAGTTGGAAGGGAAAAAATTGGAAGAAATGGCGTTGTGGAAAATGAAGAATATCACGATGAAGCCATAAAAAAAATAATTTCTTTTTCAAAAGAATGTGGATATGAACTAATTGGCGTGGAGGATTCGCCAATACGGGGAGCAAAGGGGAATAAGGAATTTTTAACGCTATTAAAGTTTTCATAAATTCAAAATGGCAATTTATATTAATTTTATTAAATAGTGCAAGAACACTCGCAACTTTAGTCGTGGGAGGTTCAGAGTTGACTATTTAAGTATATTTTAGGAGGAAAAATGAAAAAAAACAAAATATTACAGGCAGCATTAGGACTTGTATTGGTAAGTGTGCCTTTATTTGCGGCAACTACTATAGTAAAAACATCGAGAAATGACAAAGATACAAGTGCTGGATATACAAAAGATGCAACAGAGTTGAACAGAATTGTAGATGTAATTAATATTATTGAAAATAATTTTGTTGGAAAGGAAGCGACTCCAAGTAAAAATGACCTTTATGAAGGTGCTGTTGCAGGAGTTGTAAACAAATTGAATGATCCTTACTCAGAATATTTGTCTAAGGCAGATCTTAATGACTTTTCTGAAGATATGGATGGAGAATATGTTGGGGTTGGAATGACTATTAGCAAGAAAAAAGGAGAACCTCTTGAAGTTATTTCGCCATTTATCGGAAGTCCTGCTGAAAAAGTTGGAATTAAAATAAAAGATAAAATTACAAAAGTCGACGGAAAAGATATTTTGCCACTTACAGCAAATGAAACTGTAAAACTTTTGAAGGGTAAAGAAAGTACAAAAGTTGATGTGGAAGTAGTTAGGGAAGGTAAAAAAGATCCGATGAAATTCACTTTGACAAGAGCCAAAATTAAATTAGAAATGGTAGAAAGCAAAATGCTTGAAAATAATATTGGTTATGTAAGTCTTTTGAAATTTGGAAATCATGTTGGAGCAGAAGTTGAAAATGCTATAAAAGATTTACAGGCTAAAGGAATGAAAGGATTAATTTTGGATTTGCGTTCTAATCCAGGAGGATCACTTCAAGAAGCGCAAGATATAGCTTCGCTTTTTGTAAAGGAAGATTTAATTGTTTACTTGAAATACAAAAATGGACAGCAAAAAAACTATAATAGAACTTTAAAAAATCTTGGTAATTTCCCATTAATTGTATTGACAAATAAAGGAAGCGCAAGTGCTTCAGAAATTGTAACAGGTGCAATTAAAGATTACAAACGTGGAACAATTATCGGAGAAAAAACATTTGGAAAAGGAATTGTACAACAAGTCATACCTTTGAGAACTGAAGATGCAATAAAACTTACTATTGCTCAATATTTCACACCAAAAGGAAATTATATTCATGAAAAAGGTATTGAACCTGATATAGAAGTTAAAATGGAAGACTTGCTAGCATTAAAAGGTTATGCAAATGATAGTGAACAAGCTAGAAAAAATAGAGAAAAAGAAATTGAAGAAATAATAACAAAGGATAAAGGTAAGGAAGAAGCCGCTAAAATTATTTCAGCAGGAGATGTTCAATTAAAGAGAGCAATCGAAGAAATGAATAAAAAAATAAATGGAACAGGAAAAAGAAAATAGTAATAAAAATCAAAAAAATTAAAAATTAGGAGAAATATATGTTTTATGTTGTTGGTACACCAATTGGGAATTTGGAAGATATAACTTTTAGAGCGATAAAAACTTTGAAGGAAGTTGATTATATTTTTGCAGAAGATACAAGAGTTACAAAAAAACTTCTTTCCCACTATGAGATTGAAAAAACGGTGTATCAATACCATGAACATAATAAACTTCATCAAATCACAAACATTATTAATCTTTTAAAAGATCAAAAGGAAATTGCACTTGTAACAGATGCTGGAACGCCGTGCATTTCAGATCCTGGCTTTGAGCTGGTAAATGAAGTTTTAAAGGCTGGAATAAAAGTCATTGGAATACCAGGAGCTTCCTCAATTGTTACAGGAGCAAGCATTTCTGGGCTAGATATGCGAAGAATGGCTTATGAAGGCTTTTTACCAAAGAAAAAAGGAAGACATACACTTTTCAATAAATTGAAGGAAGAAGAAAGAACTATCGTAATTTTAGAATCTCCCAACAGAATTTTAAAAACTTTAAAGGATGTAAGGGAATATCTGGGAGAACGATATGTTGTAATAACAAGGGAACTTACTAAAATTTATGAAGAAATAATACGTGGAAATATTTCAGAAATTATTGAAAAGCTGGAAAAAAAGCCGATTAAAGGGGAAATTGTCTTATTTATAAGAGCAGTAAATGATGATGGCATTTATTTAAAAGATAAAAATACAGAGTAATTAAAAATTAGTAAGAATAAGGGAGTATATAATTTTAATATTTTGGAAAAGATTAAACAGTAGTTTTCATTCTAAAAGAATCACGATATTTACGGATTTGAATTTTTATCTTTAATTTCAAAATTAAATTTACACTATTTTCCGTTAGAGCAGTAGATTTATTATAAATCCTGTTTAATAAGGATCTTAACTCTTTGTCAGAAAATAAATAAATTTTTTAAATGGGATTTAGTGTTAGTTTTGGAATTAAAAACAAGAATTTAAATAATAAAAAGTAAATTTCAAAATAGAGAAAATGGAGAGAATAAAAGAATGAATATAAACTGGTATCCAGGGCATATGAAGAAAACCAAGGATTTGATTGTGGAAAATCTCAAGATAATTGATGTTGTGATTGAGATTTTGGATGCAAGAATTCCGATTTCTAGTAAAAATCCAGATATTTCAAAATTGGCGAATAATAAGAAAAAAATTATTGTGCTTAATAAGGTGGATTTAATTGATAATAGGGAATTGAAAGTCTGGGAGAATTATTTTTTAGAAAATAATTTTTCTGATTATTTTGTAGCTTTGAGTGTGGAAAAAGGGACAAATTTTAATGAACTTAGAAAAATTACGGATAAAATTTATGCAGAAAAATTGGAAAAGATGAAGAAGAAAGGGCTTCGTAAAACTGAAGTAAGGGCAATGATTGTTGGAATTCCTAATGTTGGAAAGTCTAAATTTATAAATAAATTTGTGAATAAAAATAAGGCAAGAGTGGGGAATACTCCAGGATTTACACGTGGGAAGCAATGGATAAAAATTGATGAGAAGCTGGAATTGCTAGATACGCCAGGAGTTTTGTGGCCTAAATTTGAAGATGACGATGTGGCTTATAATTTGGCGATTACTGGGTCAATAAAGGATGATGTGCTGCAGTTGGAGCATATTGCGATAAAATTTTTAGATAAATTAAAGGATTTGGGGAAAATTGGAAATCTTATAAAGGTTTATCATTTGGAAGAATATACTACAGATGAAGAAATTTTAGGAATGGAAAGTCATAAAATATTGGAAATTTTGGAAAAAAGACTGGGAGTTTCTAAAAACGATGAACATAATTATGAAATTATTTCAAGAAGATTGATGAGAGATTATAGAATGGGGAAAATTGGAAAGTTCTTTTTGGAGTTTCCTAAGAATTAAAGGAGAATTATAAAATGAGAATCGGAATATTTACTGATACATATAGACCTCAGGTAAATGGGGTTGTCAGCTCAATTATGACACTTGAAAAGGAGCTTAGAAAGCAAGGGCATAAGGTGTATGTTATTACTACGACTGATCCTGATGCGCCGCAGGTGGAGCCTAATGTCTTGAGGCTTCCAAGTATGGAATTTAAGCCATTGCCGCAGTATAGGCTAGGGATGATTTATTCGGCAAAAATAATAAAAAAAATAAAAAGATTGGAATTGGATATCATTCATTCACAGACAGAATGGGGAGTTGGGACATTTGCGAGATTTGCTGCGATTAATTTGGAAATACCGCTTGTTCATACTTATCATACGTTGTATGAATATTACACGCATTATATTTTTGGATCAAGATTTGTTAAAGCTGGAAAAAAAATTGCGGCTGCGATTAGTAAGTTTTATTGCGAAAAATGTAATGCCTTGATTGTTCCTACAAGAAAAGTTGAGGATATTTTATATTCTTATGGTGTGGATAAGACAATGAATATTATTCCAACTGGACTGGAACTGGATAAATTTTATCGTGGAAATTATTCTGAAGAAGATTTGAGATTTATGAGGGAAAGTTTTAGAATTGATGAAAATGAATTTCTTTGTGTGTATATTGGACGGATTGCCGAAGAGAAAAGTATAGATTTGTTAATTGATATGTTTTCTAAAATTAAGGATGAAAAATTTAAGTTTATGATTGTTGGTCGTGGAAGAATTTTAGATGACTTGAAAAAACAGGCTGAAAAACTGGGAATATCTGATAGAGTTGTATTCACTGGGGAAGTGCCGCATGATAAAGTTGCTGCATATTATCAGATGGGAGATGTTTTTTTGAATGCGAGCGTATCAGAAACGCAAGGGCTTACATTTGTTGAGGCAATGGCGGCTAAGACACCTGTTGTTGCGAGATATGACTTGAATTTGGAAGACTTGCTTGTAAAAAATGAAGCGGGGCTTGTTTATAGAAATGAAAAGGAATTTATTGATTCTATAATGCTTTTAAAGGAAAATAAGGAATTTAGAGAAAAAATTATTGAAAATGCTTTTGTTGCTTCACAAGATTATACAGCCCAAAAATTTGGAGAAAGAGTGGAAGCAGTTTATAAAAAAACAATAGAGGAGTATGATAGTCGTGAAAGTTTTACTATATTCAGAGGGGAAAAGTTCCTTCAGCAAATCCGGCGTTGGACAAGCCTTAAATCATCAGGTAGAAGCCCTTGGAGCAAATAATATTGAAATTACGCAGGATCCTGAAGATGATTATGATTTGGCACATATAAATACAGTTGCATTAAAATCTTATGAAGTATTAAAGCAGGCTAAGAAAAAAGGGAAGCCTGTAATTTATCATACACATACGACTTATGAGGATTTTCGTGGAAGTATAAAGGGAAGTTATGTTCTATCACCAATTATAAAGTTCTGGACGAAAAAATTATATAATGAAGCAGATTATTTAATTTCTCCATCAGAATATACAAAAAATCTTATAAAATCGAAATATTTAGAAAAAGAAAAGGAAATCAGAGTAATTTCAAATGGTGTAAATATAAATAAATTTAATAAAAATGAAGTTTTAAAGCAAAAATTTCTAAACGAATACAAATCAGTATATGACATAAATAAACCACTAATTATAACGGCTGGACTGCCTTTTGAAAGAAAAGGGATAAAAGACTTTGTAAAAGTGGCGCAAGAATGCAGTGACTACCAGTTTCTGTGGTTTGGCTCATCAAGTGTAAAATCAATGCTGCCTGACAAAATACAGAAAATCATTGAGAATCCACCAGAAAATCTGATTTTCCCAGGATATGTCGACACGGATATTTTAATAGGCGCATTCAGTGCCGCAAAAGCCTTCTTATTTATGACTTATGAGGAAAATGAGGGAATTGTGGTGCTAGAAGCGCTTTCAGCGAAATTGCCGCTTGTGGTAAGGGATATTCCTGTGTATGAAGATTGGCTGGAAGATGGAAAAACATGTTTTAAGGCTAGAGATAATGAGGAATTTTGTGAAAAAATAAAAAATATTGTGGAAAACAATGTGGAAAACTTGGATGAAGTTACAGAACAGGCTTATAATATTGCAAAAGAACGTAATTTGATAAATATAGGGAAAAAATATAA
>QWCL01000491.1_pt1 | contig 14953 bp, 30 predicted proteins | sample 1972551 | NCBI WGS metagenome assembly QWCL01 (sample SAMN09866709, study PRJNA288562) | Human oral metagenome isolate term2_saliva, whole genome shotgun sequencing... | isolation source: mouth | host: Homo sapiens | place: USA: California
TTTTTCCTGTTATAATTTAAGTACACCCCCGAAGGGGTGGATAGTGATTTCTCACTATCCAAATTCGATGTGCCATTCAAAGCTGATTATAAATAAGTTTATTTTGACTACTAGCTTATTTGTTTTGACTTTGAGTGGCTTCTTTTTGAACTTAAACATTTTGTTTTCCTTTCTACTAGTTTCCTTGTCTAAGGTTTCCTCCTTAACCTTATGTATCCATTATACAACTAAAGTTGTATAATGTCAATAGTTTTGATGAAGTTTTTTTAAATTTTTTCAAAAAAAATAGACCTTGTCCAGAGATCGGGGAGTTGGAGGGGATACCCTCCAATGTAAACTATTAGAACTAAATTGCAGCCTTCTCAACTATACGGGCAAAGGTGAGTATGAGTATGAAAATGAATACGAAGATGAATACGATTTAAAAAAATGACGAAAATCAACGGAAATGATTTTAAATAAAAATAAGCAAAAACTCCACTATTGATAATCAACATAAAGCATTGGAAAACATTTGTCACTTATACCATAAATAGTACATAGCTTGCTAATCCTTTGAAACTAGTGGACTTCTAGCGTGTTAAGCAAAAGTGAATACGAGATTGAATACGACTTTACTTTTAGCTGGAGCGGATGAAATCCATGAGCTGGTCAACGACTTCAACACGTTGATTATCATTGATATGAGTATACATATCAAGGGTGATTTGAACATTATTGTGACCGAGTCTATCCGAAATGATTTTGGCTGTAACACCAGCTTCAAATAGGAGAGAAGCATGTGTGTGTCTAAATCCGTGAGGCGAAATTTTTTTAAGATTATTGTGTTTACGAAAGAATCTGCTAAGTTTCACTTTCATAGTTGCAGCCAAAAGCCATCCCCCACTATTATTCGTAAAGATATAATTTGAATCATGTTTGTAAGGCACACCAGCCTGGAAATATTCTTTTATTTGCTGTCGTTTCCAGAGTTTCAAAACATTCAGAGTTTCATCATCTAAGGTAATAACCCTCTTACTCCTTTTGGTTTTAGGATCCTGAACAGTTTGTTTTTTACCAATCACGACAGCCGTGCGAGAAATGCTTAATCGTTTATTTTCAAAGTCAACATCTGACCACATGAGGCCGATTGCTTCTCCAGTTCTCAATCCAGAAAAAGCGAGTAAGTGAAAAAAGGTATAGTCAACTGGCTTACAATTTGCTTTGTAAACTTTAAGGAACTCCGTTAGTTCCTGTTTTGTATAGTAGTTTTCTTTACCCTTTAAGGGTTTATTTTTAGGCTTGATAATCTTGTCTAAGGGATTTGACTTAATGATGTCAAGAGAAGCGGCATACTTGAAAATACGGCTGATGACAGAGTAGTAATTAGCATATAGGATATAGCGATTACTTAACTTGATAGCAACCTTTTGACAATAAGCTACACTGATTTGCTGAATCTTCATATCTGTAAAATATGAGTCAATCATAACATTAAGTTTTTTCTTAACGTTCTGATATGTTGTTGGTTTTACAGTGCTTTTATAGCTATCAAGCCATAACTCAGCGACTTCAGCAAAAGTAGGGTTCTGGAAATCTTCATTGTTTGAAAAACCATTCTCTTCAACGTCTAAGAGAAGGTCACGTTCGGCAGCCTTGGCCTCTTTTATAGTTTTAAAACCACGTCTTGTTGTGCGTTTTTCTTTTCCAGTTGCAGGGTCTATGCCCAGGTATGTTTGAAAGAGATATCTAGTCTCTCCTTTTTTTGTAATGTATTTTTTTATCATAAAAAGTCCTTTCTTTTCGATTGCTTGCCCGCATAGTTGAAAAGGTGTAGAACTTATGATAAACTATAGTTGTATTTTTTTATCATATTTTCCATTGCTTGCTAGATGGAAGATTGAACCCTCACACTCAGAGTCGCCAAACTATGAGAGCGTGGGGATTTTTTTTTATTCAACAAAAAAACGGTAACTAAATTTATAGTTACCGTTTCTGCGTGGCAGCTTGTGCCAACCGGATTATTTGCACTAGGATTTCTCCTAGGTTGGTAACTATATATTATCAAATATATTTCATTTTGTCAAAAATGGAAAGTTGAATCCTCATATTCAAAGATTGCTGTCGGAGAATGTGGGGATTTTTTATTTTTTTAAGACTTTCAACTTAATTCGTATCTTGAATGAATCCTTGACAGTACGAAGTTTATCACTTTCTGGATCAATATCTTTGTAATCACCACCATAAATTTTAGCAATTTTCACAACTTCATTATTTGAATCTGTGGTTAATCTTAATACTTTTCTACTTTTGGACTTAGTCACATAGCCTAAGTGATAACCTCGAACCACAATTTTAACTGCATTAGGGTCAAATTGATTATCCACTTCAGGGACAAAGTCTACATCTGAAGACTCAAAAGGGGAATATTTGTAAAATCTATCACTAAAAATCAACTCCTCTTTAATTTCTTTAGAAGTATATCCTAAATAAGGCACATCATCTGATTCTTTTATGAGTTCATGACATAAATCTGATAACGCTTCTTGGCGATAGGATATTCCTTTCACTTTCAGAATAACATCATAAATAGTTCTCTTATCAATTTCTTCTTGTTTTAATCTATCTTCTATTCGAATAGCCAATAGTTTATTCAGCTCTTCAATTTCATACTCTAGTTGATCAGTATTAGATTGTCTAGGAAAAATACCAATCAAAAAGAGAAGAACTAAACTACCGATAATAAAAGAAAAAATTGTTAGTAGTATATTTCCAACGATGCCAAGCAGAAAAACAGAAATTAAGGTCAGCAAAACCAAAAAGGCTATCAAAGACCTTTGGTTTTCCAGTTTACTAATTGTTTTTCTATGTTCATCTATTAGTTCTTTGATTTCCTTTTCTGTAAGAGTAGTAAACATATAGCACCTTAACCTTAATTTTCAATTGGCATGAAATTACCAACAATTTTTCCAATAATACGAGGATCCTCATCGTAAGGTGCAAATCTATCCTTATATTTTGGATTAAGGGAGACTAAACGCAATCCATCAGGTTCACGATAAACCTTTTTAATATACGTTTGACCGTCCCAATCAATGGCATAGACCGCTCCGTCGTAATCAAAACCAGTCTCTTTTATGAGGACAACCTCTCCGTTTTGGAACTTAGGTTCCATAGAGTCACCAAAAACCCAAGAGGCAAAATCATGCTCTAAATCTTTATTATAAAAAACAGTATCATAGTTTCCGTCGTTAAAATAAGAGTAACCATTACCAGCCGCCAATTTTTCAAAAACACGGTATTCAAAAAGCTTTCCCTCAATGGTGATTACTTTATTATTTTGCTCTTTCAATTGTTCGTTAGCGTAGTTAAGAACCTTTTGTTTTCTCGGAGTTGATAACTTGACAACCTTTTCAGTAATTTTATGAACCAACGGGGATGTGGGAATTTTTAGCTCTTTTACTTCCTGGGCTTTATCCTCTATTAAGTCTGATTTATTAACTCCAAAATAGTCTGCAAGTAATTCGATTTTTCCTATCCGAGGATAAGTTATGCCTTTTAACCAATCTCTTACAGTAGTGTACTTCAATCCGAGATCAGAACAGAGCTTATTTCTATCAATCCCTCTGCTACTCATCAAATTTTCTAAGTTCGCAGAAAAAATTTCTTTACTTTTATTATTGCTCATTTTTATCACTCCTTCATATAGTATATATTACGGCAAAAACGCAAAAAAGTAAAGAAAAAAATAAAAAAATACGAAAAAAACGCAAAAAATACTTGACATTGCGGTTTAACCGCATTATAATATAATCATAGTTGAGTCAGTCAATTATAAAAAAACGATAGAAAGGACAGCAACATGCCAAAAATGACTCTTAAAACATTGCGAACGCTAAAGAACTGGCGACAAGTGGACGCAGCTAAGGCCCTTGATGTCTCTGCTGATACTTGGGGAAATTGGGAACGAGGTAAAACAGAGCCTACCGTGACGCAGGCTTATCAAATCGCTACTACTTTTGATGTGTCTATTGATGACATTATTTTTTTACACGACATTGCGGTTTAACCGCAATAGAAAATGAGCACTATGAACAACGCAAAAAAGCACCTGACGGAAATCAGGTACTTACTTAAACAATTTAAACTATTATATCACAAAGATGCTTGCCCGCATAGTTGAGAGGATGTAAAAAATGGAAGGTATAACGTTACAATTACGATTGGACGGCGAAAGTGCTGAATTGTTCACGAATCAATTATTGGCTTTTGCTGAAAAGCAGGTCAAGGAGCAGTTAGAGAATGATCGTATGCCAATCAATCAACAGGCTTTGATGAAGAAATTTGGCTTTACTCATGGCTATATTAAGAAGTTAGAACGTAAAGGATTAAGATTTCGTAAGCAGGGGAAAGATATTATGTACGATGTCAATGATGTTTATGAAATTTTGGAATTAGAAAAAGAAGTACGAAAGTTAAGAGCATAAGGAGAACAAAATGACAGAACCAACTTTATCAAGTCAATTGCTTGGCTTGGCAGTGATTTTCATTGGGATGTTTATCCTAATGGTGCTTACGGCTAAAAATGAAAAATCGGATAAGCAAAATGTGGTGGTCATCATTGAAAAAACAGAAGATTTCGGAGAAGTTGCCCGAAGAAACTTGAAAAATAGTGACAGGAGATTCACCTATGACACTCAGCAGCCTGTAGGCCTCGCTTCATCGATTGAGGATGTACCACAAGTTTTTCGGTCATGTATCGAAGACTATGACAGACTGGCTCGTGATTATCATGAAGAAGCAAGTAACAATGATTTGCTAAGAATGCAAAATGCAGGCCTCTTAGAAGAAAATGGGCGTTTGCTTTATCAGGTAATGACCATGGATTCCCGTCAGAATCCAAGAAAATGGAGGGCAAAGACATGAGTGTTAGTCGTGACATGAGCGAGATGGAAATACGTGTGTTAAACATGATCATGAATTGCGCGACTTTCGACCTGCCCATTCAAGCGAGCGAAATCCGCCTAGAAACTGGACTGTCGAAGCGTAAGCTGGAAGAGGTCATTGAGAGTCTGCGTGTGAATTTTGGTCATCCTATCGTGGCTAAGAAGATGAAGCCAAACGGATACTACTTGCCACGAAGTGAGGAGGAGCGACAAGCTGGGCTTGCGCCTTATCGCAGACAAATCTTGACCGAGCAAAAGAACCTTGCTGCAGTGATGAATGTTGATCTAGAAAAATATTGGGGGAATAGCGCATGAGTGATGATTTTAGAATACCACCTCATGATCTAGTAGCTGAACAATCTGTTCTTGGAGCGGTATTTATCGCACCTGACACAATCATTTCGCTGGCAGATGAATTGCTCCCTGATGATTTTTATAAACCAGCTAACAAGATTGTATTTAAGACCATGTTGTCTCTCTTTAAAAAAGGGGAGCCAATCGATGCTACGACTATGGTGTCTGCTCTTACTAATCAGGGGGATATTTCAAAAATAGGGGGCATGAACTATGTTGTCGAGTTAGTGAACTCCACACCAACTTCCAAAAACGTAGAGCACTACGCTAAGCTCGTAAAAGAAAAAGCTATGCTCCGAAAGGTAATCGCTGACTTGTCAGAGTCTCTTTCTAGCGCATATCAAGGAGATGTATCAATCAGTGACATCATCTCAAAGACTGAAAAGTCCATGCTTGATATCAGCAATCAAAATAGGAGCATTGGATTTCGTAATGTGGCTGATATCCTTGATACACACATGCAGATGGTCGAGACTCGCTCTCAGACAGATGGAGTTGTGACAGGTCTATCTACTGGATTCGTTGGACTGGACAAGATTACGACTGGTCTTCATGAGGATAATCTCATTATCCTTGCCGCTCGTCCTGCTATGGGTAAGACGGCGCTAGCTCTAAATATCGCTCAGTACATCGCAGTAAAAGAGAAAAAGCCTGTTGCTATTTTCTCGCTTGAGATGGGGGCGGAAAGCTTGATTGAGCGGATGTTATCAGCTGAGGGCATGGTAGAAGGGTATCATCTAAAAACTGGGAATCTGAGTGTGGAGGAATGGAGTAGACTAGTGCATGCGCAAGGGAATCTCTATGACGCACCTATTTTCGTTGATGATACGGCTGGTATTCGTATCTCAGAGATACGGTCAAAGGCTCGAAAGCTTGCGCAAGAAATGGGAGGCCTTGGAGTCATTATCATTGACTACTTGCAACTGATCACTGGATCAAAAGGCGAGAATCGTCAGCAGGTAGTTTCTGAGATTTCGAGGGAATTGAAGATACTAGCTAAGGACTTGAAAGTACCTGTCATTGCCCTGTCACAGTTAAGCCGTGCAGTTGAACAGAGACAGGATAAGCGCCCAATGCTGGCAGACTTGCGAGAATCTGGCTCTATAGAGCAAGATGCTGATATTGTTGCTTTTCTGTATCGTGATGCCTACTACCAGAAAGAGCAAGCAGACAGTCAAGAAGCGAATAATGTGACGGAGCTGATTCTGGAAAAGAATAGACATGGGAGTCTCGGGACAGTGAAGTTGTATTTTCACAAAGAGTACACAAAATTTTCAAGCGTGAAGGAGGTATAACCATGATTAAAAAAAGTGAAGTCACTGGTTTTTTATCGTTTTTCAAATTTCCAAAGCCATTCATCTATGATGAAAAATATAAGACATTAAGTAATAACGCTAAAATGCTTTATATGCTTCTATTTGATAGGTTAGAACTATCTTTAAAAAATGGTTGGCATGATAAAGAAGGGAATGTATTCCAGTATTACACAAATGAACAGTTGATGATTGACTTAAATTGCAATAGCAACAATACGATTATCAAAATCAAAAAGGAGTTGAAAGATGCTGGTCTAATGACGGAAGTAAGACAAGGAATGAACTTACCGAACCGTATTTATCTTGAGGCTCTTAACGGAAGTGTAGAAAGTACATTTCAGGAAGTGCAAAAAGTGCACCCTGGAAGTGCAAAAAGTGCATTTCAGGAAGTGCAAAAAGTGCACACAATCAAGACTGAGAATACTAAGACTGAGAATAACAATAATAAATTGTCGATTTGTAAGGAAGTTATTTCTTATCTCAATTTGAAAGCTAAGAAAAATTTCAAGGTAAATACTGCTAGTCATCAAAAATTTATCAAGGCAAGACTGAAAGAAGGATATGTTCTTGAAGATTTTAAAAAGGTTGTGGATGTTATGGTGACGAAGTGGAAAGGTACGGAGTATGAACAGTATCTGCAACCACAAACGCTTTTCGGCAATAAGATGGACAATTATCTGAATCAGCCTATGCCAAAACGCTCTACAATCTTGACTAGTACGGTTGACGAAAGGCTAGGATTTTAGATGAAGCAGTTTAAACAATTCAAAACTAGGACAGTCCTTGATGATGTCTGTGAAATTCATGGTTGCCATCTTTGGTCTGTTAAGATTCCCATCAAGGGCAAGGTTGAGGAAATTAGTCAATGTCCTGAATGCGAGAAAGAGAATATCCGACGCTTTGAAAAGCAACTGAACATGGAGTCTGAAGTTAAAAGCAAGCTATCAGATACTTACGAGGTCTTTGCTCGCGATAGTATCGTTTCAAGCAAGCTTGCCAGCAAGTCACTACATGACTATGAAATTCGGGTTGACATCGATGAGAATGCTATGAATTTTGTGAAACGATTGGAGCGTTGCTATGCGAAAGGTGAGACTGGCAATGTTATCATCACTGGTCCGTCTGGTGTTGGTAAGAGTCATCTGACCTATGGCTTTGCTCGATTTCTCAATGAGCAGTTTAAGGCATATGATGAACCGAAAAGTGTACTGTTTGTGTCTGTTGTGACCTTGTTTGACAAGATCCGTGAAAGCTTTGAGTTTGACAATGGATTTTCAGAAGCGAAGATGGTCAAGCTATTGTCTGAGGTTGACTTTCTCTTCTTGGATGACCTTGGGAAAGAGAGTCGCAAGGCTGATACGAAGCGGAACGAGTGGGCGCATCAGATATTGTTCAAGATCCTGGATAATCGGACCAATACGATTATCAACACGAATCTGAGTAGTGAAGAAATTAAGGAACTTTACTCGGATGATTTTGGGAATGGCGCTCTATCAAGTCGTATCTTTGAGGGAGCGACAGGCAGGTGCTTTGTCTATCCAGCTGGGATGAAGGATAGGAGGTATTGATGTTAAATCTCTATTTCGTCTACAACGGGCACTGCAAGTTATTTCTTGGTGATTTCAACAATGTGGACGAACTTATCGAACGGATGAAAGACCATCAGTGGGCTTTCTCAGGTATTACCAGACCAAAATTCAAGAAACACATCTGAAAAGACGATGTGAGGTTTGATTATGGTGCGATAGATTGTTATTACTTAGCCACAAAATCAACGTGCCGCGAACCACGTTAAAAGCGAGCTAGAATATGCGTCAGACTTGGACGAATGACGTATAAAGAATTTGCCAGCTCTTGTGTCTTTGAGCCATGAGGGGCAAGAGCTGGATTTTTAGTAATCAGGTTAAACCATGAAATACAGTAAACAAACAATGATTGACGGATTGAAACATTCAATCGAGAAAACGGAGAAGGAAATTGAAGAGTACTCGAAGCCGTGCGATAGACGAGTCGCACAAGGTCGTACTGCTCATCTTGAATTTTTGAAGAAAAAATTGAAGAAAATGAAAGCACAGTTGGAGGAATTGGAAGATGATGGAAGATTTAAAGAAAAAAGTTAATGGAGTATACGGATGGTCGGTAGAAGATGGGAAACCCAAACCTCCCAAGCAAGATTTACCACAAGCGGTAAGAGACAGAGCAGACTATTTCTGGGAAATGACAGAAGATGGCATGACGTTTATGGGAGCGATGGAATGTATCTTTGCTGATGAAAAACCTAAAGACTATGATTTGGGAGCTACTAAGAGGTGGTTGCCAAAATCTAAGGAGTTTGATGATTGGGTTGGCTATTCGCCAGGAATGTCTCAGGTAGTTATTGCAGTTTATTTGATTTATGGAGGAAACTAAGATGAATAAGCAGGAATTGATTGATTATTGCAAAACTTTGAAAGAAGATAAAAATAGATTTATAAATTGTATTGATGTAGACAGGATCATCAATACAATCAAACAACTAGACGAACCGCCGAAAGTCACAATCCCGAAATTCGTTGCTGACTATATAGAATTTAAAAAGAAATATAATTTTCATGTTTATGGAGCAATGAGAACAATCGAAGATTACGAAGATAAGAGAGTTCCCAATTGGCTCTACAAAGGCAATATCGAAAAATTCTGTCTTGCATGGATTCTAGGCTACGAGATCGAGAAGAGATATATTGTAACTCTGAAATCAAGCGGACAAAAGTTGTACTATCACACGGAAGATGAAGATTATATTTTCTCTAGCTATGATGGAGTATTCTACTCAGAATATCATACTAAAACTGACCTAGAAGAAAATGACATGAGTTGGATATTCGATTGTGAGGGTGTGGAAGTTCAGGAGGTGGAGTGATGTCATGTAGTGAAAATTTTAAAAAAGAAAAAGAATTGTCTGCTGCTATTTCAAATCTCAAGATAGAAGTCTTACAAAATGATGATAAATTGAGCAGTCAATCATTAAGCAACATCAAAAGGCAAGCAAGGGCTCTATACGAGTGCCTAGTATGGTTGCAGTATGCTGCGGAGGAGGCAGGTAGATGAGTTATGATTTGGAAATCTTAGGAAAAATAGAAAGTGGAGATTATATTTGCATAGATGAACCTGAAAATAGCTCTCCGACTTACAATCTTGGAAAAATGTTCAGGGTTGCTATGGATTGGGATTTCAAACAAGGTACTATCTACAATGTTGCTCAGATTTTTGAAAACATTCAACGTGGTATCTCAGAACTGGAACAGTATCCTGAAAAATATGTGCAGTATGAACCTGAGAACAAATGGGGGACTGTTAGCAGTGCGTTAGAAGATTTGAGATCATTGAGAGATTGTATTTTAGGACAAGACATCGATACAAAATACTTATATGTGAGGTGGTAACATGAAGCGACCAAACAGATACCCTTACACACAAAGTCAGTGGGTTGAAGAAACCGCTGATTATTATACATATGCAGACGGTATTTATTTTACAAGTCATGTTTTAAAAAATAGACTCACTAGAGAAATTAAGAGCAAAGAGATGAAATAGTGATTATCAAGAATTACAAATATGATTATTCAAGTGGCAGAATCTGCTACACAATCGATGTAGAAGGCTATAAACAAGCCATGGAACACACAAAGACAGAGCATGGAAGTGTACAAAGAAATGATATTGATGATTTCTTAAGTATGGTCGAGGAATACGACTTTCAAGAAGCTGAGACGATTGAAGCATTCGTTGACTTTCAAAATGATTTGCTCTTATATGGAATTAGTTTTGAATTTAGAAATGAGGTGGAGTGATGGTACAAACACTTGAACAAGCTACAAAAACTGAAAGCAAACGCATAAAAATCCCTGCGAAAATCAGACCGTTCGATGTAGGTTATCGAGTAGTAAACAAACACGGTCAACCACTTGCCTTAAGAAATGGAGCAAGTATATTCGACTTACCTTTTCTAGCGGAAAAAGCTATAAAGAAAGAATTTGGGAAAAACGATCCAGATTTTGATATTGAAAAGCATTCTGTTGAAGAGGTTGCTATTATCAATTTAAGTAAACTTCATAGCTACTTTGAGGAGGTCACAGATTGAAACGAAAAAGCATATCTAAAGCCACTAGACAAAATGTTTTAGATAAATACGGCGGTCACTGTGCTTATTGTGGAAAGGTTTTGGATTTGAAAACTTTGAGAGTGGATCATTTGCATCCTCACTACCGCGGCGGAGAAGATAGTTTCGAAAACTATATGCCTGCTTGCTATCAATGCAATTTCTACAAATCTACTTTTCTGTTAGATGAATTCAGGGAGCAGATGTCTACCTTGCACGAGAGAATCAGCAAGCCATTCATAGCAAGGCTTGGGTTAGATTATGGAATCATTAAAATTAAACCATTCGACGGAAAGTTTTATTTTGAGGAGGAACGTGAAAAGTGAAACGATTCATAGCTATCTGGATTCTACTATCTGCCGGATTAAATATTTGGCAGATGGGCAGGATTCGAGATTTAGAAGAGAAGAGGCCTTTGGTTGTCTACAAGGCTGACAACGCAGGCGCTGAGATTTTTGGTAAGGTCGTTGAGAAAGGACGACACGGCAAGCTGTACACAATCACAATTCGTGATTACGGGGTGTTCGTGGTCACGAAGGAAGTATACGAAAAAGTGAAAGTTGGGGATGAGGTGAGTTTATAATGGACGATATTTTAAAATCTTTAGCTAAAATACTAAATATGACAGTTGAGGAAGTGAGTTCTTTACTTGAAACATTCAAAGGGAATGCCCCGCAGATTTATGAGATGATCATCAAAGAAAAAATGATGCATGATATATTTAGTTTACTTGAGACTGTTTCTTTTGCAGCGTTGTTCGTTTCTGTTATTCTTTTAGTATTTTTCTTGGTTATGAACTTTCACTACGATACTGCACATATTAGTAGTTGGGATGTTCCTGCAGGCAAAACAAAAGAAGAGTATAAAGGAGAGTTAATTGCTCATGCTAGGCAAACTTATACACCCATTATAAAAATTAATTTTATTACATCAAGTGTAATTTTAATGTTATGGATTACTTCGATTGTTTTAAAAATAACTCTAGCTCAAAATTATATATTCATTGTGAACGAAATTTTACCAAAATTGACAAATAAATAGGAGCTAAAATGAACACACTAGAAAACGTAAAACAATGGTTTATTGACCGTGACCTTAAAAACGGTGGACGACTAGATAAGCAGTCATTAAAACTTAGCGAAGAGTTTGGAGAGTTATGTGCAGGCTATCTCAAGAAGAATGAGAAACTGACCAAGGACAGTATCGGAGATTGTGCAGTCGTGATTGTCGGTCTGGCCTTGTTGATTAAGGCAGACGTGCAGGAGATTTTTGATGAAGTTTTTATCGACAAATACTATGCTATAGGATGTCTGACCTTTTTGAATAGGACAATCAGCAATATTCAGTTATCAAATGGATTCACGGATAAAGATCTATATATAATCGATTTAACTCGTTCAATTTATTGGTTAAAATCAATCAGCTATGTACTTGGATATGATTTTGATGAATGCTTTGAACTAGCCTATCAAGAAATCAAAGACCGCAAAGGTCGCTGGATTGACGGAAGTTTCGTAAAAGAGGAGGATTTATAAAATGAAAAAACTAGGAATCATTATTGGGGCGGTATTTGTAATCGTTGTATCGCCATTTGTAGTTCAGTATGGATGGAATGAAATTATCACAACAATCATTCCAGTTGGTAAAATCACAGTCTGGCAAGCATTAGGGATGGATGCACTACTATCTTTCATCTGGCCTGTGTTATCCAGCAAAAAGGAATCTGAATATGATTATTCTTATGCTGTAAAGAGTAGTATTTCAAAAATCATTACATGTGCATTTTTAATTTGGTTAGCTAGTTTGTTTATTTAAGGAGGATTTAGGATGATACTAAGATTTAGAGCGTGGCATAAAACACGGGAAGAATTAGGAGAAGTTGAACGGATAAGGTTTGACGATGAGGGGAATGTATCCACTGTACTTGTTATAGGTAAATCGTTCGGTGCCAATATATATATAGATAAAATCGAACTCATGCAATCAACAGGAATCCTTGACAAGAATGGTCAGGAAATATTTGAGGGGGATATTCTTGAAATTCAAGGAATTAGAATGGTTGTAAAATTTGGAAGTTATGAATACATTGAGTCATCAAAGAACAATGGGCATACGTTAGGTGTAGTGTACGACGGACTAGGTTTTTATGTCGAGTGCATCAACGCTGCTGACCCAGATAGGATAAGTCCATTTGAACCAGAAACGTTAAAAGAAAGTGCCGTAATCGGCAACGTCTATGAAAATAAGGAACTTTTGGAGGACGGAAAATGAAACCTTTTAAATATCCATATTCAGGAAAAAGAAAAAGGCAAGAAACCTTGTCACCAATGTTTTCTGCCCGACCAATTTTTAACGAAATTCCAATTGTAGAAGAAGTTAAGGTTGAGTTCGGAGTTAAAGCTATCATAGGGCACATATATCCAGAAACAGTAATAGATTTAGATATTTCTGGATACGGGAATAGATTTCATTCAGTATATCGTTTCCCTGGCACCTTTCTGAGTGTTGGTGAGTCAATCCAACTAAAGATGCTTTTCTATAAAAGACTTAGAAATTTTACTACAGATCGTTTCTTGACGTTTAGGGAATCTGACTGGAAGCTCTTTATCCGTGACCTAGTCAACGAATTTGTGCATTAAAAAGTTATTGAGGAGAAAAAATGAAACCAGAAAAAATTGACAACGTAAACAAACCAAGCCATTATCGAGGCTCAAAAGGTCTTGAAGGTATTGAAGTGATTGATAACTTCATTGGCAACTTGCCAGGCAAGGCAGCATGGTGTTGGGGCAATGCAATCAAGTATCTATTGCGATTTCAGAAGAAAAACGGTCTCGAAGACCTGAAGAAAGCACGAAAGAACCTTGATTGGCTGATTGAGGAGATGGAACATGAGAATAAAAACATCAAATGATTCTATCATCAACGTTGATAACGTGAAGCATAGCATCACAATTGAAGGAGTTGAGTTTGGTTCAGATTGTAGTGCTTTGGTATCTAAGAACAAAGACGGGACAGGAACGATCACTCTGATATTTGAAGGGAGAATTATTTGAAATACACGAGGAGATTTGTAAGATGCAGCTAAGATTAAAAGAACTTAGAGAGGACCTAGGGCTCTCTGTCAAAGATATGGCTAGGGATACGGGTGTTTCGCAAAACACAATTCACTTGTATGAGAGAGGTGGATATCCGTCCATTAAGCAAATTGAAATGATTGCTAAAACCTATGATGTGAATCCTGCTTGGTTAGTTGGATGGGTAGATGATGAAATGCAACCTGCAATTCAGGTAGTTGAGAAAATTATCTACAAAGAGAGTCCAACAGCAAGACTGCCGGATTATCACAATAACAATAACGACGGTAAGATTATCAAATGGGTTAAATCCAAAAGATACATGGGAGGTAAGGTTTGGTCAAAAAGAACTTAACAAAAGCACGAAGGGATTATCTCGAGTTTGAACTCGATGATAAATATTTAAAGATTGACAAACTTATCGGTCAACGAAGGCATGAGCTAGAACGATTGTACGAAGTTAAGCATCTTACTGTTCCTGGTATTGATGATACTGGAGCAAGTGGCAGTGGGACATTCGTCAACAGGTCGGAGAACTTAGCGGTTGCTTACGCAAGCGATCCTATGATTTTAAGATTAGAAAATCTTCAAAACGCTATCTCCCAATTACTAGATAATCTAGAACCAGATGACAAAAAAATCTTTTATCTTCGCTGGGGAGAACATACTGGATACGACTGGATTCAAGTTTGGCACATCATGGAGAATGGAGAAACTGGGTACTTATATAGACACAGCAAGCAGATTTACAGAAGACGTGAAGTGATTCTCGATACACTTTCAAATTTGCTCTTTATGTAAAGTTGTCAAAAAAACATATAGAATTGACAAAAACAATGTGGTAAATTAGTATCATGAAGAATAGCAGAGAGGAAACCTCTGCTTTTTTTGTGCATTAAAAAAGGAGGTGAGGATATGTGGTAGTTGTTGAACCGATCAGAAATAGAGATGATGTTCAGCTTATGATTGAATGGCTGACGTTGCATAGTGCAGTCAAGAAGTCAGATAGACAACGTAACCTCATGCTCTTCCTTTCTGGTGTTAATCTGGGATTTCGTATTGGTGATATCGTTAAACTGAAAGTAAAGCACGTTAAAGGTTGGCATGTCCAGATCGTCGATGAAAAGACAGACAAGCCAACTAAAC
>QWCL01000886.1_pt1 | contig 14884 bp, 8 predicted proteins | sample 1972551 | NCBI WGS metagenome assembly QWCL01 (sample SAMN09866709, study PRJNA288562) | Human oral metagenome isolate term2_saliva, whole genome shotgun sequencing... | isolation source: mouth | host: Homo sapiens | place: USA: California
GCAACCCCATCCGCCACGTTCCGGCGACAACCTCCTGCGCGTTGTTGCGCCGTCAGGCTTCGCCGAAGACCCCAACCGCGTGACCACCGGCCTGACCCGCCTCTACAACGCAGGCTTTACCGTGACCAACCAACAAGCAGGCAGCCGCCGTTACCAACGCTTTGCCGGCAGCGATGCCCAACGCGCCGCCGACTTCCAAGAAGTTGCCAGCGGCCGCGTCGAAACGCCTAAAGTCTTGATGGGCCTGCGCGGCGGCTACGGCGCGGCACGCATCCTGCCGCAAATCGACATTGCCTCACTCGGCGCCAGAATGCGTGAACGCGGCACATTGTTCTTCGGTTTCAGCGACGTGTGTGCCGTCCAACTCGCCCTGTTGGCCAAAGGCAATATGATGAGCTTTGCAGGCCCGATGGTGTACAGCGAATTCGGTAAAGCAGACCCCAGCGTCTTTACCATGGATTCGTTCATCCGCGGCACGACCAACAACGTCAACATCGTTGATGTTCCGACCATCCAACGCGCCGATGTCAACGTCGAAGGCACATTATGGGGCGGCAACCTCAGCGTTCTCGCCTCCCTCGCCGGTACGCCTTACATGCCCGATATTCAAGGCGGTATCCTCTTTATCGAAGACGTCAGCGAGCAACCCTACCGCATCGAGCGCATGCTCAATACGCTTTATCTGTCAGGTGTTTTACAAAAACAACGCGCCATCATCTTCGGCGATTTCCGCATGGGCACCATCCGCGACGTGTACGACTCCAGCTACGACTTCTCCGCCGTCGTCAACCACATTTCGCGCACCGCCAAGATTCCTGTGTTGACCGGCTTCCCATTCGGCCACATCACCAACAAAACCACTTTCCCGTTGGGCGCACATGCCAAAGTCCGCAGTACCGGCAACGGCGGTTATTCCGTCACCTTCAGCGGCTATCCTACGCTAAACCCGTCAGCACTGACACTCGACAGCCTGCTGCCGCCTCCTGTTCCGACTTACGACAGCACCATCTACCGCGACAGCATCACTGAAGAAGTGACCGAATAAGGCTTATTCAAATAAAAAGGCCGTCTGAAACCCAGTTTCAGACGGCCTTTTTATATCTTCATCTTAACCGTAACGTCGTTGAAAATCTTTCATAAAGTCGGCCAACGCGTTCACACCTTCAAGCGGCATCGCATTGTAAATGCTGGCACGCATACCGCCGACAGTTTTATAGCCCTTGAGCAAGCACAAGCCCTGCAACTCGGCTTCCAACACAAAGCGGCGGTCCAAGTCTTCGCTTGCGGTTTTGAAGACCACGTTCATTTTGGAGCGCGCATCAGGATGAATATCGTTGATGTAAAAACCGCCGCTGCCATCTATCGTCTCATACAAGGTGTGCGCCTTTATTCGATTGACCGCTTCAATTTTTTTCACACCGCCCTGCGTTTGCAGCCAGCGGAACACCAAACCCGACATATAAATCGCATAGGTAGACGGCGTGTTGTACATACCGTCGCGGTTGATGTGGGAGCGGTAGTTGAACACATCGGGGATATCGTTCGGACAACGCTCCAGCAAATCCTCGCGGATAATGACCACTGTCGCACCGGCAGGGCCGATATTTTTTTGCGCGCCGGCATAAATCAAGCCGTAATCGGACACATCAAACTCACGCGACAAAATCTCGCTCGACATATCGCACACCAGCGGCGGCAGGCCGTCTGAAAGTTTGGGGACGTTTTGATACTGCAAGCCGTTTACGGTTTCATTAATCGCAAAATGAACAAACGCAGAATTCGGGTTGACATCCCAATCCTCAACCACAGGAAGATTTTTATAGGCATATTGCTCGCCGCCATGCGCAGCCAAACGGATTTCGGCATTGCTCAAACGGCTCATCTGTTCATAAGCAATACGGCTCCAGTTACCCGTTACCACCGCATCGGCAGTCGCAAAACCGTGTGCCAAATTCATGGCTACCATATTAAATTGCGTGGTCGCACCGCCCTGTAAAAACAGGATTTTATAGTTGGACGGAATATTCAAAAGTTGGCGCAAGTCTTGTTCGGCATGATGCAGAATACTCAAAAACATATCCGAACGGTGGCTCATCGCCATCACGGGGAAACCCGTACCGTTGTAGTCGAGCATCTCCTGTTGCGCGGTACGCAATACCGCTTCCGGCAATACGGCAGGACCTGCGGAAAAATTGTAAATCGGGTGTGCGGACATGGCGGCCTTCTTTCTTATTCGGTGGGTATAAAGAAATTGTAGAACTGCCTTGCACATTGTGCAAGCACGAAAAATCCGAAAATACAAGGCCGCCTGGAAAGAAAGCAATACCAATTATTTGTTTTTTAAAACAATTTCAGAACAACCACATCAAAACTTGTCAACAATTTCCTTTTCAGACGGCCTCAACCCTATCCTTTACATTTAAGCAATCACTTCAAAAAATCCACGCCAAATCAACGCTTTTCTTTTATCTTGAAAACAGTTATAATAGGCCAATTTTTCAAATCACACGCGATTTACGCGTTTTCATCGATAAAGAAGGCGGCATCACCGTCGAAGACTGCGCCACTGTCAGCAACCATCTGAGCCGCGTGTTTATGGTTGAAGACATCGACTACAAACGTTTGGAAATCTCCAGCCCGGGCCTTGACCGTCCGTTGAAAAAAGCCGCCGACTTCGTGCGCTTTGCCGGCCAGAACGCCAAAATCAAAACACGCCTGCCGATTGATGGTCAGAAAAACTTCATCGGCCGCATCGAATCTTGCGAAAACGACATCGTTACCGTCTCTTTCGACGGCAAAACTGCCCAAATCGAATTGAGCAATATCGACAAAGCCCGTTTGCGCCCCGAATTTAAATTTTAAAAACCGATTACTTGGAGATTCTAGAAAATGAGTCGCGAAATGTTACAGCTGGCCGAAGCGCTGGCAAGTGAAAAAAACGTTGAAACGGAAGTCGTATTCAAAGCCCTTGAATTCGCCCTCTCTACTGCTGCCAAGAAAAAAGCCGACCGCGAGCACATGGACGTGCGCGTCGAAATCGACCGCGATACCGGCGAATACCAAACCTTCCGCCGCTGGCTGATTGTTGCCGATGAAGACTACACCTACCCCGATGTAGAAAAAACCATCGAGGAAATCCAAGAAGAAATTCCCGGCACAACCATCCAAATCGGCGAATACTACGAAGAGCAGCTGCCAAACGAAGGCTTCGGCCGCCAAGCCGCACAAACTGCCAAACAAATCATCCTGCAACGCATCCGTGATGCGGAGCGCGAGCAAAACCTGAACGAGTTCCTCGCTTCTAAAGAAGACATCGTTTCCGGTACGGTAAAACGCGTCGAGCGCCACGGCATCATCGTTGAAGTCGTCGCGGGCAAACTTGACGCCCTGATTCCGCGCGAAGAAATGATTCCGCGCGAAAACTTCCGCAGCGGCGACCGCATCCGCGCCCTCTTCCTGCGTGTGGACGAAATCGGCAATACCGGCCGCAAACAAGTCATTTTGAGCCGCACCAGCGGCGACTTCTTGGCCAAACTCTATGCCAACGAAGTGCCTGAAATTGCAGACGGCCTGTTGGAAATCCGCGAAGTAGCACGCGACCCAGGCCAACGCGCCAAAGTTGCCGTTAAAGCCAACGACCAACGCATCGACCCGCAAGGTACTTGTATCGGCGTGCGCGGTTCCCGTGTTAATGCCGTGAGCAACGAATTGTCTGGCGAACGCATCGACATCGTATTGTGGTCTCCTGAGCCTGCCCAATTTGTGATGAACGCGCTGTCTCCTGCAGAAGTGAGCCGCATCGTAATTGACGAAGACAAACACGCCGTTGACGTAATCGTTGACGAAAACCAACTGGCGCTGGCCATCGGCCGCGGCGGTCAAAACGTCCGTCTGGCTTCCATCCTGACCGGCTGGCAGCTGAACATCATGACCGTTGAAGAAGCCGACGAGCGCAATGCTGCCGAAGACGCGGTTATCCGCAACCTCTTCACCACCCACTTGAACATCGACGACGAAACTGCCGATATTTTGGTGGAAGAAGGCTTTGCCACTTTGGAAGAAGTTGCTTACGTTCCAGCGGCAGAATTGCTTGCCATTGACGGCTTTGACGAAGAAATCGTTGAAACCCTGCGCAACCGCGCACGCGACGCGATCCTGACCATTACCATCGCCGCAGAAGAAAAACTGGGTGAAGTGTCTGAAGACATGCGCAATTTGGACGGCGTAGATTCCGATATGTTGCGCAAACTGGCCGAAGCCGGCGTAACCCAACGCGATGATCTGGCCGAATTGTCTGTTGACGAATTGGTCGAAATTACCGGTGTTGATGAAGAAGAAGCCAAAAAAGTGATTTTGGCTGCACGCGAACACTGGTTTACTGAAGAAAATAACTAAGGGGGTACTGAATGAGTAATACAACCGTAGCGCAATTTGCCGCCGAACTAAACCGCCCCGTCGATGATTTGCTTAAACAATTGAAAGAAGCCGGGGTCAATAAAAACAGCGGTAATGACAGCATAACCACTGACGACAAACAACTGTTGACCGCTTACCTGCAAAAGAAAAACGGCAGCAACAGCGGCACCATCAGCATCCGCCGCAAAAAAACCGAAGTCAGCACCGTTGACGGTGTAAAAGTGGAAACACGCCGCCGCAGCCGTGCCGTTACCATTCCTTCTTCCGAAGAATTAGCAGCGGAAGCCAAAGCCAAAGTAGCAGCGGAAAACCAAAAAGCCGAAGCAAAAAAAGCAGCCGCCCAAGCTGCCGAAGAAAAAGCCAAAGCTGAAGCAGAAGCTGCCGCCAAAGCCGAAGCCCGTGCCAAAGCAGAGGCTGAAGCAGCCAGACTGAAAGCAGCCAAAGCCGCACCAAAAGCGGAAGGCAAACCTGCCGAAGCCCAAAAAGAAGAAGCCAAACCGGTTGAAGCCGTAGAAGCCAAGGCCGAAGCAAAAGTTGAAGCTAAAGCAGACAACAAGCCGTCTGAAAAATCCGTTGAAGCTGAAAAACCAGCCGAAGCCAAGAAACCTGCCAAAGCCAAACAAGACAAAGGCGGCAAAGGCAAAGAAGCGAAAAAGGCAGCCAAACCTGTCGCTCCTGCCGTACCGCAACCTGTCGTCAGCGTGGAAGAACAGGCTCAACGCGATGAAGAGGCCCGTCGTGCCGCCGCCCTGCGTGCGCACCAAGAAGCCTTGTTGAAAGAAAAACAAGAGCGTCAAGCACGCCGCGAAGCCATGAAACAACAGGCCGATCAAGACTCAAAACCTGCTAAAGAAGCCAAATCAGGCGAACGCAACAAACCTGCCGAGAAAGCAAAAGCGGCATCCGGCGAAGGCAAATCCGAACACAACGCGCGCAGTAAAAAAGAAGACCGTCGTGACCGTGACGAAGAAAACCAAGGCCGTAACGCCAAAGGCAAAGGCGGAAAAGGTGGTCGCGACCGCAACAATGCGCGCAATGGCGACGACGAACGCGTACGCGGCGGCAAAAAAGGCAAAAAACTCAAACTTGAGCCAAACCAACACGCCTTCCAAGCACCAACCGAACCTGTCGTACATGAAGTTTTAGTACCTGAAACCATTACCGTTGCCGACTTGGCACACAAAATGGCCGTTAAAGGCGTCGAAGTAGTTAAAGCCCTGATGAAAATGGGCATGATGGTAACCATCAACCAATCTATCGACCAGGACACTGCCCTGATTGTCGTGGAAGAACTCGGCCACATCGGCAAACCTGCCGCAGCCGACGATCCTGAAGCATTCTTGGATGAAGGCGTTGAAGCAGTAGAAGCCGAAGCATTGCCGCGTCCTCCGGTTGTGACCGTGATGGGTCACGTTGACCACGGTAAAACCTCCCTGCTGGACTACATCCGCCGCGCCAAAGTGGTACAAGGCGAAGCGGGCGGCATTACCCAACACATCGGCGCATACCACGTTGAAACCCCTCGCGGCGTGATTACCTTCTTGGATACTCCGGGTCACGAAGCGTTTACCGCCATGCGCGCGCGCGGTGCGAAAGCAACCGATATCGTGATTCTTGTGGTTGCAGCCGACGACGGCGTGATGCCGCAAACCATCGAGGCGATTGCCCACGCTAAAGCCGCGGGTGTACCGATGGTGGTTGCCGTCAACAAAATCGATAAAGAAGCCGCCAACCCTGAGCGTATCCGCCAAGAGCTGACCGCACACGAAGTCGTGCCTGACGAATGGGGCGGCGATGTACAGTTTATCGACGTTTCCGCTAAAAAAGGTCTGAACATCGATGCATTGCTCGAAGCAGTCTTGCTCGAAGCCGAAGTTTTGGAACTGACTGCCCCAGTCGATGCACCTGCCAAAGGTATCATTGTTGAGGCACGTTTGGACAAAGGTCGCGGCGCGGTTGCCACATTGCTGGTTCAAAGCGGTACGCTGAAAAAAGGCGATATGCTGCTGGCCGGTACTGCATTCGGTAAAATCCGTGCAATGGTTGACGAAAACGGCAAAGCCATCAATGAAGCCGGTCCGTCTATCCCTGTCGAAATCCTCGGCTTGTCCGACGTTCCGAACGCAGGCGAAGATGCAATGGTATTGGCCGACGAGAAAAAAGCGCGCGAAATCGCCCTCTTCCGTCAAGGCAAATACCGCGACGTGCGCTTGGCCAAACAACAGGCCGCAAAACTGGAAAACATGTTCAACAACATGGGCGAAAACCAAGCCCAATCCTTGTCCGTCATCATCAAAGCAGACGTACAAGGTTCTTACGAAGCTTTGGCGGGCAGCCTGAAAAAACTGTCCACAGACGAAGTGAAAGTGAACGTGTTGCACAGCGGCGTTGGCGGCATTACCGAATCTGATGTCAACTTGGCCATCGCTTCCGGCGCATTCATCATCGGCTTTAACGTCCGTGCAGATGCTTCCGCACGCAAACTGGCTGAGAATGAAAACGTGGAAATCCGTTACTACAACATCATTTACGATGCCATCGACGACGTGAAAGCCGCCATGAGCGGTATGCTCTCTCCGGAAGAGAAAGAGCAAGTCACCGGTACGGTCGAAATCCGTCAGGTCATCTCCGTTTCCAAAGTCGGCAATATTGCAGGCTGTATGGTTACCGACGGTGTGGTCAAACGCGATTCCCATGTCCGCCTCATCCGCAACAACGTGGTTATCCATACCGGCGAGCTGTCTTCTTTGAAACGCTACAAAGACGACGTCAAAGAAGTCCGCATGGGCTTCGAGTGTGGTCTGATGCTCAAAGGCTACAACGAGATTATGGAAGGCGACCAACTCGAATGTTTCGACATCGTCGAAGTTGCCCGTACTCTATAATCAGACAGGCCGTCTGAAAAATCAGAAGCAGGTTTTGCAATGCGAAACCTGCTTCTTTTTTCAGACGGCCTTTTTACAACCATTCATAGTTTGAAACTATGGAAATTGATGTGTGGTATATAAGAAACAAAACAGCTACACAAGGCAAATCCATTTGGCAAAAGAATAGACGGCAAACTAAGCCTGATAAGGCTCTCTATATATTGTCATATCTTAACGTTTCTGTTGTTTTTCTCAAATTTCGGCACTAGTATATACAGCCTAAACACAATACAAATTAAGCAATACCGGCAATATGCCGGATACGTTTACTTCCTTGTTACTCTCATCAATATCTAAAGAAAATATCATGACAATCGAAAAAGCAATGCGCATCCGCAATGCGCAATTTGAATTACGACATTTAGAGCAATTGCAGCCATCTCCCCTTGCACAAGCAACAACAGGTACTTCGAGAGATGACGTTTATTATGTAACCCGCAACGACGATAAAATCATTGAAAACCCAAATGGAGGCGATGATACGGTTTACAGCAACGTCAGCTATACCCTTCCAAACCACGTTGAAAACCTTGTTTTGACCGGTACAGCCAACATCTTCGGCGCAGGCAACAACAGCAACAACATCCTCATCGGCAATGAAGGCCGCAACCGCCTCAACAGCGGCCGCGGTGACGACATCGTTTACAGCGGCGGCGGCAACGATTTCATCAACGGCGGAGAAGGCAACGACCATCTTTTTGGTGAAACAGGCAATGACACCCTCAACGGCGAAGCAGGCAATGATGTGCTTGAAGGTGGCGAAGGCGACGATACCTACCTTTTCTCTGCAAAAAGCGAGCAAGACACCATCATCGACAATCAAGGCCACAACAGCATCCGCTTTCATACCGACCTGAGCCTTAACGATTTAACCGTTGAAGTCCGAAACAATGAAACCGGCGGTCATGACTGGCTGATTGCCGTGAAAAACAGCAACGCCGTTTTAACCATCAAAAACCAATACACTCAAAACGGTACAACACCGGCAGTCTCCCAATTCATCATCGGCACACAAAAACTGGATGTAAACAGCTTTGCCAAATATTTCGATATTTCCCTGACTGAGCATACCGAAAGCGGTCAAACCATCGATGGTAGCGACGGCAATGACCACCTGATCGGCACATCCGGTGATGATATTATCGACGGCAAGGCCGGTTCCGACATTATGGAAGGTGGGGACGGCAATGATACTTACTACATTGATGATGTAAAAGATGTGGTGATTGAAAAAGCCGGCGGCGGCGAAGATACCGTATTCAGCAGCATTTCCCATACTGCCGCTACCCACGTCGAAAATGTTACCTTGACCGGCTCAGCCAATATTTTTGCCGCCGGAAACAACAGCAATAACATTCTGACCGGTAACGAAGGCCGCAACCGCCTCAACAGCGGACGCGGTGATGATACCGTTTACGGCATGGGCGGCAACGACAACCTTAATGGCGGCGACGGCAACGATTATCTGGATGGCGGCGACGGCAACGATGTCATCAACGGTGATGCAGGCGACGATATTTTAGTGGGCGGCAACGGTAAAGACATTCTGAAAGGCGGAGCCGGAAACGATACCTATATTTACGGCAACAACGATACCATTATCGACAACCAAGGCATCAATACCCTCAAGTTTTCAGACGGCCTGAACAATGCCAAGCTCAACCTGAAGACCATTCATAACGATGATGGCAGCCAAAGTTGGGAAATTACTTCGGGGCAAGGTTCAGCCCTGATTCAAAACCAAATCGGCGCAGATGGCAGCATTTCCATCGACCGTTTCCAGTTCAGCGACCAAACTTACACTGCCGCACAATTCCAACAAGCCTTCCAAGCGCTGAAGGCCGAAACCATTAAATTTGTCGGCATAAACGGTGACGATACCTTGCATGGCAATGCAGGCAACAATGAAATCGACAGTGGCAACGACGGCCATGACACCCTTTATGGCCACGACGGCGATGACATTTTGCGCGAACACAGCGAAACCTATTACGGCAACGAACCTGCTTCCGACGATAAACTCTACGGCGGCAACGGTAACGACAAACTTTATGCCCATGTAGGTGCAGACTTACTCGACGGCGGCGCAGGCAATGATTATCTGGAAGGCGGTGAACACAACGACACCTATGTTTTCGGAAAAGGTTACGGTCACGACACCATTTTCGACTACAACTTCGGTTTCGACAGCGAGGCCGGCCTGCACACGCTCAACGCTAATGTCGTTAAATTTACCAGCGGCATTACCCTTGACGACCTTGAAATTACTGTTGAAAAAGGTTACGACAAAACCGGGATTGCCGACATGCCCGACAGCAACCAATTTGTATCCAATCCCCTGTTGGATGGCGATACTTGGCATATCCGCATTAAAGGCACAGACGATGTTTTAACCATCAAAAACCAAAGCGGTATTTATGGTGCGATTTCCGAGTTTCAGTTTGACGGCAATACCTCATACAGCACCGGCGAGCTAATCAACCACTTCAAACTGTCTATCCCGCACATGATCGGCAATACAAACATCGTCCAATACACCGGCCAACCCGTTGAAGAACTCAACCGTGATGTGTACAACAACTTCAATCACACCATCCACGCCGATAGCGACAACAGTGATTTAGATTTGTCGCGTTACACTTCTGTTATCGAATACAGAGGCAATCGCAGCGATGAAACCATTACTTTGGGCCGAGGCATCAACATCGTTGATACGGCCGGCGGCAACGATACCATTACCGACCCGGGTGCCGACAACACCGTTATCACGTTTGGCAGAAACAGCGGCAACGACACCTTCAATCCGTATGGTGGAAGCGATACCCAAATCCTTTTCAAAGAAGGGCTTACGCTGAAAGATTTACAGTTGAAAACCGGCGATGATTGGGTCTTAACCATCAAAGATACAGGCGACACCCTGACCATCCATGACATTGCCAACAATAATGTCGACAGCTTTGTATTCGGAAACGGTAAGAGCTACACCGCCGACGAAATCAGCAAAGCACTGATTACTGAAAATACACAAAACAACGGTATCCTGTAAAATCCAAAGGCCGTCTGAAACCTTAATTCAGACGGCCTTAGTCCTTTGCTGATTTATTTATCGTTCTGTTATATAATTATTCTCATTCGAATTCACAAGAAAGAATAAAAATGAATGCCTTAAATCTCCTCACCACGCGTCGTTCTTCCAAAAAACTGGCTGCTCCAGCGCCTAATGCCGAGCAACTGGAACAAATGCTGCAAGCGGCAACACAAGTACCCGATCACGGCAATATGCGCCCTTACCGCTTTACCGTTATTCAAAGCGAAGCCGGTTTGCAACGTTTCCGTGAGCTTTTGAGCAAGACCGTTACCGAACTCAACTTCGGCGATGATGCCATGAAAAAAGCCGAACGTGTCGGCAACATGGCGCCTATGATTATCGGCGTTACATTCGCGCCGAACCGTGAAGTGGCAAAACCCAAACCTGAATGGGAGCAAATGCTGACTGCCGGATGCGCCGCCTATGCTTTACAACTGGCTGCTTCTGCTCAAGGCTTCGACAATGTTTGGATTACGGGCATGTGGGTCAACAGCCCATTGTTGCGCGAAGCATTTGAGTGTGCCGACAAAGACAAAATCATCGGCCTGATGATGATTGGTTCGCCGACTGAAGAAGGCAGCGGCCCGAAAAATACCAACTTAGAATGTTTTACAACTTATTGGTGAAGCCTGAAAATACTAAGGCCGTCTGAAAAACCTGATTTAATGGTTTTCAGACGGCCTTTTTATGTCTCTTGTCAAAATATCAAGCAGGATTCATAAATGCTTCAACTTCTTCCAAAGAAATATCCGCCGTCGCGCCATGACGTGAAGCCACCAATGCACCCAGCGCACAAGCAAAAGCAATGGCTTCTTGAGGAGGCGCATTATTGAGCAGCTTGTAAGTCAAACCACCAAGAAAGCTGTCGCCGGAGCCGACAGTATCCGCCACTTTGACGCGGAAACCGCAATGACGGTACAACTCGCCGTCCTTATACAAAACCGCGCCATGGCTGCCCAAAGTCACGCAAAGGATTTTGACGCCGGTCAGCTCAACGAGGTAGCCGATATTTTGCTCGATGCTGTGATAAGGAGAGCCATAAGCCGCAGCCAATTCATACAACTCATCATCGTTGAGTTTGACCATATCGGACTGTTTCATGGTCTCCAGCAAGCGGGCAATATCGTAATGCGGCTTGCGCAGATTAACGTCAAAAATTTTGAATTTGGCTTCCTTCAGCAAAACTGCCAAGCTTTTACGCGAAACTTCATCACGGGTTGCCAAGCTGCCAAAAACGAAAGCATCGGATTCTGCCACACGTTTGATTGCCGCATCATCAACCGCAATCCTATCCCACGCGCAAGGATAAACAATCTCATAAGACGCACTGCCAGACTTGTCCAAGTGTACTTTCACCAAACTGGTCGCACATTCGTGGCAAACCTGTAAATAATCAGTATTGACGTTTTTACTTTGAATTTGACATAGCAATTCTTCGCCATCGGCATCATCGCCGCGACGACTGATGATGGCAGCATCAATACCCAAAGACTGCAAACGGACAGCAACATTTAGGGGTGCACCACCCAATACCTTCCCGTTTGGAAAATCGTCCCACAGCACTTCGCCGAAACTGGTTACTTTCATTCTTGGCCTTCCTTTTTTGAGGTTGATTGGCAGGGTCTGCACTCCCGACAGATTTTTTGCAAATCATGTACTTGTAGTAAAACTCCAGCATCGGGGGCAAAAGTATTATGTTTTAAAATATTGAGGCTGACAAGCAATTAAGGGGATATCAGACAATAAACTTGATTCATCACAAAATTATATTGTTCCTATTTTTTCTTTTTCTTTCACATTTATCCACTCTTATTTCATTAAAACAAAACATTCTGAAATTTAAATACAAAAGACCGTCTGAAAACTGATTCAATCAATTTTCAGACGGCCTTTATTGAAGTATTACAGCGATTAAACTACAACTTCTTCTTTTTTCTTCACTTCTTTGGCAATGTTCTCACGGCTCAAGCCAAACATCAGCAAGAGCGGGCTGGCAACCAATACGGAAGAGTAATGGCCGCGCATATGCGGCTTACGGAAGTTTTCACGAATACGGTCAAACACCACCACGGATTCGTTTACGGAATAACCCAAAACAGCCAAGATACCTGCCAAGACAGTCAGAGAGAATTCCCATTGGAAGAAGGCAAAACAGCCGAGAATAATCACGATATCGTGCATATTCGCAATAATCGCGGACACTGCAAAACGCCACTCAAAACGCATAGACAGATAAACAATGATACCTGCCACCACGAAGCCCAATGCCATCAAACCATTGGTAACCAATTCTTCACCAACCTGAGGGCCGATGAATTCAACTTGGCGCAAAGTAACGTCAGGATTGTCTTTTTTCAGCAAATCCATCACTTGGTTGGACAGCTGGGCTGACGTTACGCCTTCTTTGTTCGGCAGGCGAATCATGATGTGTTTGTTCGTACCCAATGCCTGAACCTGTACATCACCCATTTTCAGCGTATCGAGGCGTTCGCGCGTTTTATTCACATCCACGCCCTGCTGATATTGGACTTCCATCACCGTACCGCCGGTAAATTCGACGGAGAAATTCAGGCCTTTGGTTACCAAAAAGAACACGGCGGCGATAAACGTAACCAACGAAATAAAGGTCGTCAGTTTGCCGTAGCTCATAAACGGAATATCGCGTTTGATTTTAAATAATTCCATGTTTTACTCCTTGCCTTCTGCCATTTCAGCTTTCGGCTTCCATACCGAATACATCGAAGTCAGAATACCGATACAGTGTACAACCGCAAAACCGCGTACCGGGCCGGAACCGAATACCAATAAAGCGATACCGGCAATCAGGGAGGTCAAGTTGGAGTCGACAATGGTTGCCCAAGCGTGTTGGAAACCGAGGTTGATGGCCTGCTGCGGTGCGACACCGGCACGCAGTTCCTCACGGATACGTTCATTAATCAACACGTTGGAGTCAATCGCCATACCCAAGGTCAAAGCCAAGGCGGCAATACCCGGCAAGGTCAGCGTTGCCTGCATGGCAGACAAAATACCCACCAAAAACAAGATATTGGTACTCAAGGCAATAGTAGAGAAGAAACCCATCAAGCGATAGTAAATCACCATGAATGCAGCAACAGCGGCAAAGCCCCACAAGGTAGAGTGGAAACCTTTTTCAATGTTTTCTTTACCCAAAGACGGGCCGATGGTACGTTCTTCGACAATCTGCATCGGCGCGGCCAGCGAACCGGCACGCAGCAACAATGAAGTATCGTTGGCTTCGGCTGTCGTCATGCTGCCGGAAATCTCCACACGGCCACCGGTAATGGCGGCTCGGATGACAGGCGCGGTCACGACTTCGGATTTACCTTGGTCGATCAAAACCATAGCCATACGTTTACCCACATTGGCCGAAGTCAATTCGCCAAAAATGCTGCCACCTGCGCTGTCCAAGCTCAGGCTCACGGCAGGCGCGCCCATTTGGTCAAAGCTAGGTTGCGCATCGTTGATGTTGTCTCCGGTCAGTTCAACTTGTTTGTTGACCAAGATAGTTTCCGGATGATCGCCACCGCTTGACAGCAATTCGTAACCGGTCGGCACATTGCCGTTCAAAGCTTCTTGCAATTTGATCGGATCGTCTTCCACCATACGCACTTCCAAAGTCGCGGTACGACCGATAATATCTTTGGCTTTGGCAGTATCTTGCACGCCCGGCAGCTGTACAACAATACGGTCAAGGCCGGATTGTTGGATAACCGGTTCGGCTACGCCCAATTCGTTCACACGGTTGTGCAACGTATTGATGTTTTGTTTAACTGCATCAGAACGTACTTTATTGATTGCCTCTTCAGACAAAGTCAGCACGATATTGTTGCCATCCGGCAGCAGCGTGGCTTCAGGGAACAATTTTTGCAACTGAGGCAAGGCTTTTTGTACATCGGCAGCATCTTGCAAAGGCACGGTCAGACCGTTTTCAGTCTGATGCACCGTGCCGGTACGGATTTTTTCGCGGCGCAATTCGCGGCGGATATCGCCAGAATAACGTTCAAACGTTTTCTGCATCGCGGCTTTCATGTCCACCTGCATGGTGAAATGCACGCCGCCGCGCAAGTCCAGGCCCAGGAACATCGGATTGGCTTTGATTTTCGCCATCCACTCAGGGCTGTCTGCCAACAGGTTGAGCGCGGTAATATAGCCCTCGCCTAAAGTATTTTCGATGACGTCGCGCGCTTTCAGTTGCGTTTCGGTATCTTTGAAACGCACTTTCAGCGAGTTGTCGACGATGAACATACCATCAGTCTGAATACCTGCCTGTTTCAGCGCGGCATCCACTTTAGACTGGGTTTGATCGTTGATCACGATGGCTTGTCGGTTGGTTGATACCTGTACGGCAGGCGTTTCACCGAAAAGGTTGGGCAGCGAGTAAACAGCCGCAACCACAATCGTGAACGCAATCAGCAGGTATTTCCATAAAGGA
>QWCL01000607.1_pt1 | contig 14847 bp, 10 predicted proteins | sample 1972551 | NCBI WGS metagenome assembly QWCL01 (sample SAMN09866709, study PRJNA288562) | Human oral metagenome isolate term2_saliva, whole genome shotgun sequencing... | isolation source: mouth | host: Homo sapiens | place: USA: California
GAAGCAAACGATCATGCCTCAACCGCAAACCCGCAGACATGAAAAGCCTCCCATTCCCTGGACTTCAATTTCGATGTCCAAGAAACGGGAGGCAGTTCACAGCCAGGGGGACAGTTTTATTTACAAGCTCAAGGAAAATGGGATTGGGATGGGGGTTAGTGGCCTTCGTGCTCACGCAGACGAGCGAAGGAACGGCGAATTTCAGCCTCAGCCTCTTCACGGCCTACCCAGTGGGCGCCTTCTACGCTCTTGCCCGGCTCTAGATCCTTGTAAACCTCAAAGAAGTGCTGGATTTCTAGACGGTGGAACTCACTGACGTCCTCAATGTCGGTACGCCAAGAAGCACGCTGGTCAGCTGCGGGCACGCATAGAACCTTGTCGTCGCCGCCCTTTTCATCGCGCATACGGAACATGCCTAGCGCGCGGCAGCGAATCACGCAGCCAGGGAAAGTGGGTTCTTCTAGTAGCACTAGGGCATCTAGCGGGTCGCCGTCCTCACCCAGAGTGTCGTCAATAAAGCCGTAGTCGTCCGGGTAACGGGTGGACGTGAACAACATGCGGTCCAGGCGAATACGGCCGGTCTCATGGTCAATCTCGTATTTATTACGGTTACCCTTGGGGATCTCAATGGTTACATCGAATTCCATTTTGAGCTCCTTCCTCGCCCCGCAAAGCCAGGACATGTTTTGGGCTTGCAACGGGTGCGTTTACTCAAGCCAGCCTGCCGATGGTAGGGCCGTTTGGTCCTAGAACTGTGTATAGCACTAGTTTGACTCATTGGCGCAGGGTTTGGGCAAATCTTTGCGATTCTCTTAAGGTCAAGTGAGGCTAACTCCGCGAATGAGCAGCTGGAGTAAGAAAGAATAAGCCGCATCGTCGTCGTCGACAGGGGAGTCATGTTCAGGGCGGGTCTCGAACTGGACGAAGCCATGCACAGCAGACCAGATGGACCAAGCGATTAAACCAGGCTCATCTTTACGGATCTTTCCCGCCACCTGGCCGTAGCGTACTAGCTCTGTCATAGAGTCCAGGCAAGCCTGGGCACTAGCCCCGGCATGCCAACGCCATAGCAGGGCATAGACTCCAGGCGATGCTTTAGCGTGCTGACGGTAGACCATTCCCGCGTCATATAGGCGTTGCAAGGGATCTGTGGTGGTGACGTGTAAAAGCTTTTCTCGCAGCTGAAGAAAACTCTCATCAATGAGAGTGTTAATGACAGCTTGCTTGTCACCTATATGGCGGTAGATGCTAGCAGGAGACACCCCGGCCTTTTCTGATAGTAGCCGGATAGTGAAAGCCTCATATCCGTCCTCTTCGATAATACGTTTTGAGGCATCAAGTATGAGCCCCCTGATTTCAGCGGTGGGAGTGCGCTGGTTTTTTGTAGTTTTCTGGTTGGTCATCAGGTGCTTCTCCGGTGGGCTGTGCCAGCTAACAGCGATTCGTCATGTCGGTACTCATGATAGATATTTCTTTCTACTGTGGAAGAATGCTTTAGCTGTGTTTGGGCAGAGTGACCCAGCACAGCAGCGCGAATGCTAAAGACAGGCTGGAAGCAATCCAGCAGGCAGCATGTGTGGCGCTCATGAAACTAGTTTCGATAGCTTGCTGTGCGCTGTGGCGGATGGCTATTGGTAAATGCGGCAGTATTGAATGCGCTGCCATCACAGAATCTTGAGCAGCTTTTGTTACAGCAGCTGGGATATGCAGGCCAGACAAAGCATCTGCGAGCTTGTCGGGATAGACCGAGACAATTGCGGATCCCATAACGGCCACGCCCAAAGTGCCGCCAATCTCGCGGATTGTGTCATTTACTGCTGAAGCCGCGCCGGTTGAGCTTTCTGGAACCGTGCTCATTAAAGCATCCGTTGCGGGCCCTTGAACCAGGGCGATGCCGGCCGCCATAAGCGCCATGGTTGGCACAACCGCCAACCAATAGTTGCAGTGGGCGCCAACTTGCGTAACCACAAACATGCTTGCTGAGAGGAAAACTAATCCCACTGTTACTACCACGCGGTGCCCAAAACGTTTAGCTAGCTGTGTAGCAAGTGGGGCCACAGCAGCCATAACTACTGCGAAAGGCAAGGTTGACAAGGCGGTTTTTAGTGCGCTGTAGCCGCGTAAAGCCTGGAACCATTGGGTGGTGATAAAAATGAATCCAAACAAGCAGAAGAAAGCGATGCAAATTGCGCAGGTACTGCTGGTGAATATGGCGCGGCGGAAGAGTGAAACGTCAATGAGGGGAGCTGGCGTGCGCCACTCAACTGCCGCAAACATTGCCAATACGAGTAGGGATACACAAATGCCGCCAATAACCTGCCAAGACAGCCAGCCATAAGTTGGGCGCTCAATAATTGCCCACACTAGCAGTCCTACACCGGTAACTGACAGTACTGTGCCGGGGAAATCGAATTTTTCGCTGTGGAATGTCCGTGACTCTGGCACTGCTGTCACAATGCAAGCCAAGGCCACTACGCCAATAACTGCGCACACCCAGAAAATGGAATTCCAGGTGTAGTGCTCTAGCAAGATACCGCCGATGATAGGCCCTAAAGCGATACCTACACCGGATGTGGCCGCCCATAGGCCAACAGCTAAGCTGCGGTATTTGGAATCTTCAAAGATAACGATGATCAGCGACAAGGTTGCCGGATAGATCATGGCGGCGCTGACTCCCAGGGCCACGCGCAGCGCTACCAACTGCCACAAAGTCCAGGAAAAAGCGGCGCCGGCGGAGAATAGGGTGAATCCCACCAAGCCAATGAGTAGCATCCGTCTACGTCCCCAGCGGTCACTTAGTTTTCCGGCCGGCAGTAGCAGAGCAGCAAAAGACAAGGTGTAGGCATCTACCACCCATTGCAAATCTGTGGACGAGGCGTTTAGGGCCTCACTTAGCGTAGGGATCGCCACATTGACGATGGTGTTGTCCATGACAACCAGCAACACCACCAGGCATAGCGCAGTGAGCGCTACCCATTTATTTGCGCGCTGCGGTCTGCTCTGCGTGCTGGAGCTAGCTGGCAGTGACTGCATAGATTGCATATTGATGTTCCTCTAATGTGAAACAACGTTATCTTTAGGTGAAACAATACTCCTCTTTGTCTGGTGTGGTAACTGGTTAGTTGATGAAGCACGCAACAGTTAGCGGCTGGATGGTCCGACAACTGTCTTGGTGGGCAGTTCGGCAGGTCAATTTTGCGGGCTGGTTTGGCAAGTGGCTGTGTAAGGCGGCAGTTTTATGCGGCGCGTCGGCACATATATAGGGTGAAGACGATATCCTTACCTTGAGGGCGGCTATCGCTGGGGTTGAGGTTAGCCTCGATCTGCCGTAATCGCTCTTAAACCCAGTAGTCGCCCGCTTCCCCACGGCGTCCACAAACTTATTTCGGCCTGCCTGCAAGAATGGAAATAACAGCATGCGTAAATTGGTTGCAGCCTCGCTCAGCGTGGCTACCTTACTGGTAGCCGGCGGGTACTACACGCTGTTTGACGCTCTGGACGTGGTACCTGGGTTTGTCACTGCCGCTAGCGTGGATATCTCTCCCCGCGCGTTCCCGACGGCGTCTGGCATTACTCCCGCCGCCTCTAACGTCACTGCGCTAAACACTAATGCGCCTATCCCTGAAACTTCGCAGGTACAGTCACTGATCACTTCCCTTACCTCCAACCCAGCTATGTCTGGGGGCACCGTTGGAGTAGTGGTTAAAGACTCCCTAACCGGTAAAGATATTGCTTCCACCAACGCCAACTCCGCCATGGTTCCGGCCTCCAGCCACAAAGTTTTGACTGCCGCAGCTGCACTTAGCGCCCTGGGAGCCAGCCACCGCGTACAAACCAGCACCTATCTAGAAGGCTCCACCCTAACCCTGGTGGGTGGGGGAGACGTGCTCCTAGCTGCAGATAAGGGAGACGCTAACTCCGTCGTCGGACACGCCGGACTAGGCGACCTAGCCCGCTCAACCGCAGCTGCCCTCAAAGCCAAGGGCGTAACCAGTGTAAACGTGACCCTAGACGACACCCTATTTACCGGCGCCACCTGGCACCCCAGCTGGGACAGTGAATACAGCTCCTGGGCCACCCAGGTACAGCCGCTAATGATTGACGTAACCAGCCACTACGGCGGCCCTTACCCGGCAGACCCGGCCATGGAAGCCACCACGGTGTTCATCACCCACCTCAAAAACGCCGGTATCGGCGTGCTAGGCCAGCCCACTCGCGCCCAGCGCGGCGCCAACTCCGCTAAGGTGTCCGCAGTAGACAGCGCCACCCTGGCAGAAATCTTGGGTGTATCACTAACCACCTCAGACAACACCATGACTGAGGTAGAAGGCCGGCTCGTGGCCGTGGCCGGGGGACAAACCGCAGACTTTACCGGCGCCACCAAGGCCGTACTGGCCCAGCTCAAAAAAGACGGTTACGACATTTCCGGGGTAACCATGGATGACTGCTCGGGCCTGAGTGTCAAAAACCAGGTTAGCCCCAACCTGCTGGCCACCATCATGACCCGCGCCGCCGGTAAAGACGGGGTGGGTAACGGTCGCACACTGCTCAGTGACCTGCCGGTTTCGGCCTATAGCGGCACTTTGAAGAACCGTTTCCACAACACTTCCGCTGCTGGTTGGGTGCGTGCCAAGACCGGCTCGCTGTCAGGCGTGCGCTCCCTGACCGGCACTATTGTTACCGCCTCAGGGCGTGAGCTTAGCTTCTCAGTGGTGCTTAACAACATCCCAGACGGTCAAGAAGCAACTGCCCTGGCCGCCGTCGACGACGCCCTAATCACCCCGCTACGTAACCTCTAAACCGGCTAACTTTTACAGTTCGCCAGTTGATAAAGAGATAAACGTGACGGCCATTGCGGTGGCACAATTAGTGGCGAAAGTGGCAATCTAGTATTTCAGTGCCATATAGCGGTGGAACCCTAACTGCCGCACGCGCCAGGCGCGCAATGGCAACGTCTTCTCCTTGAACGGATAAATATGAACGTTTCTGACATGGGCACCGACCTGGACCGCGTGCTAATCACTGAGGACCAGCTAAACGAACGCCTAGACCAGATTGCCGCCGAAATCAACGTCGACTATGCCGGCCGCAACCCGCTGCTGCTGGGCGTACTCAAGGGGGCCGTGTACGTAGTCAGTGACCTTTCGCGCCGTCTGAACTTCTCTGCCCAGATGGAGTGGATGGCTGTATCCTCCTACGGCTCAGGCACCAAGTCCTCCGGCGTCGTACGTATCCTCAAAGATCTAGACTGCGACGTAACCGGACGTGACATCCTCATCATTGAAGACATCATTGACTCCGGCCTAACCCTATCCTGGCTGGTCAGCAACCTATCTAGCCGTGGCGCTAAGTCCGTTGAGATCGCCACCCTGCTACGTAAGCCCGAGGCCGCCAAGGTGGAAATTAACCCCCGCTACGTCGGCTTCGACATCCCCAATGAATTCGTGGTTGGTTACGGCCTGGACTACGCCGAGCGCTACCGCAACTTACCTTTCGTGGCCACCTTGGCCGAACACGTCTACGGAGGCTGATTAATGCCGAGCCAAAGCGAGAAAGACCCCTACAAGCGCAGCTCTAAGCCCACCAAGGACTTAAAAGCAGCAGATAAGCGCGACAAGCGTGACGGTGAGAAAAAAGATGAAGGCCGACGCAAGCTGCGGCCTATGCACTTGTTCTTGCTGTTCTTGATCTTGGCGGTGCCCGGCTATTGGGTGGTTAACTCGCTGCTCGGCTACTCCAATATTGACACTTCCTCTGGCCTGGCCCTGCTCAAGAGTGGCAAGGGGGTTGAGCGCGTCACCATTATCGACGGCAACCAGGTAGTGCAGGTGCGGCTAAACCGCGACTATGTGCAAGCCCCGCGTATCGCTGGGGAAAGCGAATATAACGCAGGTAAGCGAGTACAGTTCACCTACGTCACCGCTCAGGCCAAGGAAGTTAACGAGCTAGTTCAAAAAGCCAACCCTAAGGGCGGCTACGACTCGGTTGTGCCCACCACCTCCTGGTGGTCCTCATTCCTGCAAATCCTGCTACTCTCGGCAGTGTTCCTGGGGGCAATGTGGTTTGTGATGGGACGAATGCAAGGTGGCTCCCGGGGCGGCCTGTTCTCCATTGGCCGCTCTAAATCCCAAATTGGCTCCAAAGAAATGCCTGACGTCACCTTTGACGACGTCGCCGGGGTGGATGAGGCCGTAGAAGAACTACAAGAAATCCGCGAATTCCTCTCTGAACCGGCAAAGTTTAAGGCCGTAGGTGCAAAAATTCCGCGCGGCGTGCTGCTTTACGGCCCGCCTGGAACCGGTAAAACCCTGCTGGCTAAGGCTGTGGCCGGTGAGGCCGGGGTGCCTTTCTTCTCCATGAGCGGTTCAGAGTTCATTGAGATGTTTGTGGGTGTGGGTGCTTCGCGTATGCGTGACCTGTTTGAGCAGGCCAAGGCCGCCGCCCCGGCAATTATCTTCGTTGATGAGATCGACGCTGTGGGGCGCTCGCGTGCCTCTGGCGCCACTACCGGTGGTCACGACGAAGCCGGCCAGACCCTCAACCAGATGCTGGTGGAGATGGATGGTTTTGGCACCGGCTCTAACGTAATCGTCATTGCCGCTACTAACCGCCCTGACGTGCTTGACCCGGCCCTGCTGCGCCCGGGACGTTTCGACCGACAGGTGGCCGTGGAGGCTCCTGACATGGCTGGGCGCTTAGCCATCTTGAAGGTGCACGCTAAAGGCAAGCCCATGACCGACGACGTCGACTTGGCCCTGGTAGCTAAGCGAACCCCGGGCTTTACCGGCGCCGAACTAGCCAATGTGCTTAACGAAGCCGCGCTGCTAACTGCACGTGCCAACGCTCATATGATCGATAACCGTGCGCTAGACGAGGCCATTGACCGCGTCATTGCCGGCCCGCAAAAGCGCACTCGGGTTATGAATGATCACGAAAAGTCTATAACCGCATATCACGAGGCTGGTCACGCCCTATGTGCGGCGGCTGGGGCCTACTCTGACCCGGTCACCAAGGTGACGATTTTGCCGCGTGGACGCGCCCTGGGCTACACCCAGGTAATGCCCTCTGACGACAAGTACTCGGTGACTCGCAACGAGCTGCTAGACCAGCTGGTTTACGCCATGGGTGGGCGTGCCGCTGAGGAAATCATTTTTGATGACCCCACCTCGGGGGCCTCTAACGACATTGAGAAGGCCACCTCCATTGCCCGCCGCATGGTCACCGAGTACGGCATGAGTGATCTGCTAGGTACCGTGCGTTTGGGTAAGAACGACGACGGCGACGCTATGGCCTCCCTGGGCGGCCCGGGCTACTCTGAGGCAGTTTCTGCACAAATTGATGAGCAGGTGCGCGCCCTGGTGGAGAGTGCTTACCAGGATGCCTTGCAGATTTTGGTGCGTAACCGCCCGGTGCTTGACCGCCTAGCCCAGCAACTACTGGAGAAGGAAACCATTCTTGAGGGCGAGCTAGCCCAGATCTTCGCTCCCGTAGCAAAGCAGCCCAAGCGCCCACGCTGGCACGGCGGCGAGCTGGAGGCCCTAAACGCTCAGGTGGATGCGATTGCTGACCCCGACTGGGAGCAGCTGGAAGCGCACGCCAAGGCACAAAAGCATCCTGAGAGCGGCAGTGAGCTTGGAAGTGGAGCCGAGCCGAAGGACGCTGGCGAGCTTGAGGGCGGCGCTGAGATTGAGAGTGGCGCTGAGCTAGAGGCCAGCGCTGAGCAGGGGAGCGCTGCTGAAATTAATGCTGAGCCAGCATTTGGGACTGAGTCAGCTGAAACTGAGGAGACCGACCGTGACTAGCGAGGCAACCGGCGCTGAAACTGGGCAGACGCAAGCGGCGCCGGAAGGTAAAGCTGTGCCGGAAGCCCAAGCAGCGCCGTCGGCCCTGGCCCAGACGCGCCCTTATGACGCTGAGGGCGTGCGCAAAGCCGTATATGACCTGCTGGTAGCCATTGGGGAAGACCCTGAACGTGACGGGCTACGCGAAACCCCCCAGCGTATGGCGCGCGCCTACGCTGAGCTATTCGCGGGCTTAAGCGAAGACCCCGCCCACCACCTAGACAAAGTCTTTGACGTGGGCCATGACGAAATGGTGCTGGTGCGTGACATCCCCATGTATTCGGTGTGCGAACACCACCTGCTGCCCTTCCACGGGGTGGCACATGTGGGCTACATTCCCGGCACTGACGGACACGTAACCGGCCTAAGTAAGCTAGCGCGCCTGGTGGAGGGCTACGCCCGGCGCCCCCAGGTGCAAGAACGCCTCACCGCCCAGGTGGCCGACGCCATGGTGGAGCGCCTGCACTGTAGGGGAGTGCTGGTGGTAGTCGAGGCTGAGCACCTGTGCATGTCTATGCGTGGGGTGCGTAAGCCCGGCTCTAACACGGTTACCTCAGCAGTGCGCGGCATTATGCGTAATCCAGCTACCCGCGCGGAGGCAATGAGCCTGATTTTAGGACGCCGGGGCTAGGGACTAGTTGGGCTATAAATGCGGCTGCGTGAACTACCTAGATGCCTAGTACTGTGCAGTTCTTGGTGATTAGCGGTCACAGCCCATGCATATTGCAGATACACTTAAGCACGTGAGCGCGCGCCATTATCCTCAGTTACCCGGGTGTAGTCTGCCCAGCGACCGCACCTTGGTGATGGGGGTTTTGAATGTAACTCCCGATTCTTTTTCTGACGGCGGCCGCTGGTACCAGCGTGATGCGGCACTAAAGCACGCTTTAGTTTTGCTAGATGAAGGCGCCGACATAATCGATATCGGGGGCGAATCTACTCGCCCGGGCGCCGCTAAGGTGGATATTGAAGAAGAAACCGCGCGTGTTGTGCCGGTAATTGAGGCGATACTGCAGGCGCGCCCGCAGGCAGTTATCAGTGTAGACACTATCCACGCGGCCACCGCCCTGGCGGCAGTGACAGCCGGGGCCGCCATCGTGAATGACGTTTCAGGCGGGCTAGGTGACCAGGCCATGCACCGCACCGTGGCCAGCACCCAGGCCGCCTACATTTGCCAGCATTGGCGTGGCAACCCCCAGACCATGGACCGCCTAACTGACTACCCCGACGGCGTCGTCGCAGGCGTAATCAGCGAGCTAAACCAGCGCCTAGAGCAAGCCCAAGCAGCCGGGCTAGCCAAAGAACGCATCATTGTGGACCCGGGTTTAGGCTTCGCTAAAACCCATGAACAGTCTTGGCAGCTGCTTGCAGCAACGCAGCGTCTGCAAGAAGAGCTAGCAGCCCCGGTACTAATTGGGGCTTCACGCAAACGCTTTTTAACCCTGGCGGTAGCTGGCGGCACTGACACCGCCCGCGCCGCCGATCCGGCCCAACGCGACAATATCACCGCCACCACCAGCGCACTTGCGGCGCTTGGGGGTGCCTGGGCGGTACGCGTACATCAAGTTATCCCCTCGCGTGAGGCAATCGCCGCCGCGTCCCTGTGGAAGGAATCTCGATGAGCACTCCCAATACCGTAACCCTGCGCGGACTATCTGCGCGCGGCTATCACGGTGTCCTGCCCTCCGAGCGTGCCGAGGGTCAGATCTTTAGCGCTGACGTGACCTTGTTTTTGGAGCCAGGCGTACTCGACCGGGCTGCGGCCAGTGACGACATCGCCCAGACCGTGGACTATTCACAGGTGGCTAACGCAGTGGTGGAGGTTATCCACGGCGAGCCGGTAAACCTAATCGAAACCCTGGCTGACCGGGTGGCTCAGTCCGTGCTGGCATTTTCGGCGGTAGCTGGTGTAGAGGTGACCATCCACAAGCCGCAGGCCCCCTTGGAGGTGGCTTTCGACGACGTCGCCGTCACCCTGGTACGTGGGCGCACCCTAATGGCTTTGGCTGTGGCCGGACCCGACCAGATGGGTAACCTGGCTTTCACTGCTTCACCAGCCTCTGCGCTTTCGGCAGTTTCAGGACTGTCTGCGGTTTCTGGCCTATCAGCTATTTCCGGCCTAGACAGCCTCACCGGCGCCTCAGCTGCGGCCACATCCGCCGCCGTAGCCCCCACCCCGGCCTCGCTGAGCGAGCACGGTACCCACCGCAGTGAGGTTGATGAGCAGGTAGCCATTATTGATGAGCCTGATGCCTTTGCTGATCCCGATGATCTAGACGACTACCTCACCGAGGTGGATGAGGACCAGCCGGCCCCGCCGCCGTGGGGTGAGCGCTCCCAGATGCCGGTAGATGAACTGCCGGGCGAGTTTGCTAAGGCTGCTGGTGCCGGCGCGGTGGTTGCTGGTGGGGCGGCACTTACCGGTGCAGCTGCGGCAGCTGACAGTGCGGTTCGGGCTGGTTCTAGCGCCGAGCAAGACGGTGTGTTTGCTGACGGACACTTTGGTTCTGCTGACGACGCCACTGAGCCCACTCACGACGTCGACACTGCACCAGCCCAGGATGAAACTGCACCGCAGGAACCCACCCAGCACTCTGGCGAAGACTTTACCGCTCACGGTGAGCAAGGCGAATACTCTGACGAGCAGCGCTCTCAGGACGCCGCAGGCTTTATTGGCGAGCTACGTGACATGAACGATGCTGGCCCCTCCCAGGTGCACTGGCACTCCCTGCGCACTGAGGACGGCGAGCAGCAGCCGCAACAGCCCCACCACTCCTTTGAAGAGCTCCAGGCTCAAGTTGCCCAGGACGCAGCTGAGGCAGCTGCAGCAGCTGCCGCAAAGGAAGCTGAGTTCAATGCTGCGGCCAGCGCTGAGCCAGCCGCTGACGGGCAATATGCTGCTTCCGCCGCCTCCGGCGAGGAAGAAGGGGAGCAAGACCCCACTCGCCTAGTCAACATCAACGAAGTTTTCCACGCTGAAGCGCCAGATGCTGAGGTCCAGGCTACGCCAGAAGAAGCACCTGAGCCGGCAGACGCCGTCGAACCTGCTGCTGAGGCTGAACACGCAGATGAAGCGGGCCAGGAAGAAAACGCATACGTTGACTTCCAGGAAACTACAGACCTAGACACCCAGCAGGCTCAGGGCGACGCTGAGTACGTTGACTACCAGGACACTGTAGCTTTGGGCACCAACCCCCAGGCTGGGGATGACTCAGAGTATGTGGATTACCAGGAAACCGTAGCCCTAGGTACCAACCCTCAGAGTGATGAGTCTGGATCGGGCCTGTCCGTCCAGGCGCCGGCAGATCACTTCAAGACTTCCGAGCTAGGCGCTGGTGGCCAGTCCGCGATGCCTGCCTACGGCCACCACCCGGTAACTCAGGCCACACCGCAGGAAGCTTTCGACTTCAACTATGAGCAAGACACTATGGTCGGCTCTAACTCGCTGATCAGTGAGCTCTTTGATAATCGCCGTGATCCCTGGCAGGACGCCAGCAACAGCTGGGTTGCCTCCCAGACTCCCACCTGGCAGGACGCCTACAAGGATCCCACTTCGCAGCTGGAACAAAACGACGCCGCCAACCAAAGTGGTGACCCGCTAGATCGTCGCCCACCCCACGCCGCAGAGTTTGTGCTCTCCCTGGGTGGCAACGTAGGTGGGGTACTAGCAGCCCTGCGCGACGCCGTCCACAAGCTGCAAGACACCCCCGGAATTGAGCTGACCGACGTCGCCCCCTTGGCGCGTACCGCCGCCGTAACCCGCCCGGACCAGGAACCCCAGCCCGACTACCTCAACACGGTAATTGTTGGTTTAACTGGGCTTTCCCCGCGCGAACTACTGGCCGTATGCCACCGCCTAGAAGACGAGGCCGGCCGCGTACGCACCGAGCGCTGGGGTATTCGCACCCTGGATGTGGACATCATCTGCTACGAGGGTGTCACCTCTGACGCCCCGGATCTGACCTTGCCGCACCCGCGTGCTCACGAGCGTGCTTTCGTGCTGCTGCCCTGGTCTTTTGCCGACAGCGAGCTGAGCCTAGATGGCCAAGACACCGCCCAACTGGCTGATGTAGCCCCCGACCGTGACGGGGTGCGCTGGCTGGCTCTGGACTGGTTGGAAACTGATAACCTGCCCACCTTGCCTACCGGCCAGTACATTGAACCGCCTTACGCTGATGAAGACAGCCAAGGCAGTGAGGATCAGTCGCAAGACAACGGTCAATGAAACGCACGCGGCTTCGTGTCCTAGCCTTGCTGGCCCTGCTGGGGGCCAGCTGTGGCTGGGCGATTATGAGTCTAGGGGCCCAAATAAACGGTTGGCCCCCAGCTATCGCCTTGCATGGGGGCATTGCGGCCGTAGTGGCGGCGCTAGCGATCTTGGCTTTTGGCTACCGAGTACGCCGCTATCAGCGTGACGCCAAATGGGTTAACCCCATGCGCGCGGCTTTAACGGTTAGTGCCGCGCAGGCCTGCTCGCTTACCGGTGCCCTAGCTGCCGGAGCCTACCTGGGGGCGCTGGGTTTTGCTTTAGGGGCGCTGGGCTCGCCGTTTATGATCTCGCTGCGCTGGAATACCGGGCTCTGTGCGCTGGGGTGTTTAGCCTGGATGGTAGCCGGGCTGATAGTAGAGCGTTGGTGCATTGTGGATAACTCTGACGACTCCTCAGAGCCCGGCGCTGGCGCCACCGCCTAGTTCTCTAGTTCCTACGGTGCGGCCTGGCCACCGCGCGCTAGCGGCGCGGTGAGCAACAGTGGGCGGCTTTAACCCTTATGCCAGCCTAAAGCGCGGGCAATTTGAACAATTGCTTCAAGCAGTTTCAAGTTAAAGTCCACACCCAACTGGTTGGGGATAGTGACCATAACATTGTCAGCTGCCGCGACGGCGAAGCTGGAGGCGCGACAGCTCTGGTCCGCCGCCGCCGCGACAACTGGGCATTAGGTCAGCGGCTGCTGTATAGTTCAGTGCATGCTGACCATTGCTTCGCGTCTTGACGTCATGAACCGGCTCGGCCGGGCCATGGCCGACCCGACGCACCTGACCTGCCTGCGCGACTGCGGGATCGTGGTCGCCGAGCCCGAGGGCCGCCAGACTCGCTACGAGATCGCCGACCCGCACCTGGCCGCGGCGCTGACGGCACTGGTCGATGTGACCCTCGCCGTGGACGAGAGCGCGCCGTGCATCGACCCGGCCTGCTCGGTGCCGGGCTGCTGCGCCGCGAGCAGTTCGGGGGACGCCTCGTGAGCGCCGCCTGCGGCTGCGACGAGCCGACGACCAGCCCCGCAGACGAGGCAGAGGAGGCAGAGCGCCCGTGGTGGCGTGATCCCGGCCTGGTCGTGCCAATCCTCTCCGGCGTCGCGTCCGGCACCGGCCTGGCGTTGGAGTGGTCGGGGCTGCACATCGCGGCGCTGGTCGCGTTCTGGGCGGGCCTGCTGCTGGGCGCGTACACGTTCGTGCCCGGTGCGATCCGGAATCTCGTTGTGAAGCGCAAGCTCGGGATCGCGCTGCTGATGACGATCAGCGCCGTGGGCGCGGTGATCCTCGGCTACGTCGAGGAGGCGGCCGCGCTGGCGTTCCTCTACTCGATCGCCGAGGCCCTGGAGGACAAGGCGATGGACCGCGCCCGCGGCGGGCTGCGCGCGCTGCTGAAGCTCGTGCCGGAGACCGCGACCGTGCTGCGCGACGGGACCTCCGCCTCGGTCCCGGCCAGGGAGATCGCCGTCGGCGACGTGCTGCTGGTCCGCCCTGGCGAGCGGGTCGCGACCGATGGGCTGGTCCGCTCGGGCCGGTCGAGCCTGGACACTTCGGCGATCACCGGTGAATCGATCCCGGTCGAGGTCGCGCCCGGAGAAGCGGTGTCGGCGGGCGCGATCAACAGCGCCGGCGTGCTGGAGGTCGAGGCGACCGCCGCGGGCACCGACAACTCGCTGACCACGATCGTGGAGCTGGTAGAGCAGGCCCAGGCCGAGAAGGGCGACCGAGCCCGGATCGCTGACCGGATCGCCCGCCCGCTGGTGCCCGGCGTGATGGTCCTCGCCGTCCTCGTCGGCGTGCTCGGGTCCTTGCTCGGCGACCCGGAGACCTGGATCACCCGCGCCCTGGTCGTCCTCGTCGCGGCCAGCCCCTGCGCGCTGGCGATCGCGGTGCCCGTCACCGTGGTCTCCGCGATCGGCGCGGCGACCAAGTTCGGCGTCGTCATCAAGAGCGGGGCCGCCTTCGAGCGCCTCGGCGGCATCCGGCACCTGGCCGTGGACAAGACCGGCACTCTGACCCGCAACCGGCCCGAGGTAACCGCCATCGTCGCCGCCCATGGGTTCGACGATGCGCAGGTGCTTGCTTGGGCTGCCGCCGTGGAGCAGCACTCGACGCACCCACTCGCCGCCGCCATCGCCGCCGCCATCGCCGCCGCGGGCCGGGGAACCCCCGCCGCGCAGGACGTGGCCGAGGAGGCCGGGCACGGCATCGGTGGCCTGGTCGACGGCCGCAGGGTGGCGGTGGGCAGTCCGCGCTGGATCGACGCCGGTCCGCTCAAGGCCCGGGTCGAGGACCTGGAAGCCGAAGGGCAGACCTGCGTGCTCGTCACCGTCGACGGCTTCCTGGCCGGGGCGATCGGCGTCCGCGACGAGCTGCGCCCCGAGGTCCCCGAGGTCGTGCGGACCCTGCGCGACCAGGGCGTCAAGGTGAGCATGCTCACCGGCGACAACTTCCGCACCGCTGCTGCGCTGGCGAAGCTGGCCGGGATCGGCGACGTGCACGCCGAGCTGCGTCCCGAGGACAAGGCTCGCATCGTCGCCGGGTTCTCGGAGACGTCGCCGACCGCGATGATCGGCGACGGCATCAACGACGCGCCCGCCCTGGCCGGGGCGACCGTGGGCATCGCGATGGGCGCGACCGGCTCCGACGCCGCGATCGAGTCCGCCGACGTCGCCTTCACCGGCCACGACCTCGGCCTCATCCCGCAGGCTCTGCGCCACGCCCGCCGCGGCGGCAGGATCATCAACCAGAACAT
>QWCL01001205.1_pt1 | contig 14813 bp, 12 predicted proteins | sample 1972551 | NCBI WGS metagenome assembly QWCL01 (sample SAMN09866709, study PRJNA288562) | Human oral metagenome isolate term2_saliva, whole genome shotgun sequencing... | isolation source: mouth | host: Homo sapiens | place: USA: California
CAATGTGAAGTTTTTGAATGGAACATCATAAGAGATATCAGTTGGTACCAACCATGATTGATCTTCAATCCAGTAGTTTGGTTCTGCATCTTGTTTGTTATCTTTGAAGACTTGTTTGAAGAGACCACAGTGGTAGTTAAGACCAACACCTTCACCGTTAATGCCAAGTGTTGACATAGAATCGATGAAACATGAAGCCAAACGTCCCAAACCACCGTTACCTAGAGATGGTTCTGGTTCAACGTCTTCAATTTCGCTGATTGACTTACCAGCAGCATCCAATTCAGCTTTAACATCTTTGTAGATGCCCAAGTTAATCAAGTTGTTAGACAAAAGTTTACCAATCAAGAACTCAGCTGAGATGTAGTAAACTTTGCGTTTGCTATCGTTTTTAGGTTTTGGAGCAGCTGCTTCTTTTACGAATTCCAACAAAAGATAGTAGATTTCTTCGTTTGAAAGGTCTTTAAGATTTTTGTTTTTTGCTTCAACATATTGTGTAAATGTAGCCATTTTAGTTATTACCTCGATTATATCTTTCTGTAATGTCTGTCAAAAATTCTTTCTTGTCTACAGTGATTTCACCTGGAAGCATACGCCATTTCCAGTTTTCACCAACTGTGTTAGGGAAGTTTGTACGGCTATTTTCAGGTTTATCAAGGATATCCTGCATAGTCGCAATAGCTGTGTTGCTTACTGTAGCAAAGAGTGTGCGAAGGAGAGCACGTGTGATTGGTTCACCTTGACGACGGTTGATGTAAGCATCAGTGTAATCACGTTGCTCTTGCGTCAAGTTGTCGTACCAACCGTTGATTACTTCATTATCGTGTGTACCTGTGTAAGCAACTGAATGTTGTGTGTATACGTGTGGAATGTCGATGCTGTTTCCAGTAGTATCGTAGAAACCAAATTGAACAATCTTCATTCCAGGGTAACCACAGTCTGCAAGAAGTTTACGTGTCTTATCATCAATGTTACCAAGATCTTCGGCAATGATTTTAAGATCACCCAATTCTTTCTTAACCACTTTGAAAAGATCGTAACCAGGTCCTGGAACCCACTCACCATTTTCAGCAGTTTCATCTCCACCAGGAATTTCCCAGAAGTCAGAGAAACCTTTGAAGTGGTCAATACGCAAGTAATCATAAAGTTTGAATGATTCTTGAATACGGAATACCCACCAAGCATAATTTTCAGCTTTGTGTTTATCCCAAGCGTAGATTGGGTTACCCCAAAGTTGACCAGTAGCTGAGAAGTTATCTGGTGGAACTCCGGCAATGTAACGTGGTTTACACTCTGCATCTAGTTTGAAGAGATGTGGTTGCGTCCAAACTTCAACACTATCAGCTGAGATGTAAATTGGCATGTCACCGATAATTTGAATACCATTCTCATTGGCATAAGCTTTAAGTTCAGCCCATTGACTAAAGAATAGGTATTGAACCACTTCGTGATAAGTAATCACTTCAGCAAGTTCCTTACGAAGTTTTTCAAGTGTTGCTTTATCACGTTTAACCGCCTTTTTATCATCCCATTCTTGAAGGGCTTTATTATCAAAGTGTTCTTTGATAGCCATGAATTCAGCATAATCAGCTAACCAGTTAGCATTTTTAGTTTTAAAAGCTTCGAATTTTTTAGCTTCTTTTTTATCTGCCAAGATAGCTTTTACTGCTTTTTCAAGGATTGGACGACGTGCTTCATAAACTTTAGCATAGTCGATAAACTCTGGATCTGATCCAAAGTCAGCGCCTTTAACATCAGCTTTAGTAAGAAACTTGTCACGAATAAGGAAATCCAAATCGATAAAGTGAGTATTTCCTGCTACCGCTGAGAATGATTGGTAAGGTGAATCTCCATAACTTGTTGTAGTAAGTGGCAAGATCTGCCAGTAAGTTTGTTTTGTCTCTTTCAAGAAGTCAACAAAGTCATAGGCTGCTTGACCGAAAGATCCGATCCCGTAGTCACCTGGAAGTGATGTGATGTGCATCAATACACCGCTTGCTCGTTTGTTCATAAAGTTTACCTCAAATTATTTTTTACACTTATGATTATAATGCAAACGTTTGCATAAGTCAAGAATTTTTAGCAAAAAAATAAAATTTTTTTATATCTTTTTTAAAAAACATTCGTAAAACAAGCGCTTTCAAGCAATAATGACTTCTAGCTGAGTGATAAAGAAACTCTAGTTTTTTAAGTAGTTATCTAATAATAAAAAAAGTGGTTGGTAACTTAATACCAACCAGGTCAATATAGCATTATTAGACTTTATCTATTTGTGACACTTTCTCTTTCAATGAGTTTAAATGGGATAGTCACTTTCTCTGACTTAGTTTTAGCGTCTTTGAGAAGAGCCAAGAGTCTCAAGACACTTTTCTTTCCAAGTTCTTGAATATTAATGTCAAATGTGGTCAAGAAAGGATGCATGATTTCTGCAAAAGTCGAATTATTGAAAGAAATAATGGCAAAATCTTCAGGAACTCTAAATCCTTGATTGTTTAGCCATTGAATAAGACGAAGGGCGATAAGGTCATCCTTAACAATCAAAGCTGTCGGAGAAAATCTTTCCAATTCTTTCTTTAAATCCTCGATTGTTCGTGCTGAAAAGACAAGTTCAGGTAGGACATCCAAATTTTGTTCTTCTGCTACTTCCTTATACCCTTGATAACGTTCCTGCCCTACTTGTCCAAAAAGATCATCTGTGACAAAACCAATCTTTCGGTGCCCTTTTGCCTGGAGGTAATTTACAGCTTCACGTCCTAATTCTTTATTATCATTATCGATATAGGTTACTTTATTTTCATTATCCACTGCTGCTCCAACCACTACAAAAGGTACTTTTGCTTTTAATAGGTAATCTTTAACAGGATCTTTCTTTTCTGAATAGAGGATTATAAAGCCATCTGCCCGTTTTTGACGATGCATGAGCTCAACTTGTTTAACTAATTCCTCTAGCGTTGCACCCGTAGCAATACTAACGACCTGAGAATGACAACTAGCTTCTTCATTGATTGCTGTTAGAATCTCCATATAGAAGGGCTGGCTAATATTTTCTCGGTCAGTTAAAGGAGGAAGCACGACCCCTAAGCTATGAGTTAAGCCCGTTGCCAACATTTGTGCTGCTGAGTTGGGTACATAACCTAATTCTTCCATAGCTGCTCTTACTTTTAGTTTGGTTTCTTCTGATATCGCAGGGTTATCCTTTAATGTCCTACTTACCGTTGATGGGCTGACACCAGCCTTCTTAGCGACATCTTTAATTGTAGCCATTACATCCCTCTCATCTCATAAATATTTTTATAGTCGAAAATTATAAGAACAATTATAAACCAAATAGGTTATTTTTGCAATCGTTTGCAAAAAGTTAAAAAATTTTTTATAAAATACTTAACAGATTGTGGAAACGGTTGCATAATGGTTATCGTAAACTAAATTTCTGGAGGAAATAGAAATGAAAAAATGGCAAAAGGTATTACTTGGTAGTGCTGGATTACTTGTGGCTGGATCGCTCTTGGTAGCTTGTGGGTCAAACTCAAGCAAGAGCTCAAGCTCAGATAGCAAGACTTTGAAACTTTGGGTACCAACTGGTGCTAAGAAATCTTACTCAGATACAGTAGCACAGTTTGAAAAGAAATCTGGTTATAAAGTTGATATGGTTGAAATGGAAGATCCAAATGCTCAAGAAAACTTGACTAAGGATGCTTCTACTGCTGCAGATGTCTTCTCACTTCCACATGACCAACTCGGTAAATTGGTAGACGCTGGAGCTATCCAAGAAATTCCAGAGCAATACTCAAAAGAAATTGCTGAGCAAGATACTGAACAAGCTGCTGTAGGTGCTCAATACAAAGGTAAAACTTACGCCTTCCCATATGGTATCGAAACACAAGTTACATACTACAACAAATCTAAACTTAATGAAGAAGATGTGAAATCATACGAAACAATCACTTCTAAAGCTAAATTTGGTAGCAACTTGAAAGAAGTTAACGCTTATGTAACTGCTCCTCTCTTCCTTTCAGTTGGTGACACACTCTTTGGTCCTAACGGTGAAGATGTGAAAGGTACTAACTGGGGTAACGAAGCTGGTGTGAATGTTCTTAAATTCATCGCAGCTCAAAAAGACAATAAAGGATTTGTCAATGTCGATTCAGCTAACATGATGGCTAAATTTGAAGATGGTTCTGTTGATGCTTTCCAATCAGGACCATGGGACTACGCTGCAGCTGTTAAAGCTGTTGGTAAAGACAATCTTGGTGTTGCTGTTTACCCAACAGTTAATATCGGTGGTCAAGAGGTTCAACAAAAAGCCTTCATGGGTGTTAAACTTTACGCAGTTAACCAAACACCATCTAAAGGTAACGCAGAACGTATCGCTGCTTCTTACCAATTGGCACAAGCTTTGACAAGCAAAGATAGTCAAAACAACCAATTCACTAATGAAGACCGTCACATCATCCCAGCTAACAAAGAAGTTCAAGCTTCTGAAGCAGTTCAAAAGGATGCACTTGCACAAGCTGTAATTACTATGGGTTCATCTGATCAGTACACAACTGTTATGCCTAAACTTAGTCAAATGTCAGTCTTCTGGACTGAAAGTGCTGCTCTTATGAGTGATGCATATAACGGTAAAATCAAGGAAGACCAATTCCTTACTAAATTACAACAATTTGATAAAGATTTGGCAGCAGCTAAATAAGAATCCTAACTATGAGAAGGTAAAGAGGCAGGTCAGGTTCCTAGCCTCTTTATCTATCACTAATTAAACATTTATCTGAGGAGATATCTATGTCACAAACAATCTACGACACAACTCCTATGCGCCAGGTCTTCAAAGAAGGTACATGGGATGTCAAATTGTCCTTTCTGGTAATGGGATTGGCAAACTTGGTCAACAAACAGTTCACCAAGGGCTTGCTCTTCCTCCTTTCTGAGATTGCCTTCTTAGTAGCCTTCGTTATTCAAATCATCCCTGCACTTAAAGGTATGATTACCTTGGGGACTCAAGAACAAGGTGAGGCTATTAAAGAAGTTAATGGGGTTAAGCTTACTGTTCAGGTCGCTGGGGATAATTCAATGCTTATGTTGATTTTTGGTCTTGCATCATTAATCTTCTGTGCAGTTTTCGCTTATATTTACTGGTGTAATCTTAAGAGTGCTCGTCATCTCATGGCTCTCAAACAGTCTGGACGTAAAGTTCCCAACTTTGTCGAAGACTTCAAGACCTTGGCTGATGGTCGTTTCCACATGGGACTTATGACTGTACCATTGATTGGAGTTTTGCTCTTCACAATCTTGCCTTTGATCTACATGATCTGTTTGGCCTTTACTAACTTTGACCACAATCACCCAGCACCTAAATCACTCTTTGACTGGGTTGGTTTCTCAAGTTTTGGTGAAGTTTTACAAGGTCGTATGGCTGGTACTTTCTTCCCACTTTTGACATGGACCTTAATTTGGGCAGTTGCTGCAACAGCAACTACTTTCTTCTTCGGTATCGTCCTTGCTCTCCTGCTCAACACTAAAGGACTTAAATTCAAGAAAGTTTGGCGTACACTCTTTGTTATCACTATCGCCGTTCCTCAGTTCGTATCCCTTCTTTTGATGCGTAACTTCCTTAATGACCATGGGCCTTTGAATGGTTTACTTCAAACCTTACATCTCACTAATGGGCCTATTCCATTTTTGACTGACCCTCTCTGGGCTAAGTTCTCTATTATCTTTGTTAATATGTGGATTGGTATTCCGTTCACAATGTTGGTTGCAACTGGTATCATCATGAACTTGCCAACTGAGCAGATTGAAGCTGCTGAAATTGATGGAGCAAGCAAATTCCAAATCTTCAAGAGCATCACTTTCCCACAAATTCTCTTGATCATGGCACCATCGTTGATTCAACAATTCATCGGTAATATCAATAACTTCAACGTTATCTACTTCCTTACTGGTGGTGGACCTACTAACTCTGAATACTATCAAGCGGGTTCAACTGACCTCTTGGTAACTTGGCTCTACAAACTGACTGTTAGCGCTAAAGACTACAACTTGGCATCTGTTATCGGTATCTTGATTTTCGCCATCTCTGCAACATTCAGTCTCTTGGCCTACACAAGATCATCTTCATTCAAGGAAGGGGCTGCTAAATAATGAAACGTAAGAAAAATCTTTACCTAACTGGTACTTATATTCTATTGACAGTTCTAGCTGTTATCTGGTTGATTCCTATTATTTGGATCTTCCTTACAAGTTTCCGTGGTGAAGGAGCTAATGCGGTGCCTTACTTCTTCCCTAAGACTTACACTTTTAATAACTACATTAAACTGTTTACCAGCGATGCTTATCCATTTGGAAAATGGTTCATCAATACCTTCATCGTTGCCACATGTACATGTATCCTCTCAACTTTGATTACCGTAGGTATGGCCTACTCACTTAGCCGTATTAAATTCAAACACAGAAATGGCTTCTTGAAATTGGCACTTGTACTTAATATGTTCCCTGGATTCATGTCAATGATTGCGGTCTACTACATTTTGAAGGCCCTCAATTTGACACAAACCTTGACATCTTTGGTCTTGGTATATTCTGCTGGGGCAGCTCTTGGTTTCTACATTGCGAAAGGTTTCTTTGATACCATTCCTTACTCATTGGATGAATCAGCAATGATTGATGGGGCAACTCGACTTCAAATCTTCACTAAGATTACCTTACCACTTTCTAAACCAATCATCGTCTACACTGCCCTCATGGCCTTCATGGGACCTTGGGTAGACTTCATCTTTGCATCTGTTATCCTCGGTGACGTTAAAGATAAATATACAGTTGCCCTTGGACTCTATCAAATGCTTAACCAAGACGCTATCAATGAATGGTTCCTTCCATTTACCGCAGGTGCTATTATCATCGCCATCCCAATCACCCTTCTCTTTATCTTCATGCAGAAATACTATGTTGAAGGTGTAACCGGCGGATCAGTTAAATAATAAAGGATAAATGATATGACAACTCTTAAACTGGATAAAATTTATAAAAAATACCCAAATGCAACTCATTACTCTGTCGAAGATTTCAGTATCGACATCAAAGACAAGGAATTCATCGTTTTCGTAGGTCCTTCAGGATGTGGTAAATCAACAACTCTCCGTATGGTTGCTGGTCTCGAGGAAATCACAGAAGGTAAACTCTATATCGATGGTGAAGTGGTTAATGACAAATCACCAAAAGATCGTGACATTGCCATGGTATTCCAAAACTACGCACTTTACCCTCACATGACTGTTTATGAAAATATGGCCTTTGGTCTTAAACTTCGTAAATATAAAAAAGACGATATCGACAAACGTGTGCGTGAAGCTGCTGCTAGCCTTGGTTTGACTGAGTTCTTAGATCGTAAGCCTGCAGACCTTTCTGGTGGTCAACGTCAACGTGTAGCTATGGGACGTGCCATCGTTCGTGATGCTAAAGTCTTCCTCATGGATGAGCCTCTCTCAAACTTGGATGCTAAGCTTCGTGTGACCATGCGTGCTGAAATTGCTAAAATTACTCGTAATATTGGTGCAACTACTATCTACGTTACCCACGACCAAACAGAAGCTATGACTCTTGCTGACCGTATCGTTATCATGAGTTCTACTAAAAACCCTGATGGTTCTGGTACTATCGGTCGTATCGAACAAATTGGTACCCCTCAAGAACTTTATAATGAGCCAGCCAATAAATTTGTTGCTGGATTCATCGGAAGTCCTGCTATGAACTTCTTCAATGTTAAGGTTGATGGTAACCGCATTACTAACTCTGAAGGCTTGGATATTGCAATCTCTGAAGGTCAAGCTAAAATCTTGAAAGAGACAGGGTATCAAGGCAAGGAAGTTATCTTTGGTATCCGTCCTGAAGATGTTTCAAGTCGTCCAATTGTTCAAGAAGTTTATCCAGATGCCAATGTAGATGCTGAAGTTGTCGTTTCAGAGCTTCTTGGTGCAGAAACAATGCTTTACCTAAAACTTGGAGAAACTGAGTTTGCTGCCCGTGTTGATGCGCGTGACTTCCATAATCCAGGTGAAAAAGTTAACCTTACTTTCAACGTTGCTAAAGGTCACTTCTTCGACGCTGAAACAGAAAAACGTATCAGTTTGTAAGATAAAAAAATCAGCCCTCTTGAGCTGATTTTTTGTTTGGCATGATTAACCTACATTCTAACTAATACTTCCTATCACTCACTAAACATATCTCTTTCAATCTATGATATAATATCCTTTGGCACCTCGACACCGCCTACGAAGGGAGGTGAGTTTGCCTATGATGGATTTACTATTCAAAACTATCATCGGACCTATTGTGGTCGGTGTTATCCTTCGTCTAATCGACAAGTGGTTAAACAAGGATAGATAGTGCTAAAAAAGACCCCGAGCTTATGTGGAAGTTAGCTTGGGGTCTTTTCTTGCCTATGATATAGACTTACTATTCAATACAAAGATAACCTTTAGATAGAGATCTTAGTCTTTAGTCTTGTCTTCTTCGTCTTTTTTATCATCATCAGTCTTATTTACGGCTGCTTTAAATTCGGCTAGCATTTTACCGATAGATTGTCCTAGTTCTGGCAAGCGTTTAGGACCAAAGATGAGGAGGGCTCCTAGGACGATAATGATAAGTCCTGGAGCTCCGATATCACGTAGAATTCCCATGAGATCTCCTTTCTATTTATCTTTATATTTTCTTTGTTTACGTTTATAAATGAGCTTACTAAGAGTTACGCTAACTTCATAAAGCAAGATTAAGGGAGCAGTCATAGCTAGGTCACTGATAAAGTCAGCTGGTGTCAAAACAACTGCCAAAACCAAGAGAATAAAGTAAGCATAGCGTCTATAGCGTGCCAGAAATACTGGTGTCAAAATGCCAATGGACGTTAAGAAGCTCACAATTACGGGAAGTTCAAAGAGAACAGCTAAAGGCACTGTCGTATGCAGTAAAAAACTAAGGTAGTTTTGTGCTGTAATCTGGGTATCAAAGAGCCCTTCACCTAGTTTTAAAAGCACTTCTAAGATAGCTGGACTAACAAAATAATAACCAAAGGCAAGACCCAAAACAAAACAGACAAAAGTTGCTGGAATATAGGCAAAAATGGCACGCGCTTCATTGTCCCTCAAACCAGGTTTCACAAACTGCCAAATCTGGTAGGTGGTAAAAGGCAAGGTGACCGTAAAAGCCATGAGACTGGCTAAGTTAATGTAAATCCAGAGAATATCGTTAGGTCCTAGAACCAATAAGGGCTTATCAAATCCTCTAGTCAGATAAGCATAGAGCTCCCCAGCAAACAACAGGGTGATACAGAAAACTAGGGAAAAGCATAACACTACTGCAATAAAACGTCTCCGAAATTCCACCAGATGCTCAACAATGGTCATCTCGTCCTTACTTCTTGCCATGCTGTTTCACCGTTACAAAGGCAATAATAGCAATAAAAATAAGTTGTGGAATTAGGACTTCCCAGCTTGGATAAATACCAGCCCAATCAATGGTTGGGAAACCACTAATCAAATGATTGGACATCATATTAGTCAACTGAAGGGCATGAATGCTGACACCGAGCATCTTGAAGGCCAAGGCATAAATCAACCAGGTCAAAATAAAGAAGATACGATGTGGTTTAATATAGTGACTAGCTTTAGTCATAGCAACGGCAATAATAACAAGAACTGCAATGGCTAAAGCAATACCAATCAAGAAATTAGCTGTCGTGATACGTGGGATAATACCAACATAGAAAAGAATGGTCTCGGCACCTTCACGGAAGACAGCCAAGAAACTAAGGGCAAACATAGATACAAAACTTCCAGTAGCCGTCACTGTCTTCATCTGACGGTCCATAAAGTCATTCCACTGTTTGACTGAAGACTTGCTATGAAGCCAAATACCAATCAGAATCATCATCGCAACTGCAAAGATACCAACGCCACCTTCAATAATTTCTCGGTTAGAGCCCGAAGTTACGGCTGGAAAAACAACTTGTAAGATAACAGCTATAACTGCGCTGGCAAGAACACCAGCAATGGCTCCGCCATAAACCCATTTGAGTCCCTTACGCATCTTAGCTACCTTAAGAGTTGTCACAAGAGCCATGACGATGAGGAGGGCTTCAACCCCTTCACGCAAGAGAATCAACATGGCATCAAATGCATTATAAGAAGCACTGGTATCGATAGCTGATAGGTCTGTAATTAAGGCTTGCAGTTTGTCCTGATAAGCTTTTTCTTTCCCCTTAACCATGATAACCGGTGTTTCACTCTCCACGCGCGTATAGAGGCTTGGGTTAGTCGTGCTCACGTCACCTTCAATGGTTGGCCAGATAGTGATGAACTTCTTCATAGTTGCCGCAGCCGTTTTTTCATCACCTGATTGGAATTGACCGAGAGCTTTTTCCAAGAGCTTAATACCATCTTTTAGGGTTAAACTTGAGCTTGTGCTATCAAGAGGGACGCCCTTGATAAAGTCATCAATCCCACCCTTGAGATCATCATAGGATGACTGGATGCTGGTGAAATCAGTAGGCTCCGTCTCAATACTGCTTCGCAAAAGTGAAATAGCCGTCTCAATCTTGCCGTAGTAGGCAGTACTGTGGTCACGGACAACAGCTTCATTTCGCGTCCAAGCATTATTCAATTCGCCATAAGTTTTGCGGGTCTCAGCTAGATCTTTAGCCGTAATGGCATCCTGTAAATTCTTGAAATAAGGATTGAGACGGGTCTCAAGTTTTTCCTTTTCGGCATCCAAGTCAACAGGATTTTGCTCTTTCTCAAATTTAAGAAGGGCTGACGAGATAGAGGTTAGGTCTTCTTCTGTCACGTCACCTTTAATATCAAGAGCCTTGCTAACTTTTTTACCAGCCTTGGAATCGTGATTTTCTTTAGTTTCGAAATCAGTTTTAATCTCACCAACTAATTCCTTAGCTTTTGCTTGATCCTTGTTTTGAACAGCTGTTGTTGCATCTGTGATTTTGATATAGAGATCACTATAGGATTCAGCAGCAACTGGATAGGACCAGAATAGAGCTAAAAGTCCAAGCAAAACGAGGAGTTTATTCAAAGAGTGCTTGACCAAGGTAGCCTCCTTTCTCCACGCCAGCAAAGCAAGCAAAGAGCCCACTTCCGATATGGGTGATGTACTCATTCATCTTGTCTACAGCACCAAGATTGGTCTGTATTTTGACAAATCGGTCTGGGTCCTTCTGGTAGGCAATGAAAATCAAGCCTGCATCAAACTGGCCAGTTCTCTCATCAATGCCATCAGAATAAGAATAGGAACGACGTAAGATAGGAAGATCTACTTCTTTAGCCAAACGGACATGCGAATCGACTGGTAGTTTTGACAGATCTACTTCGTCAAACTCATCTTTCTTACCAAAGGGAGCACCTGATTCCTTATAGCGGCCAAAGGTGTTTTCCTGCTCCTGCAAATTGGTACGATCCCAAGTCTCCAAGTGCATCTGTACTAGACGAAGAGCCATATAAGAACCACCCTTCATCCAATCTTTACTATCAGTCCAGACAACCTTGTCGAATTCCTTTTCCGTCGTAACATTGGCAGTACCGTCCTTGAAACCAAAGAGATTTCGAGGCGTCTCCTTACGGTCTCCGATAGCTGCAAAACCAGATTTGCTCCACTTCATGGTGATTTTATTACGACCTTTGCGGATCAGATTTCGAACAGCATGAAAGGCTACCTGTTCATCATCCGCACAGGCTTGAATAACGATATCTCCACCCGTATACTTGTCCTGCAACTGCTCCTTCTGTTGGAGGCAAGAGGGCATTGGAACCATCTTTTTTGACAAGCTCCCCATCGACCAATTTACTACTATAGTCTGTCCAGTCTTTAAAGAGCTGGATCACTTCTTTTTTATCAGTTGTATGAAGATCTAGCACCACCAAGTAGCAAGCCTTCTGCATGGGAGTCGTAATCCCAGCCTGGTGCTTACCATAGAAGCTAATATCCTCATCTCCATCAAGAGCTTTTTGTGTTGAACTATCCTGATTAGCGAAAAAAGCAGATGCACCAGAAAGACCAAGCGCAAGCCCAGCCCCTCCAATACCTGCTTTTTTAAGAAATTCACGACGGTTCACCAAGTTTAGTTACAGCTTCGGCCAATTCCTTAGTATCTGCCTCACTCAAATCTGTATAAGACTTATAGTTTTTCTCATCAGTCATGTGTTTGTCTAAAAGACCATTGACATTCTTGAATTCTGCTTCCAAAGTCTTAACAAGCTTAGCATCTTTCTTTTGGATCAACGGCTTAAAGAGTTCGAAGATTTTCTCTGCCCCTTCAATATTAGCACGGAAGTCGTAAAGATCAGTGTGTGAAAAGACTTCTTCTTCACCTGTAATCTTTTGAGTAGCCACTTCGTTAAGAAGGTCTACAGCTCCAGTCAGCATGATATCTGGAGTGACTTTAACAGTTGCAATTTTAGCCTTGAGCTCCTTGATATCGTTGACCAATTGATCTGCATAGGCAGCTGTACCATCGGTCGTGTTGTCTTGCCACATGATGCGTTCAATACGGTGGAAACCTGACCAGCCATCTTCTGATTTATTTTCGTCCATGTAATCAACCAAACGGTAGTCGATTTTCACATCAGACTCACCGAAGCTTTCGGCAATTGGTTCTGAACGTTCGTAAGCCATACGAACCAATGGGTATTGTTTCTTGGCTTCTTCAAGATTTCCTGACTTGAGGGTTTCACTGAATCCTTCAGTATCTTTCAAAAGCTGATCGATTTCGCCTTCAACGAAAGTCTTGTAATCACTTGTAGCCTGCTTCAATTGTTTTTGCTCACTAGCTGTGAGTTTTGAGCTAGATGAGCTAGAATGACTTGAATTATCAGATTTGGCACAAGCCGTCAATAAAAGCCCTGATGCCAAAAGAACAACACCAAGTTTGTTAAGTTTTTTCATGAATGTCTCCTATTTTCAAGATAGTGTTCGACATTTGTCGTTATATATGTGAATCGTTTGTTATTTCGATATGAAAAACGAACGATGATAAGTCAATAATGGTCTCTCATATGTAAGAGAACATATTCTAAACTAACAGAAGAAACCAGCACTGTCAACGGTTTTAGGCTATTTAAGAACTATTCTAAAGAGCAGATAAGAATGATTCTAAATAAAAGAAAAACAACAGGAAATAACCTGTTGTTACTAATTATTTTGTTCGACGTTTTCGAAGGAATCCTAGACTTAGAATGCTTAAGAGACCTGTTACAAAGAGTCCACGATTTGTCTTTTCACCAGTGGATGGCAGTTGCTTATCAGTTTGACGACTAGCTTCAGTCTCAGCCTGACTATTGTCACGATTAACAAGCTCTACTTCTCCGACAAAGTCTTCTTGGCTTGAAGCCTTGGCAGTTGTTTTAGTTACCTCAGTCTCTTTTCCACCAAATGACACAGTCTTCTCAGAAGGCTTAGCTACTTCCTCAGTTGGTGTCTGAGCATTGGTTAAACGAATAATAGTCGCTGTTAATGGATCCAAAGTCAAGATGTTATTGTTGATTGCAACACCTGATAAATCACTAATTCCAGATAGATTAACTTGATTGCCATCTGCTAAAACCATATAGGATAGACCATTTGTAAGCTTGCTCAAATCAAACTGACGAGCCTTGCTATCAGCATTGACATAGACAAGGTAACGATCTCCATTGGAAGCAACAGTTTGGTATCCTAATACCAAATCTTCTTGAGCGACATTATCCTGACCAGGAACCGTCAATAGCGTCACACGTGCATCCACATCTGCTTTAGATTTGAAATTGAAGGCATCCGTAGACTTACGTAAGGCAATTAACCCTTTGGTAAAGGCACGGGTTTTCGTATTTTCTGGGAAGGCCTGACTATCAGTCGCCTTAGTCCAGTCAAAATGGTTAACCGCATCACTTGAATCATAAGAATCATGAATGAAGTAAGGATAGTCAAATGGATTACCCTTTTCATCAACTAAGAGGTGTGACTTGTTCGGCACCTTGTCCTCAGATACAGGATAACGGTAGGCAGGATCACGGAACTGTTTGGTGCGGCCGTATTCCTGACCAGAGTGAATAAATGGTGTTCCCTGAGCAGTCAAGACCATGAGGTTCCCTAGACGCAAGCGACGATGAATTTCAGCATTATTCTCAGGCTTGCTTGGATCCTTCTTGATTGATTGGGCAATGATATCAAAAAGGGTCAAATTATCATGAGCAGCAATATACTGGATAACGTCACCTGGAGAATCAGCCTCGAAGTTAGTTGGTTGTGCCTTGATATTATCAAAAACTTTATTAATATCACGTTTTCCACCTGTGATGAAGGCCGGTGTCCCCTCGTTTGGATAACCTGATTTGAGGGTATTTCGAATATCATCTGAAAATACTGCTACGGTATCTGTGTCTTTCATCCAAGACTGATCGGCAGGCTGAACAGGGCTATTTTCATCGCCAGCATAAGTCACCCAACCCTCACCGAGCATAATGAGGTTTGGATTAAGGGCGCGTGCAGTATTGTAAGCTTGCTCGATACTTTCAGCATCATGGTCACCCATCATATCAAAGCGGAAACCATCCACTTTGTATTCCTTAGTCAAATAAGCAATAGAATCTACCAAGACACGACGGCTCATATAGTGAGTCGTACCTAGACGACCGCCTCCAAAACTCGAACGAGGAGTGCCATCAGCATCCATAAAGTGATAGTAATTTGGCTCAAGGTCTTCAAAAATAGCTGTCTTGGCTGTATGATTGTAAACCACATCCAAGATAACACCCATACCATGGGCATGGATAGCTGCAACT
>QWCL01000960.1_pt1 | contig 14778 bp, 21 predicted proteins | sample 1972551 | NCBI WGS metagenome assembly QWCL01 (sample SAMN09866709, study PRJNA288562) | Human oral metagenome isolate term2_saliva, whole genome shotgun sequencing... | isolation source: mouth | host: Homo sapiens | place: USA: California
GATGGGACATTCCATGGGGCCGGTGGCGGCGGTATTGGCGCCGCCTTCCACAACCTACTAAACCGACCCTTGCCAACGCCCCAAGTGATTAACAACTTTGAGATCACTATTAACGGCCCCATTGATGCCCTAGAGACCGGCCGGAAACTCCGCGAGATCCTCGACTACTACGACGAACGAATGAGGCGCTAACCATGGGTGCCATAGCGAACATGCTACAAATTTCAATTTTCCCGCCGAAGAGCCAATGGAACCTGAACTTACGTGCCGTAGTTGACGGTCTCACCATCAACTGGGGGCGCACGAACCTTTATCGCGCCCCAGCCAATCGGACGTGTCAATTCCAAATGCTGATGGAGCATGTTACTTTATCACGGGTAATGCAAAAGTGGGTCAATTCGGAATTGATTATTACGGCTAAACCAGCGAGTGGCGATTTAGTGATATTTCAGGGCATTATTGATGATTTTAAGGTCACCCCGAAGGACACGAAAATCGGGGATTATATTGTTGATTTTACCGCTACTGAATCCCCTACCTGGTCAAATAAGCTCAACGGTCTGTTTTACGATGCCAAAAACCTCCGCGGCTATAATGATCGACTACAGCGTGTAAATAGGGAATTAGGCGTATTTACTCCGCTCAATGTAAACACCAGTTATCTAGCTGAACCGCCCGAGAATCAGATCAGCGTGAAACAGTTAGCTGAATCGCTGGTTTGGCGCCCCGGGGCCTTCCCCGCCTGGTGCCCCGACTGGAAAAGGTTAGCGCCGACGGTTCACCAGCTAGACACGCCAGAGGGCGGCGCCCCGTGGGTATTGTCCCCCAAGGTGTTAATAGACTTGGATCAGGGCATGTCCTGGACTTCCGATAACACACCCACGACCATCTTGTATAGCGCTGGTGGCCTGTTTGGAAAGAGTAAATACGCCCGTGATACCCGGGTTCTTCGTGAAACCCGCGACCAGTGGGACCGCGGTAACATCGTGGAATTAGATACTCCGTATTGCCCAGATCAAGGCGGTATTATCGGCTACGCCGAGAATCACGCCGAGCTGGCGAAAGCCCAGCTGGGGAGCCCCCGCCGAATCCGGCTTGATACTCGCCGAAACGCCGACTTCCTCAACACCTACCTGGGGTGGGAGTGCTGGGAGACTCCGAACCGGTATATTCAGGTGACTGGGGATAAGTGGGCAACAAAATACCACGGGGAACTGCTGTTACAGCAAACCTACTACCCTATCGGTGGGGTGCTTACCCTGTATCACTGGGGCTTTACCCATGACCTATACTGTGCCTGGGGACCGACCGACGACGCGCTAACGCCCCCCCCGCCGCCCCCTCCGCCGCCGCCGAAACCGACCACGTGGGCCACCACCACAACCACCTGGGCTACCACCGCTGGCACTTGGAAAGGATAGAATTTTTCATGGCCATAACCGACCCCCGCAACATTCAGCACCTCAATGCTGACGGAAGCGATACGATCAGTCAATTTCCAGCGGTTCAACGCAATAATGCGGCCCGGCTATCTGAGGCGCTGACTACGAGCAGCGATACCGTGGCGCTTAACACGTCCTTCCGCAATGCTGCTGGCCTGATTCAACGAATAGGGAAACTTCGGATTCTCAGTCTTGAATTTCGCACTACCAGTGACGCTGTTGCCGCCACGCGGCTTCTAGCCGGCACCCTTGCCGCTAGTGATCGGCCGGCAAAAACCATCTATGCCGCTCTAGCCGGCGCTAACGATTTGAACGACGCTGTAGGCGTGAGAGCAAGGCTAGGCACTGATGGCACGGTCACTTGTCCGGTGCCCACGATCATGCAGTCAGGCGCCTACTATGGGGGACAAATTGTCTGGGTTGTGGCCTAGGCCACTTCCCCATTTATAAAAAATAGTAATTGTGATATGGGTGTCGAATTAGGCTACGTCTTCAGTTATGGTGTCTTCCATAGGGGGCTCCCCTGTTTCAAGCCAGTGTAAGTCAACACCGGTAGCGCATGCGATGAGCATTAGCGATACCTTACGTGGGTTTGCCTTGCCTACCTCGATGTTCGCTATTGTTCCGCGGCTCAGGCCTGTCATTTCTGCTAGTTCTATTTGCTGTAACTCTGCGACTTCGCGCGCTAGCTTGACACGGTGCCGTAGCTGAAATCTTGGTATCAAGCCACTAGTTTCTATATTATTTAGCATGTGTAAAATACTACTCTCTAGCTAGAGTGTCTGCAATTATTTTTAGAGAAACTTAATTAATCGCACAAAATACTTGATTTGCACGGTGGGTTTGTGTATATTTCTACCCATGAGTGAATCACGTTGGCGGCTTTCCAAGGAGCATGGCCTAATTATCGACGGTGTGATGGTTTGTACGCCGCTGATGGTCTGCGCCAACGGTATTATTGTTGAAAACAATCCGTCCGGTTCTTCGTATCTACGTTTGACTATCTGTATGGATGAACCTATTGCTGTAGCATCGGATATCCCATTCAACATCGGTGCGCTGCAACCTGGTATGAAAAAGGAATCACTGGCTGACCTTGAACCCTACGGGGCTCAGGGTCATTAGGCATTTTTGAGGAGGAAACATGGAAGAATTTACCATCGAGGAGCTAGCGGCCATGGCCGAAGAAGAGTGGAACGAGGCATTTTCCAAAATGCCCCCGGTGCCCTATCTAGAGGCTACTCTAAGCGCTATCGCCCATGCCGCCCAAGAGCCCACCCGCATCGCTATGGTTGAAGATCTATGTGAAATGGTGGCTTTCGCCGCCCGAGAAGCCGCTTCCGAATCGCACAGCATCGAATATTTGGATAACAACCTTCGAGAGGCGCTAGCACACAATGCACAACGGCACGGTTGGCTTTTCCTGGAAGACCACATCAAAGATGCTCAAGCCAAGGCATTGCGCCTAGAACAGGAGCGTATGCCGCTAGGAGAAGAAAATGCCGATGACAAGGAATAATGTTGGTGGGTGGGAGTTCCGGCCGGCAAGGGCTGATAGCGGTATCTATTGTGATGTTTGTGGCCGGGTGTTCGCTAGGCCGGCACCGCCGCCGAACCAGGCCGGAAAGCGCATTTGCCGTGACTGCCGACAGGCTTCAAGGGAAAAAAAGACAGGAATGCTGTTTTGATGTTTGTTGGGTTTAGGTGTCCCCGCCGCTTCTAGCCGGCGGCGGGGATATCAGGCCCCGTAAACTGCTGCGGAACGCCTTATAACTAAATAAATTCAGTCCTTATTCACTATACCTCCGTCCTGCTTTTTCGTGGCTGTACAGGACACAACAGAAAAACAAAACAACAGCCAATCAGGATAATGTGCTTCTCGCTATAAATCCTTCGGTGTGCCTGATCCCGAAGAGCCACCGGTTATCGTGGCCTGATGACTGGTGGTGCGACCTATAGAAGCCGCTGCACATGGAGGTGCAGCGGCTACTAGGCGTGGGGTGGCAACCGGAAGCGGTCAAAAATGGGATTTTCGCCAATGGGGAGGCCACCCAGCCAGTAGACCCCTTGGGGGTCTCCCTAGGCTCTGCCACCTGAACCCTCAACCACCTAGCCTTTACCTTCTATCTATCTTGGCCTACTGGAACCACCACCCCTACCACCTCCCACCCATCACCTATGCACCCTCCCCAACCACTCACCTGTACCACCTGTATCACCTTTACTACCCCGGGGGCGAAATGCCTAAAGAAGTTTGTTGGTCAAAAGCGAAATGCATTGCGGTGCCTCATCTGTGGGACCTGGACAATGCCGAGGCATGGCGGGGTCACCCATTGGCGAAAAAGCCTAGAGCTGTTAGAGCACACACTTTATGCGCCGATTGTCCCCTTATTCGGGATTGTGCCGTCTACGCGCTCACAGCCACTCCCCGAATGGCCGGTGTGGTAATGGCCGGTGTAGATATTCCTATCGCTGGTGGCGCCAAGGCGAACGCCGCCCGAAAACGCCTAAGGGAGATAGCCTATGGCTAGAAGCTCGAAATGGCGGCGGAAGCGCCGCAACCGGCACCGACGGGGGCGATACGCAACAATGGTCAGCAACAGGAAGAAAAGGAAAAGTAATGAATCAACATAAGGTAAAGCCGACGCCCCAAATCATAGTGTCTGCGCTGTTTAATAGCGTCTATAACGCTGAGGACGAGGAACAGATGAACGCCGCCACCGGCGCTATGGTTGCGGCGATAAAGACGCTTGCGGACTACGATATCGACGCCGCCGAGTTGTTCATCAGGAAACTATATCGAACCATGATGAAGCACGAATATACCCGGTTCGGGATCGAGCGGACCAGTGAGGAGTTTGTAAAGCTAGGGTTGGAAGTACCTAAAGAATAGGATAATGATATGAGTAAGAGGCGATTCAAGGTATTCAAACGTCATCTGCCCGAGGATTGGATGGTGGTCACTCGCTGGAATGATTGGCCTATCAGGTACGATCGTTTCGGTTCCTTCCGTGCTGCTCACGCCTACATTCACGAACGTCTGTACGAGGAAAGGGAGACCACCGGACCAATGGAGTTACTGGCTGGTGGAATCGGAAAATGCTATGGATAAAGTACGATATAAGGTTTGGAAGAGTGAAAACGACCTATGGGAAGTGGAATGGAAAAAGGGAATCTGGACAACAGTAGCAACCTTCCCTACCTTCGCAGACGCCCAAGCCTACGTGCGTGAGCGCCTGTATGGCACACGGGATGACTACGCCTATGCCTGCTGATGGTAGGCCAGCCTGGGCCGGTAGGTATGCTACCGAAAGAACCGCTGCTTGCCTAGCTGAGTTCGGCACGAGGTGCCACCTATGTGGCGCATACGGTGCCACCACCGCCGACCATTTGATCCCGAGGGCGGCCGGTGGCAGTGACGACCTAGATAACCTCCGGCCGGCTCACCAGGCGTGCAACTCATCGCGCCAAGACATGCCGCTGGAAGAGTGGTTCCGATTGCATCCACTTATAAGTCGTGATGGTGATGCGCCGCCAAGCCGGCGGTGGTTTTTAGAACCGGCCGACCCCTAGGCAGTCCCGCGCCAGCACTCTTTTTCTCTCTTTGGCCCCTAACCCCCGGGGTCAGTACATCAACTAAACCAGGAGGTCAAACCCTATGCCGCGCCCTGATCCGAAGCGCCCCCGCGAAGGCCAAGAGGCACTTTTCGAGGCCGAAGCCGTCAAACAGCCCGATTGCGCCCTAGACGCCGCCCGCGACAATCAAGTGATTCACCCTATAGATGAAGGGATCGCCACGGTGCTTCGTGCCGGCGCCTGGGCACTCGACACTTTGGAAAAACAAGACCGACCGTATGGGCCGGCAAAGCTCATTCCGGCCATGACCGAGGCGCTCACCGCAGCCCACATGACGCCCGAGAGCCGGAAGCTGGAAAGCGAAGACCTAGCCAAGCAGCTATTCGAGGACCTAGCCGCCCTAGAGGCCGACACCGACTAATGCGCACCTGGCTACCCGGCCGGGTAGAACCCCGCTACCTAACCCCTATCCCCGAGGGAGCCATAGTTGACCTCAGGGCGGTGAAAAAAGTTGCCGCCCTGCTGGGCCGGCAACCCACGTTCTACCAGGTGGAAATCCTCGAACGCCTGGTGGCCAAGTGGCCTGACGGCACGCCCGTGTTCACCACCATCTTGGTGAGTTTCCCCAGGCAGACCGGCAAAACCACGTGCATCATGGATTGGCTCATGTATGTGGCCATGACCCGCCCCTATCAAAAGCTCTGGTTCACTGCCCAGACTGGCATGGCGGCTAGGGAGCGTTTTCTTGCTGAGCTGGTAGAGCCCAGCAAGAAATATCTAGAGCCCCTAGGGATCGTGGACACGAAGCTTGCTGCTGGTGCCACCCGAACGGTAGTGGTGGCCACGGGTTCCCAAATCCGCCCTATGCCGCCGACTAGTCAATACCTACACGGTGGCCAAGGCGACAAGATCATCGCTGACGAGCAATGGGCTTTCACCCAGAAGCAAGGGAAAGACCTCATGCAGGCAGTGCGCGCTACCCAGCTGACCAGGAATAATAGCCAAATCGTGCAAATCAGCGCCGCTGGTGACGCCGAATCCGACTACTGGCACACCCGCCTAACTAAAGCCATTGCCGAACCATCACCCCGCGTAGCGGTGATTGACTACGGGGTCGGTGCCTCCGCTGACCCCCAGGAAGCCATTTCCTTCACTGTCGAAGATGTTCTAACCGCTCACCCGGGTGTCGCCGCTGGTCTGTGCACCCGCGAAAAAGTGCTAGAGCCCCTAGAAAATGAGGATATGGACTTTAACGAATGGCTCAGAGCATACGGAAACGTCAGGTCAAAGAATGTGCGCCAGAAGGCCATTGATCTAGACGCCTACCGCAGCATCACCACCACGGTGCCGCTAGACGATGGGCCAGTCACCCTAGGCGTTGGCGTGTCCTGGGACGGGGCCACTACCGCCCTAGCCGCGGTGGGCACTATCAACGACGGCAAAGGTGTGGGCATTGAGATTATCGACGCTCGCCCCGGCCGGCAATGGGTGATCAACACCACCCAGGAGCTGGTGCGCCGCGGTATTGCCACTGAGGTCTGCGGCGACGCCTACGGACCCACGAAACGCCTTGCCGACCAGCTGGCCATTGCTCTTCCTGAGCATTGGAAACCCCTATCCACTGACGAGATGATAGCCGCGACCGAAGATTTTCTACAGGCCCTCGACCAGGAAGCCGATACCATGCCTATCCGCGTCCGCCGCTGTGCCGGTGTCGAATACGAACTAGATGTGGCTGAACTGCGAAACGTTGGCGAAAAAGGACGCATGTTCAGCAGGCGTAACAGTGCCGCTGGCACCGCACGGCTAGAGGCTGGACTAGCCGCCCTAGCTGGCTATCAAATCCCCGAGACCACTATTCCCGAGCCCTTTATTGGATAAATTATGCGAAACCAAAAACGGAAATCCCCGGCAATCGACGCCACCGACCACACTATCCTCATCACATGCGATAAATGCGAGTGGCGAGAAATGCATGATGACCGAAACGCCGCCTGGTATGCCCTAGCACGGCACCTGAAAACCGGCCATGATGACCCCTATGCCGCCAAAAGCGCCGCCCGAAATATCTACCGCAACCACCATGAATAGGGGTTTTGTCACCCCTATGTCGCATCATTAGGGCATGGGGTTCTTTGAGAAGGTAAGAGAGGCGCTTTCCCTCCCAGCTTTGGCGGCGGGGAGTCTTGAGGTGCCCTATGCCAGTGCCTGGGCTGATCCAAATCACCTCATCACGGTGGGCACACCTGACCTGCTACCAGAGTCAATAACCCGTGATGTTGCCATGAATGTTGCCGCGTTAGCGCGCGCCCGCCGCATCATCGTCAGCAGCATAGCCCGATGCCCCCTAGTAGTGCACGATGATGACGGCCCCTTGCCCGACCAACCAGCGTGGGTATCCGGCACCAGCGGCCCCGTTTCCCCCTATCACCGCATGCTGTGGACGGTAGATGATTTGCTGTTCTACGGGTGGTCGCTGTGGGCAGTAAAACGGAACGGGGCTGGGGTTGTTGTCGCTGCCGATCACGTGCTTTATGAGCGCTGGGGTTTCACCCCTAATGGTGAGGTGTTTTTCGAGGGCGAAGAAGTGCCACCTGAGGACGTTATCCTTATCCCCGGCTCTGACCAAGGAATCCTACGCTACCCCGCCGCTATCAGGCACGCCGTACAAGTCGCTGACGCCGCCGCGAAAGCCGCCGCTCACCCTGTCGCCCACACCGAACTGCACCAGATTAGTGGTGAACCGCTCACTGACCCCGCCAAAATCGACCAGCTTATCGACGCTTGGAACCGCGGCCGGCAACGTAAAAACGGCCCCGTAGGCTTCACAAACAGCTCAATTCAAGCCATTGACCACGGCTCTTACGAATCCCACCTACTGGTGGAAGGCCGAAACGCTGCGGCCATTGATATTGCCCGCGTCTGTGGCATACCGGCTATACTGCTAGACGCCTCCCTAGCCGACTCTAGTATCCGCTACTCCAATATGGATGCCCGGAACGTCGAGCTAGTCGACTACTGTTTAGCCTCATACATGGCGCCGATAGCCGCCCGCCTAGGCATGGATGACATGGTTTCACCTGGTCAAAGCGTCGAATTTGACCTCGATCACCTGACCCGCCTCGATCCTAACAGCATCGCCCCACCTGACGACGCCCACCGCCCACGAGGTGTCCCCGCTACCAACGAACTAACCCAGCTAATTGACTAAAATGGATTTTCAAACACTAGAACCAGACCTGTACTGCTTAATGAACAAGCACTACACGCCCGGCCGACCAGGCCCCATTAAATACCTGGTAGTCCACCATAATGCAGGCGTCAACCTTTCTACAGCTGATTGCTACCGGATTTGGCAAGACCGCGAAGCCAGTGCTCACTACCAAGTAGAAGTAGACGGAACAGTCGGACAACTGGTCAACGACTGGGATACCGCATGGCACGCTGGCGACTCTGCCGCCAACAGCTATTCAATTGGCATTGAGCATGCTAACACCGGTGGCGCCGCCGAGGGGTGGCCTATCAGTCAGGAAACGATCACCGCGGGTGCCCACCTGGTCGCTGCCTTGTGTCACGCCTACGACCTGGGGAAACCCGCCTGGTTCAATAACGTTTTCCCGCATTCGTACTTCTATAGCACTAGTTGCCCACACCAGTTGGCCGGTGCCTACCGTGACCAATACATGAGTCTCGCTGAAGATTTTTATTTCAGCATGCAAGCAGGAACCACACCACAAGCAGGGAAAATGACGAACTTTACTGAGGCCGACCGGCAACTACTCCGCGAGAACAACGAAATGTTACGGGTTATCCGAGATCAATTGACCGGCCCTGGTAGTGGTTTCCCTGGGTGGCCACAAACCGGTGGCCGGACCCTAGTTGACACGGTTGCCGCTATCGGTGCCACTCAGGGTATCAAGGGATGCCGCGATATCAAGGAAGGGGCGAAGTGACGAGTTTGCTTGATCTAGCCACCGGCTACGTTTTGGGCTTCGGCACGGTGACCATGTATCAAATGATTTTGGTATATCGTCTGCGTCTTGAGCTGCGGAAACAAGCTGCAAAGTTTCCCAATGGCTGAGCGCCCACCCACGCAAATCCGTTATCCGTGGCGTTCGGTGATCCGTAGCGTTGCCGTGACCACTATCGCGCTGCTACCGGTGCTACCGGAAATCGCCAAGGTAGCAGGCATAGAGACCGTGCCGCTGGTGGCTTCTACCCTGGGGATCGTGGCGGTTTTGCAGCGGATAATCACGATTCCCGAAGTCGATAAATGGTTAACTAGCACGCTGAACGTTGGGGCTAGGAAACGCCAAGAACGCCAAGAAGAAGTAGGAGAAGGAAATGCCAAGTGATGAAACCATCAATGGTGACGCGGCACCTGCCACTGTTTCGTGTAACGAGTCCGAACGAATTATGGAAGGCCTGGTGCTTCCCTGGGGCGATACCGGGGCAACCGCTACCGGAAGTTACGTATTTCCACGCGGTAGCCTTGATATTCCTTCCAACATTGAGCGGGTAAAGCTACTTTCTGAACATTCCCGCCCCGGCCACCAGCCCAAGGCCATTGGCCACGCTATCAGTGCCGAAAACACGCCCGAAGGCCTAGTCATGCGCTTTCAGCTAGGCAGTAGCGCCGCCGCCACCGAAGCCCTCACGAATGCTGCTGAGCATATTATTGACTCTTTCAGCATCGAGGCGGTAGGTGTCCGCCGCACCGGTGGAACTATCGAGTCTGCCCTGCTCAAAGCCGTGGCGCTAGTGCCCTTCCCCGCGTTCGAGAAAGCAAAGGTATACGCCGAATCCGGCAACCCCGAAGAGAAAGAAACCACAGAAATGACCCTAAATGCTGAAGATATCGCTGCTATCGCCGCGAAAGTCACCGAGAACCTCAGTGGCGCCACCGCCCCCCGGAATAAAATTCCGGCCGGTATCCCAGGCGGTAAGGACGCCGCCAAGCAGGAAGTCATCACCGCCGCCCACGCCGCCGAGACGATTCTAGGGATTCACACGGGTGAAATCCCCGATGATGAGATTCAAGCCGCCCTTGCCGACATCAAGGGCTCAGATTCGATCGTCACCCAGCCTAAAGCATGGCTGGGTGAACTTTGGTCCGGTGTTGTCTACCAGCGCCGCATTATCCCACTAATCGCCACCAAGGCACTAACCGGCCGGAAAGCTATTGGTTTCCGCTGGAAGAAGGACACCGATAGCGGAAAACTGCTCAAGCCTGGTGTGGCCAAATGGTCCGGCAATAAAACGGAAATTCCCACACAAAAAGCCCAATGGGAAGAAGTGTCAATGGATGCCCAGCCCTGGGCTGGGGGTAACGACCTTGACCGTCAGATTTTTGATTTTAACGAGTCCGAAGCGCTGCTGGCCTACTGGCAAGCCATGAACGAATCCTACGCTTTTGAGACTGACCGTGACGCTGGAAAGTTCCTGGTAGATCACGCAACTGATATCCCTGAGGTCGCCCAAGATATTATCCGCGCTATCACCATTGGCGCTATCCGTGTCGACGAGGCGGTGCATGTCCCCGCCGCCTACGCCATTGTCAACCCCCGTGACCTCGAAAAAGTCCTCAAGTACTCTCAGCTGGATGTTCCGCACTACATGAGTCTGACTCCGGTATCCGAACCGGCAACATGGACTACCTCAGAGTTCGTCGAATCCGGCACCGCAATTGTTGGCTGCAAAGACGCTACTACATTTTTCGAGCTCCCCGGTTCCCCACTGCGTGCCGAAGCTGAACACATCGCCCATGGCGGCCGAGACGTAGGGCTGTTTGGCTACACCGCTCACATGCTCAACCGCGGTGAAGGCCTGGTCAAGGTACATTTCAATAATGCCTAAAGTAGAAAGTTCTGAGGTGCTGGCTTGGCTTGGTGTCGAGGCGGTAGGTGACGCTTCGGAAGAGCAAGCACTGAAGGGGATTGTGGCGGCGGTTAACGCCACTGTGACGGATTGGCATGGTAGTGCAGACGCCTGGTCCGACCGTATCCACACCGGTGCCGTCATGCTTGCCGCCCATCTGTGGCGCCGCCGCGCTACCCCCGGTGGCGTAGCAGCCCTGACAGACGAGGGAACAACCTATGTGCAGCGTCATGACCCCCAAGCCGCCATGCTGCTAGGCCTTGGCGGCTGGACTGCTCCGGCGGTGGGCTGATGAACCCAGACATTATCCCGATGCATCTAGGGAAGCTAGCCAAAGAAGTTAATAATATCGGCATTTCCGCGACGGTTAACCCCAACCGTATCAGTATTCCTGGTGCATGGGTCGCCCTGAAGGACATGGAAATCGAGTCCATGGCCCGCGGTGAAGTTACCGCCGAGGCAAGCGTTTACCTTGTTGCCGCCGACTGGGGCACCACGCTAGCGGTGGAATACCTCATGAGTATGCTAGACGACCTGCTAAACCTGCTGGAAACCCGATACCCAACAAATGTTGAGATCACCACAATCACCCTCCCCGCTATCGGGCAAACCCCCCTACCAGCGGTTGAGGTCACCTATGAATTGAAAGGCACATAAATAATGGCGAATGTCAACACCCTAGACAGTCGTATCTCCACCGGCCCCGGAAAACTGGTTTTCGGTAAGGCCGGTGATCAGAACGAATTTTCCGCCCTGGTCACCAAGGCCGAGCTAAACCCCGCTGTAAACACCGAGGACGGCAAACACGTCCTTTCGGGTGACTATGCGCCCGGCAAAGACACCATCACGTGGACAATGGAGCTTACCTGCTTTATTAACCTCAAGAAAAATGGGATTTTCGATTGGTGCTTTGCCAACCGCGGTAAGGAAGTCGAGTTTGAGTTCCGCCCGGTAGAGGGCGAGAAATCCGCCAAATTCACCGGCACCGTGAAGGTTCGCCCTTTGGGTGTTGGTGGTGAGGTGAACAAGGAGATGAGCAAGGACCTCACATTTCCGCTGGTTGGGGAGCCTGTTTTCACACCTGAGGAACCATAAAATTGTCCGGCCATGTGGATGTTTCCGCCGAGGTAGAGGGGCTGAAAAACCTCCGCCGCACCATTCGGCAAGCAGGCGGCGACACCAAAGACCTTCGCAACGCCAACTTAGCCGCGGCGCAAACCATTGTGCCGATAGCGGCCGGTCTGGCGCCGAAAGTGTCCGGCCGGCTAGCCGCGAGTATCAGGGCGGGTGCCACGCAGAAGGCCGGCATGGTCAGGGCCGGCCGGAAGTTGGTACCGTATGCAAACCCGATTCACTGGGGTTGGCCGAAACGCCACATCGCGCCGAACCCGTGGATCGCTACCGCCGCCGCTGCTAATGAAGAGTTGTGGCTGAAGGTCTATGAGCAGCATATTGACCGTATTTTAGGAAAGATCGAAGGAAAGAAACGATGAAACTAACCATTAACGTCCGATACACCAGCGGTGAGGAAGTCGCCGTAACACCAATCCTTTCCGATCAAGTCGCGTTTGAGCGCACCGCCCGCCTCCGCGATTGGGGCACCGCGACCGACAGCCCGCTGACGTTTGCGGCTTTCTTAGCATGGAAGGCTTTGCAGCGCACCGGCCAAACCGAATACAGTTTCGAGGAATTTTTAGAGAGTGTCGAGGCGCTGAGTCAATCAGGCGGTGAGACAGGGCTAAACCCTACCGAGGTGACGCCTGCCGCGTCATAGCTCTGTTGTCTGTGAATACGGGGATTCCGCCTAGTATCTTGCTGGCGGAAGACCCCGCATGGATAGATACCATGTTGCAGGTGATGGCTGAGCAGGCGGAAGCAGCGAAAAAGAGATAAAAGAGGTAATCGGTGGCGGGGAAAAAGAAATCAGCTATCCTATCGGTCAACATTGTCAGTGACGCCAACACCAAGGGGTTCACTGAGGCGGCGCGCGCCGCACAGAAGATGGCGGCCGATATCAACGCCTCGACTGCCCAGGCTGCTGGTATGGCCACAAAAATTGGTGGCCTGACCACTGGTATTACCTCCCTGGTGTCTATCGCTGGCGGCGCCATAGGTCAGGTTGCCGCTGGTGCCACCGCGCTAGCCGCGGTGGCCGGCCCCGCGCTAGGCGCCGTAGTACTTGGTTTTGATGGGATCAAGGAAGCCGCCGAAGGGCTGAAAGAACCATTTGATTCCTTGAAGGAATCAGTGAGCGGCGAGTTCGCCGCGGCGCTTGAGGAACCCTTCGAGAATCTAGGCGGGCTTATCACCAATCTTGAGGAGCCCATGGCTGGCCTGGGTGCCTCCGTGGGCAACCTCATGGGGGGGCTTGTCGATACGATTGTCAGCAATCAAAGTGAATTAGAAAAGCTCATCGCGTCCGCGGGTGAGTTCACAGACGCCATGGGTCCCGGATTAAATACCCTGCTAGAGGGTGTGTTGTCCATTGGCACCGGCCTAGATGGCATAGCCGGGGATTTTGGCGCTGCTTTCGGTGGCGTCCTCGAAACCCTTGGCGAAAAATTTCAGGAGTATGCTTCCAGCGGGGCGACCACTGCCCTGATTCAAGGCATGATCGAGGCCCTGGGTGGCTTGTCAGATTTGATAGGCCCCCTGCTGGATTTGATCGTCGAGCTAGGCATTGCCCTAGGCCCTAGCTTTGGCGGTATCCTATCCGCCCTGGGTGAGATTATCGCCCAACTTGTGGAGCCGCTTTCCACTATCGCCCAGGTAGCTGGTCAAGCGCTGGTTGAGGCGCTAAATGCTTTAGCGCCCATGTTTGGGCCGATAGCGCAAGCGATTGCTGATCTAGTTGTTGCCCTTGCGCCGCTACTGCCGTCGATTGCTGAGCTGGTGGCGTTCCTGGGCACCGCGTTGGCCGAGGCGATTAGTGCTGTTGCCCCACTAGTTGGGGATATTTCCAACCTGCTGGGTGAAGTGTTCCGCATAGCTATTGACGCCTTGACGCCGATTATGCCTGTCATTATCGAGTTGATTCAGACGCTGGCCGGTGTCGCTAGTGAACTGCTTCCGTCGATCGCTGAGCTGGCCAGTGTGTTGTTCCCCGCTTTCGCGCAGATCATGGAAGCCATTGCCCCGATCCTGGGTGATATCGGTGCCCTGATTGGCGATGTGCTCCGCATGGCTATTGAGGCGGTGATCCCGCTGATCCCCGTGATTGTCGATACGATCCGCATTCTGGCTGATGTTGTGGCCATGCTGATTCCGGTGATTGCCGAGGTCGCACAGTTCCTGTTCCCCGCCCTAGCTGAGATTCTTCAGGTAGTCGCCCCGCTGCTTCCTGATTTAGCTAATCTGATAAAGTCCCTGATTGAGGCGCTGCTGCCGATTATTCCGCCCCTGATGCAGGTAGCCGAGGCTTTGTTCCCGGCACTGGTCCGAATCATTGAGCTAATCATTCCGATTATCATTCAGGTGGCCGATATCTTTGTGCAGCTGGTGCAGGCGCTCACGCCGCTGTTGCCGCCACTAGCCGATTTGATTACTGAGCTGTTGCCACCAATCGTTGAGCTGATGGAGGCTATCGCCCCGGCAACCAGCGCTGTGGTCGGTATTGTCGGGAAACTCGCTGTTGCGCTGACCAAGGGCCTGGTGGATGCGGTAATCGCCATTGGTAATAAACTGGGCTGGCTCAAGGACCTGTTCTTTAAAATTATCGACGTCATTAAGACCGCATTCCAGTGGATCACCGATTTTCTGGATTCCGCGGGTGACGTGGGTGGTATCTTCGGTGGCGGCGGTAGCTTTGGCGGTGTAGGCGGCGGTGGCGGCGTCTTCGGTGGCGGCGTCTTCGGTGGCGGCGACGATGGGACATTCCATGGGG
>QWCL01000752.1_pt1 | contig 14777 bp, 9 predicted proteins | sample 1972551 | NCBI WGS metagenome assembly QWCL01 (sample SAMN09866709, study PRJNA288562) | Human oral metagenome isolate term2_saliva, whole genome shotgun sequencing... | isolation source: mouth | host: Homo sapiens | place: USA: California
TTCCGTCAACTGCGTGTTCATAAACTTATAGTAGCTTGCCCAGTTAGCCTTCTCTTTTGGTCTACCAGTGCCAGTTCCTGTTCTTCCCACTGGATAGTCTTCGCGTCCCCAGTCAAGGTGAGAATAGTAAAGATGCAACTTGATACCATTTCGTTGACAAGCATCAGCCATTTCTTTTATGATGTCACGTTTGAAAGGAGTACCATCAACGGAATTATACGTGCTGGTAGCTGTCTTAAAGAGTGAGAAGCCATCGTGGTGGCGTGTTGTAATGGTAATATACTTTGCACCAGCAGCCTTGATAGCTTTTACCCAAGCATCCGCATCGAACTCTGAAGGATAGAACGTCTTTGCTAATTTAGACGTAATGGACATATCGTCATCAAGTATCGCCATATGGTACTCTTCTATCTCTTGGCAACCCTTATCCCATGGATCTTCTGGTTTGCTGCTAGTTATGTAAGTCATCATGTAGTTTATTCGGAAAGTACATGGATAGTCCCATTGTTGGGATTGGTTGGACTTTGTTTCCCAATGGTTCTAACCATTATGTTAGTCTCTCGATATCAAGACCTTCGTAAGATTTTTTTCCTTTTGTATTTTTGAAGAACTGGGTCTATTACAAAACAAATCGAAATATTCTCGTAGTCATTACCTTTCCTGTATGAAACTTTTATCTTAGTATAACAGAAACTTCATTAACCCGCCCTTATTTCTCACCTAATTAATAACAACCCCCTCAGCATCAAGTATCGTATCAAACCTTTTTACTATCTTTGTACGTTGTATCTTCTAAATTTAATGAATATATGAAAGAATTTGTATTGAGCTTGTTATTAACAATGTGTTTTGTCGGGTGTTCTATAAGAAGGAGCTCAGATGAAACTAAGCAGCCTGTAAGTACTGAACAAACGGATTTAGATACTAATGAGGTCTCAGGCGAGTCTCCTTCTTTCTCCACAGATTCGGAGTATTCTAACGGAACTGATGATGAGTTGACAGATGAGTCGTCTGAAGGTAGTGAGATTGAAGATGGAACTTATTCTGCAACGGTTTATTACAATAATCCTCAAACCGGCTATAGTGCTACATATACGCTTGATGTTGAAGTAGAGGATGGTCAGGTCATACAGATTGATTTCCCTAATGGAGGTTATATTGACAGTGATCATATTACACCAGAAGCTCTAAATTCTGATGGAGAATGTACTATTTATGGTGATGACGGAAAGACATACAGTATACATATTGACTTGTAATTCACGTTCTACATACTTGGTGTCTAAATCGGTCGTGATAGGAGTGACTGGAAAGTGAAATGTACTCGTTCAGACTCTGTTATATAGCGAGGGATAAGAGATTGACTTTGAGAAGATAGAACTCTCTTTTGGGAATGTTTAAGGGGTACGACGAACGTGATAAAAGTTGGTGGTGAGATTAGAAAGAGGGGGATTATTAATTTTTAACGAGTAATGAGGGGTAAATTGAAAAAAGTATATTTACTTTTGTTGCTGTTAATATATAATTGTCTTTTAAATGGTTATAATTGTCTTTTGAATGGTTATATTGGTACAGGAAAGCTGGCAATTATGGGATTTGAAAGGGTGAGTTTGTTAGGAAATAAATAATTTTAAATACAAAAGAAATGAGACATTCAAAGTTTTTAGTAGTGAGTTTATTGGCGTTGATGACGTTGAGTTTCACGGCATGCAGTAGTTCTGATGATGATGGAGGAAAGGGTAAGATAGAACGACCGAAGTATTTGTCTGATGCTGCAAGATACAAGATTACAACGCAGGGATCTACTTGGAAGAGTCTTGAACTAACTGAAGATGGACGCTACTTTATCGTGTATGATGGTAGTGTTTCTGGATCTTCTTCACAAGATAATGATGATGTTATCGTCTCTGGAAGTTATGAGAAGAAAGGTAATCGATATGTATTGAATACTGTTGGCGAGCTGACTATCACTGCTAACAACAACTCATACGAATTGCTGTTGACCAATAAAGGGAAGTCTCTCAAGTTCTCTGCCCAGAAGTCTGGAACGTTACCTTCTAATAAGGTCAACGATGAGTTGTGTCGTACATGGGTGTTCTCTAAGTGTTATATCGTTGTGAAGTATGATGGAAAGAAGGTCTATAATGCTTCATCTACCTCTGCCAATGAGCTTTACGATGGATTTAGATCAGCAATAAACACACCTGAGTATAAGGACAAGTTAAAGCTTTCTCAAGACAAGGAGGATGATATTGATGGCTTAAGGCTATTGAGAACGGTTACGTTTACGCATGCAGGTTCATATTATGTAACCACTACGGACGGTCGTGAAGACCTAATGAATTACTGGAAATGGATTAACGCTAACGAGTTGATCATAGGCTTTTCAGAAAATGAGGATCAGACCTCTGTACATGATCAAGCTGCCCTCAAGTTTGATAATGGGCAGTTGATCATGGTAGATAGCCAATCTAAAGGTCGTGAAGAAGTTACTATTACAATGGAATTTCAACCTGTTCATACAGATCGTTAACAGATTCCAATTATAAAGAAAAGTCCGAATCCCGTGCAAGGATTCGGACTTTTTCGTATCTGCCAAAGCCATTTTAAAGTGCAACTGATAATTTACAGGATTATTACAAGTGCTTTGGAGAACCATTACAGGTGCTTTGGAGAAGTATTACAGAAGCCTTGGAGAGATGCTGTAAACCTCTTTCTACCTCGTTAAACTTAGTCTTAAACTAACTCCAAAGTCATGAGTTGTGGTCGGATAACTACCCGATGACAACAGAGGAGAGTTTATTTGCATATCGTAATAGATGCTGGCTGTGACAAAGCGACTTAGTGTGTAATCACCAAGGAAGGAGAATTTAAAGGCAGTATTACCACTGGAAGCGGTAGAGGTGAGCGATGCGATGTCACGTGTAAGTGCAGCTTGACGACGATAGCTCATATCTAATCTGAGGTTAAGATCTTGGTTAAATCCGTTGTTCCTGTTCGATGAATTATTATCGTTTTGTTGCGTGTTTGCGGTCGGTTTCTTCTTCTTCTTTGCCACACGATGTGTTCCATTGCCAAAGAGATTGAAGTCGTTAATGCGATAGCCAATACCAATTACCCAATCTTTCGATGTAGCCTCATTGAGCTGAACACTCGTCATTGAGAGTGCTAACACACGTGTTTGACGATATTCCATGCGTGCAGTTAGGTTGTTCTGAAGCGTCACATCCACACCCAGTAAAGGCGAGAATGCCTCGTTGATACTAACTTGTGAGATGTTATACATCGAACTTGGGATAGGGTTCCCAGTGGTTGCATCGGTGATGAAACCTAATCCATTCATGTATTCCTGCCATGTGCTGTAACTCTGATAAGAGCCGATTGCGAAGATACTTCTATATGCGTGATTGATGTTCACACTCTTGAATAGATCTTGGAAGAGTGGTAATCTCGACAGTCCACTATACCTAATACTCCAGTTCGGGAGCAGACTCCGTAGGGTAGGGAATAGCTTTAAACCATTGCCTCCCATACTTGTGTAGGCATTGAGGAAGGCTGGGATCATCACATCTGCACTATATTTATTGACCGCTCCGACCGTCGGACTGAAGTGCCCTCCACCCATTGATGCTGGATAAGTAGCCCCATTGTATTGTGCTTCCACACGATTACGATAGCTGTTGAGCGAATTGACAAAGCGGTCGAAAGTGGCACTGTGATAACCATTGTTAGCATTCCCCATGCTCTCAAAAGCAGTGCCCAAAGAGAGCGTAGTCATGGTGAATGAACCTGTTTGAGTGGTTGGAACGCCAGCATACATATACTGAATACTCCTCGAAGTGGTTGTCATTCTACTAGCCGTGAGATCGATTCTAAAGTCTCTGAAAGGCTCCAGTGTGGCACGTAATTGCACGTCTTCTACCTGGTTTGTTATCGCTGGTGTAGCAATACTATCATTGATGAGTAACCAGTTATTGTCACGTGCTTTACCAATGTAATCATCGTCTATGAGACCAAAAGCAAAGTCTAACCCAGGTGTCAATGCACCGGTACCACGGCGTTGTCCAAAGGCATCTCCAATGGTTGGCATGAAGCCTGGTAAGGTCATAGAATACTGGTTGCGATATGATATTCCGACGTTGCGCACCATCATTAAAGCACGTGCAACACATTGTGCAGTCTTATACCATTTCTTGTTATCGAGTGGCTCTTTTGGTGTGATAGTGAGCTTTGCTCGTATAGCAGAGTCCGTCCGATTAAAGATTTTTACTTGGTTATCTCCCACCTTCTTCCACTTCATCTTTAAGGCTTTTCCATGCTCATCTTTAGCCGAGAAGATCAATCGTTTCGTATTCTTACCATGCGATACAACGATAGAAGTATCGGCTTTGAGGGTTATTTCCTGCTCAAAACTCTTCTTGTTCTTAGGCAGTGCTTTCTTCTTTTCATCGTCCTTCTCTTTCGCTTTCTGCTCCTTCTCCTTCTTCTTCTGTTCGGCTGTCATTGTCGGACGAGAGGGCTTCCTTGGTTGTGTCCGATTGAACCGCTCATTCGTTTTCTTTAGGAAGGGAACATGGTTGTAAAGGCGTTCCATGTTGAAAGTCCCATTAATGTTTAAGGTCCTGTTACTTGTGATTGTGTTACCGAGCGAAGTACCATTATCAAGGTTAGCACCCCTTACCCATGTGTAAGTTGCATTATAACTAGCATCCGTATTCACCCAATCGAAGACAGGTAAAAGGTTAAGAGGTAACTGATAAGAGAGCGAGAAGTTCTGTTGGTAATCAAGCGGAGTACCAAAGTGCTTAATGCTTGTCCACACCGAATCCTTCCATGCTTGATAACGATCCGCATAGAGGTCTTTGTTAATAGGAGTGTATGGTTCTTCTATTTCCGCATGCGTTGCACTTTGGAAGTTCATGTGTAGGTTGCGCGTTAAGTCCCATCTCAATGCAAAGTCTCTGTTCCATAGGAACTGCTCATTAAACGTCAGTGGGAGGCGGTCATGACCTATTGACTCCATGTCACGCTCTTGTAGTTCGTAATAGTTGCGAACCATTTCTGTATTGAAGGTAAGGTTCTGTGGCAACCAATTCAAGCCAAAGCGACGTAGGATCTCAAACCATTTTGAACGACTCTTGATCAGTCGTTTGAATGGCTCCCAAGTCTTGTAAACAGGTGTCCAGTTATAGTTTAATGCCCCACGCCAGTTGTCTTCATTCTCATAGACAGTCGTTTCGCCCGATGTGTGAGAGTGTGAATGGCTATACGAGAAAGAGAAGTTTGCGGGGTCGTATGGCATAGGATGATTCTTTGTCTGTATGTCAACACGCACATTCGATAGCGATAAGTTCGTTGTCAATCGTTTGGTAATTGCAATCGACTTAATCGAGTCTTTCTCCTGCTTGTTACTAGCTCCTTCGAGTGCATCCCCCAGTTCCATATCGGTGTCGAGTGGGTTATATTTAGGTCTACTTTCGCTCTTTGTGATACTATAATATAATGGTGCAGAGACCTTCGCCTTGTCTGGGAACAGCTTACCTAACTCCAGACTCGTAGTGACAGACACGTCAGTCTTCGTTTCTTGTTGCCGTTCATTTACACCTTGTTCTAAGCCTCCAAAGCCGTCAGTACTATGGCTTGCGTTGATATCAACACTACCGAAGTCGGACAACTGGACGTTCAACTGCCCTCTTGCAGCCCATCCACCCTCGTTGTTAAACTCCTTTAGACGCAACTCATTGACCCACACTTCACCACTCTTCTGGCTGCTGGAAAGGTTGCGCACACCGATAATCATAGTCTTAACCTCACCCAGTGTTGGGTTACCCATGATACTTACTTTGTTGGCAGGGTGGTCAGTGTCATAGACAGAGAAGACGCGATTGAAACTAGCTCCACCAGTTCCACGTGCCTTGTTACGCTGCTTCTTGACAGAAGTGAGTAGGTGCAAAGGTATATCCAACATGTTTTCTATAGGCCAAACCAGCCGTTGATCCTGTGGGAGATACATGTCGTAATCACTTTTTGGAGCGGTTAGCTTCAATGGAATTTCATATTCGTAATAGTTGTTCTTATAGTCTGATCCCAATCGAATGAACACTGCCAACTGATCATCACTGAGGTTGGTTGTGTTCTGTTCGAAGGCATTTGCGTGTACAAACATCTGTAGACGCTTGTATTGGCGCAGGTCAAGTGTTGTGTTCTTATACACTGCCTTCGATTCACCCGAGCTTAGATTATTAACGACCAAAGATAGTGCTTGCTCGTTCTCCTGTACTAGTTGAGGCTGACTCGGATCCTGTCCTCGAATGATACCAGGCGGTAAGACATAGTTGACGGGAGTCTTATCTCCATTTTCTTCAAGGCTCACCGTACTCACATTCATCGTACCAGTATTGGGTACACCAGTGGTTAAGTTCTGCTGATACTGACGCCATTTGCCACTGACAAGGTCGAAAGTGGCAAAGCGGAGAACGATTGGTTTGCTGAAACCCGTGAGGAACATGCGCATGAAGCGGATACTTGTAAAGTCGTTGATACCGCCCACTCGTTTCTGAAACTCCTCTAGTGGAATGCGGAAAAGATACCATGTGACAGGCTCCGACCCACCTTTTCGCAAGGATGCTGATGCCACTCGCTTGTCCACAATGAAGTTTTGTCCGACATTGAGATCCTGTGGTCGAATGCTAACATGGTATTGGTAATACTTCTCGTATTCGTTCAGTGTATAGTCTTGGTTGATGTCCTCTACATCAGGAGTGGTCTTGTAAGACGTGTCATAACGCTCGTTATTATTCTCATTGTCTGGTGAGTTACCTTGCGGGTTGTTGATTCTTTTATAGCGTTCAAGTATCGATGCACGTTTACGATCCCAATCCGAACCACGGAAATAGTGGTAGTCATCATTGGCAGGGTCAGCCCATATAGAGTCAAACACAGCCTGATTAGTGTTGGCACGGGCTGCAGTAAGGAAGTTCTGATAGGCTGTGAACTGTCTTTCTTCTTCATCCGTTAAGCCATTGTAACCCACATCTTGCTTGGCACGACTGCCTGCAGATGTCGCAAAAGCATACGTGATGGTAGATTGTGTAGGGATTCGTCCCCACTGAGTCGTCGTCCATGAGTTGCTACCATCTACTGGCATACCACTCTCATAGAACTTCTTTCCATCCTTCAATATATCTTCAGACACCTCGCCGAGATCGATATAGAAGTCGCCACCATACTGGTTGGCATTAGCTTGTCGATTAGTATAGATGAACGGATCAAGCATCCAAAACTCCACATACTCGATGTTGGCTGTCTGGAAGTCGTTCGTGTCCAACTTACGCATCATACCGCCCCATGTTCTGTTAGGGTTGGTGAGGTGACCATTAATGTCAATATTAGGATTGAAGTTATAAGGACCTCGTTCTGCTGGATAGAAAGCCAGATTCAGTATTTGCAAGGTTGAGATGGAACCGCTATAGTTACGATCTCTGTTAGGGAAGACTTCGGTAATTGGAATCTCACGAACGTAGTGATTCGATAATTGTTCGAGGTCGCTTTTGATGTGACCAGGCGTTAGTGAACTACTACGACGTGTGAAGAGCGGGTCAATATTGTACCAAGCTAAGAGACTTCTGTTGTATCCACTCCTTAGAGTAGTCTTATCCGTTGACTCGGAGAAGTCGGATGGTACGCTTGAAATCACCCATGATGTAGGTTGGCTAACATCGATTGCATTCTTCGTACCTTCAAAGTCATCAAGGTAAGACGCATGGTCTTGTGTACCCTTACTCTGCCCTGCCAACAACTGTGCGAACTCGGCAGAGAAGGTGATATATGATGGTTGAGTGACATGCAAGAAAGGTATCTTATTGAGCATGTTGGTCAACCACTGGCTCTCTTTCTTCCAGTTTATATTAAGTCCCCAAATGGTGTTATTGAGTGGTTCCGAGCCCATATTCACCTTTGTGGTGAGTGGTTGTTCGGATAAGTGCATGAATGTTCCACCTATTTGGAAGTCCTTTGAGAAGTCATACTCCCAGTTTACTCCTATCATTGTCTTGCGCTCCTGTTGGTAAGCACTTTGACTTTCGAGGGAGACATTGACGGCAGTTCCTGCATCAATAATACTCTGGTTGAGGATTGTAACTTCTCCTGCACTGTAATCAACGCTGTAATCAGAACCTTCATTAAGCGTTACTCCACCAGCAGTAACCACCACGGAACCTTGCGGAACATTGTAGGCACCAAGCGAAATAACGTTTGCTGCCGTACCACGATATTGTCCCACGAGCATGAATTTATCCTTCTCTGCAATCTGCTTAGCGGTTGTCTTTGTCGAATTATATAGTTCCGAGAAGGTGTACTTATCGGCTATTGCAGCCGTAACACCTTTATCAATAAGTTTCTTACGAAGCCCTGCGCCAAATGGTTCCGCTAGTGGAAAAAAGACGCGCCCATTACTTATTGTGTATCCTTCTACATAATCGAAATAACCATTCGGATGCGGGTTGTTATTGTTATCTAATCGGTCGGCACCAAGCAACTTGATGATGGGTAGGCTCTTAACTTGTGGTTCGGGTATATAAGAAAGGTACACACCTGTCGTATCACTTTGATATTTAACATCAAGGCGGAACTTATCCTTCTCAATGTTAGTCGATAGGTAATAAACATTCTTCATCATCAATCCCCAGTTACCTTGACTAGGGCTGTTATTGGTGTTCTTCAGCGACTTTACGAATAGAGCCTCATTGATATCGGTGCGGTCACTGGCAAATTCTCCCACTTGATAGGTTACTCCGCCGAATGTATATTCGTATGCAACGGCAAGCACTTGGTCGGTTTGTAGACCACTGCGAAGCGATATGTAACCCAAAGCAGGGTTCACTGTGTACTCCGAACTATTGAGTAGTCGGGCATTAGCAATCTTTTCGTAATCATTACCACCCACAAGTCCTGCACCATCCAAGATGCCTGTCACTTGATCAATATTGCGTGCGGCAGGGTAGCCTTGAGCGATAGTGTTGTATTCAGTGTTTGCGTTGTTCGTTGGAACTTGACCAATTCCTGTACCCCAAAGATCCGTTCGGCTCACTCGTTCATTCTCTCCTAAATCAGTAAGAGCAACGATATTACGAGTGTTACTTGTCGTTCCGCTCTTGTTTGTTACCCACACTTCAACACGGTTGATAGTGATACCTGTCTTCAGATTAGGCAATGATTTCATTGCGTCATCATAGTGATCTCGGAAGTATTGAGATAAGAAGAAGTGACGGTTCTCTTCGTATTCTGCGGCATCAATCTCAAATGGTGTCAACTGCTTCCCACCCCTAGAACTAACGCTCTTATTCGAACTCTTCTTTTGAGATAACACTGTTTGTAACTTCAATTTACCGAATTGCATGTCGGTGCGAATGCCGAATAAGGCCGAAGCTCCTTGCACTAGAGAGTTGTTAGAAGGGAATGTTACGTTACCACCCTCAACCAGTTTGATGATCTCATCCTCCTTTCCTTCATACTTCAACTTGAAGTTCTGCGTGTCAAAGTCAAATGTCGCATCAGTGTTGTAATTGAGGTTCATGTTCACTTTATCGCCCACTTTGCCATTGACGTTGACGTTAATTTTCTCGTCAAAGTTCATCGCTGTGGTCTTACGATTGCGTATTGGCAATGACGGATTATCAATGCTTTTGAGCGTCGCACCGAACTTCAGCTCTGCAGTTCCTTGTGTTTTAATACGTACACCACCTGGTCCAAAGATCTTCTCTGCCGGTCCTAACGAGAAGTGCATATCGGTGAAGTCGAACTTCTCCTTGCCCTTTTCGCGTAGTATCTCTTGGTTCTTTGAGCGATAGTAATCCGTGAAGCTGCGTTTCTCTGTCCACTTCCGATACTCTTCAGGTGTCATCATTATTGGTGCCATCACGTATGTATCACCAATCTTGTTACCTATGATATACCGATCGAGCGAGTCGTTATATTCCACCGTTTGTCGCATGTTCTCGGGGCGGATGAGATCGGTAGAGTTCTCCCTTAGATCATCATAAGTAATAGGAGAAGTGCGCTGCACTTTCCATCTTGGATGCAATAGAGAGTCAGGAATCTTCTCCTCATCTATCTCCACCTCAATCGGTTTCTTCTTCTTGATCGTATCGTTTTGTGTTACAGAGAAGAGACTCTTTATCGGTGCAAAAGATAGAGCCATACGTCCCCAGCTTAGTAGTGTGACACTACCAAGAAGCATGATAATAATGAGGAATATGTAATGTTTTCTTTTCAAGAAGACGAGTGATTGAAAGCCTCCCTAAGCCCTTTTAACAGAAATATGTAAGCTGTAATATGCAGAGAAAAGTATTTGTAAGCGGTAATTACGCCCCTCTCCCTTCGGAGAGGGATGGGGGTGAGGCTTTTTATTTAATCATCTTCAACGCCAACTTAACCACCTGTTCCACAGGAAGGTCAGGTTGTTCGGTAAGGATACTCACGACAACCTTTGCAGAAGGAGCTGGTGAGAAGCCAAGCATAGTGAGTGCGCTAACGGCCTCTTCCTTAATCCCTGCATCAACAGCAGGTGTACCAGGAGTGTTGCTAACATGCAACTCGTCAGCAATACCACTTTGCATTATCTTATCCTTGAGATCGACTATAATGCGTTGAGCTGTTCGAAGACCAATACCCTTAACTGTCTTCAACATCTTCTCGTCCCCATTGGCAATTACGTTGCAAAGTTCGGCTGGTGTCAATGAAGAAAGAATCATTCTTGCAGTGTTCGCACCTACTCCGGAGACCGTAATCAACAATCTGTAAAGGGCTCGCTCCTGCTTGTTTGCAAAGCCGTATAGCGTGTAGTTGTCATCGCGTCCACCAGTCATAATAGCCTCATGAACATATAGTTTTACAGCTGTTTTGCCCTGTATTGCACTATAAGTATTCAGTGAGATGTTCAGTGCGTAACCCACACCATGAGCCTCAACGACAGCCATGGCAAGTGTTAACTCTGCCAGTTCGCCTTTGATATATTCAATCATAATCTAAAATAAATATGCCTTTTTCGGGCATGGAAATTCTGTATATACGTTCTTACTAACGCATTCCTCCTTTGTTTATTGTAATTTCAATGTTTTATTCCCACATTCTTTCATTATTCCAATAATTCTTCTTACCTTTGCGCCCAGTTAAACGAAAATTAACTTGCAATAACGCATAATGAGAGTAACAAAGCAGCTTATTTCAACCACTAATGCTTGCGCCTTATATAATAAAGGTGTAAGTCGTGTTGTTATGCCTGTTGCTTGCAATGCGAACAAGGCTATAGAGGTGCAGAAGAAAGAAAATAAAGAAAAGATGTTAAATTATTTGGATATTCCAAATAATTGTGTACTCTCTCTCTCATATACTCTGATTGGAACCATGTTGACAAGTATGGGCAAGGTGCCGTTTGCGTCCTTGCCCATGCAAGTCGACATGGCTTTCTAATCCCTCTATTATGATAATCGAGTGAGCTAACATATTAATAAATTAACGAGTTATTAAGATTATGAAGAAAATCGAAAGAACCGCACGACAGCTTTATGTCTGTCCCAGGACAGTAGTCTTGGAAGTGGAAGCCGAAGGCAGCTTCCTTGCTGGTAGTCCTCTTGTTCGTCCAGGTGGTGGCGGAGTTGCACCTCACCAAGGCGGTGTCAAGGTCATTGATCCAACTGAAGAAGACGGAGGTGACGACGATAATTTGGAGGGTTAAGCCAACTAAGTGGCTTTGGCTTTCTTAGAAGTCCTAGAACTCCAAAGAATACTAGGAAACAATAGAATCCCTAGAAACCACTGAACAAACAAAACTGTAACTAACATTAAAAAGAAGGAAAACAAATGAATAAACGTATTTTCCATTACGCACTCTCTTCGTTCCTTGTGGGTGGAATTGCGTTGTCGGTAACATCTTGTGCCGACGACGATTTGGATAACGGCGGAACAAACGGCAATGGAGCCGTTGTCCGTTTTAGTGTAAACGATGTGCAGGAGGGAGCTATCTCTCGTGGAGTTATGACACGCGGTGCCATCACTCCCGGCTTGGGTAGCAGCGATCTTGCTGGCGGTAAGCTCACAGCCCATAGCAACCGCAACATTGATGTGTGCTTGATAGAAACCACTGTCGAGGGTGTCAACCCTGTTAAGGCAGATGCCCACACACGTGCTAACATCATCAAGACCTCTACCCTTGGCGACTTCTCTGCCTCTGGTATTCGTGGTACTTCGGCTTCAACCCTCATCACTACTCCCGAATGGTTCCATGCCAAGAAGACCAAGAGCAATGGTGAACTCTATTCACCCATCTATTGGGACTTCCCACAACCTAGTGCTCGCTTCTTCGCAGTCTCCCCTAACGTGGAGAGTTACTCAAAGATGACCATCAACAACACTGATGCCAACGGTAGCCCGAGTGTAGAGTTTGAGGTTGATCCTGATGTAACGAAAGAGGTCGACCTAATGACCGCTTGTTCTGGAGATGTACAGTATGCCACACAGAACGTGCAGCCTACCACCAGTCTCGACTTCCGCCACGCCCTTACGGGTATTCGCTTTGCCGTTGGTCAAAACCTCTCTTGGAATAAGACCATCGACAAGGTGGAATTGCGGAACGTATTGCTCAAGAGCAAGTACAAGCTCTCAAAGCAATTCAATGGCACTGGTGCTGCATGGGATCATACAGGCTATAGCATGCGTGGTAACGCAGTCCTTTCTGGTGTCAGCGTGAGCACAAGTGCTAACCCTAACACTACCATCATGGGTAACGCAGGTGATAACTTCACGTTCTATATGATTCCGCAGCAGCTCACAGGTCTTGTTACTGCTTACGTTCATTGCACCGATGGTACCACTATCACCGTACCTTTAAAGGGTGAATGGAAAGCGGGTACAACTCGTACTTATAAGCTAAGCCAGACCACCTCTACTTGGAATTATACGATTACAGCAACCGATCCAAGTGCTGCTGCTTTCGATCAAACAACGACAGATAATTACGGCATCACAAGTTATCGTACAGCTCCTGACGGTACACAGCAGGCTGTGGCATGGAAGGTCGTTGGTTACGATGCCGATGGCGATGGTACATTCTCTATGGCAGAGAAACCAGCATGGCTGACCAGCCTTAGCAAGACCGAGGGTGATGGTGGTACTGCTGCTGACCAAGGTACAGCAACCCTCACAAAAGACGTTACCGATTTCCTCGCTAAGCGTAACAAGGCACTTAAGGACGCAACAGCCTTAGGCTCTGCATCTGCTCCTTACGACCTTTCTTTACATAATGTTCAAGGTGCAACAATAGCTCGTAGCACTGCTAACAGTTATGTAATCTCTGCTCCTGGTCATTATCGTATCCCGCTTGTTTATGGTAATGCTATTGAGAACGGTGCTACTAATGCGAACGCTTATATTAGCCATGCCGCTACAGGTAACTCGAACGTCTTATATAACTTCCAAGACCATGCAGGTCACGCCATAGATGCCCCTTGGATAGAGAAGACCAATGGCGGTGCTAATAATGGTGTCGATGGTGCGGAAGTAGTCTGGGCAGATGCTGCCGACCTCGTTCATTCTCCTTCTATCGTGCATGTTGGTGGTGAGGGCTTCCTCGACTTCGAGGTAACAGCTGCCGACATCCAAAGTGGCAATGCCGTTGTTGCAGTTACCAAAGGTAGTGGTGCTTCAAAGACAGTTCTTTGGTCATGGCATTTGTGGTTTGCTCCTAAGTAAGAAGGGTGCTACAACGCTTTACCAATTCGGTCGTAAGGATGCCTTCCCTGGGGTTGCTACAAGTGATCTAAAGGCAGGCGGTATTACCGAGAATGCAGGTAATAACATGTCTATTACGAACAATATTCAGAATCCAGATAAGTTCTATATCTACGGTTCATCAGTGTGGACCAACTATGGTTATTACAATCTTTGGTCTGCCGACAATACTGTTACAGGTGGTAATAATACAGGTAATGATAATCCTGTCGTTAAGACAGTTTACGATCCTTGTCCTGTTGGTTTCAAGATGCCTGCCAACAATGCCTTTACAGGTTTTACTGCAAATGGTCTGAATAATGGTACAATAAATGTTGACGGTACAACAGATGGGCAGACTTACCAAAACAACTTTGGTCATAATTTCTGGACCAACAGCAGTAAGACGGCTACTATCAATTTCCCTGCTTCGGGCTCTCGCAGCATCTTTGATGGTTCGCTGGGCAGCGTCGGCTACGGCGGTTGCTATTGGTCGGCGGTTCCGTACGACGCGGGCTTCTCGGGCTATAGTTGCTACCTGAACTTCTTCTCGGGCGGCGTGTACCCGCTGCTCTACAGCAATCGGTCTTATGGGTTCGCGGCGCGTCCCGTCTCTGAGTAATACCCACCCCTTACCCTCCCGAAGGGAGGGAGTTTTAATTACTAAATATCCCCTAAAACCCACCCCCTCCCCCTCCCGAGGGGAGGGGTGATTAATAACTACATAATACTTGTGGTTAGATTGGAAAAGAAAAATGTAAAGAAAAATCCGCAAATTGTGCGGAGCTTATAAATCTAATTATTAACTTGCTGCAAGCTGTGAAAATCGGCAGTTTGACGAAAGTACATATTGTGGGGCACAAAAGTACATTTCGTGGGGCACGAAAGTATATATTGTCAGCCACGAAAGTATGTGGCGTAAAACACGGGTGTATGACTCGTTATGATGACTGATAAAAACAGTGTTGCAGCGTAAAAATCTTTTACCTATGGCATTCTATAAGAAAGCTCAA
>QWCL01000503.1_pt1 | contig 14775 bp, 12 predicted proteins | sample 1972551 | NCBI WGS metagenome assembly QWCL01 (sample SAMN09866709, study PRJNA288562) | Human oral metagenome isolate term2_saliva, whole genome shotgun sequencing... | isolation source: mouth | host: Homo sapiens | place: USA: California
TTATTTTCTAAAGCGAATTTTATCAGGAAAATCTGTCAATCCCAATAGATAGTCTGTACTGACATCGTAAAAGTTTGAGAGAGTTACCAATACATCTGCTGTTAACGTATGCTCACCTCGTTCAATTTTAGCATAAGCTGAGTTTGTAAACGAAAGTATTTTAGCTATTTGTTTTTGGGTCAAATCGTGATCTTCCCTCAAATCTCTTAAACGTCTGTACATCTAGCTTTCTCCTGAGAAAAGTATAATATATAAAACTAAGAAATCATTCAAAGTGTCCAAATTGGACATTTGGAACTAAAATTAATTTATTAAACACTTCTCATAAGCATATCTATTAACCGTCTGAGAGCAAAGATTTTATCAACTATTTAAAATTACTGATATTCAAAAATTAGTCTTATTGTAAAATAAAGTGAAACACAAAAGACATGTTTATCTGTTATATTATAGTCTCAAAAATATTACAAGATTATAGGAAAATGTTCACAAATCAATCATACAAGCACTTCTCTGAAGCTGAACAATACTAAATTTTAGTTTTATTTAAACAAAGGAAAAAAACAGCTTAGACTGCTCGTCGTTAGGATAGAAACCGTTCTATTTTTACTTGTAAAACTAATCAAGATTCTGTAACACAGGTAAAATAAATCAATTGATAGAAGATCTACTGATAACAGTATTATGCAAATCCAATCTAGAATTTGCATTATCATTCTATAGAAGTTAGCTATTACTTATAACTAAATAAGATTTAGCCTGACTTTCTGACAGAATTTGCATAAGCGATGAAAGAAAAACCAAGGGGAGATAGTTTGAAAACTTTCGTTCACACTTATAAATTCCAACATCTTGATTCAGTTGTTTCTTTAACCAAGATGCTTTATAACTATATGCATCAAGAAAAGTTTATTGAATTCCCCAGTGTTGTACAACTTTTTAATAAATCTACTAAGACTATATCTCCTAAAAACAACTAGGAGATAAAAATTTATGATGGAGCAGAAGAAATTAATAATTGGATACGTTTCTGATATTGTGAACTAGATTCTGTTATTGCTTAAAATACGGTCAGTGAACCTTCTATTCTGATCTCAGGAGAGTAACAAACTTGCTATGCTATCTCAAGTAAACTCTTAGATAAGAAGGTAGAATATGTCAATCAAGATGTGTCATAACGCAAGAAACGGTATGTAATCAAATCATTACTACTGATAATGAAATCGAGTTTTCTTTACTCGATTAAATAAGAGGTATTAAAAATTTATTTTGCCCGTACCTATTCATCCTATGGTCATACATTCGATGAGAACTTCATCACTCCTTTACGTGACTTCATTTCAAAAGCAAATTCACTCAAAGAATTGAAATAAGATTTTATAGAGGATAGTACAAAAATATTTAACGAAAGCCTAGAAAAATTAATGGGTATAAGTACTCGAAAAAGCTGCTTGAGTTGACTCAAACAGCTTGAAAGGATTAAAGGCTCTATAATATATGTAGTGGGTAAATCCCCTATGAATATTATGGAGCCTATTTTGTTATAGAAAAAAGTCCCATATGACCTATAATAAAAAGCGACAAAACAACTCATTAGAAAGATTCATATGGAACAATTACATTTTATCACAAAATTACTAGACATTAAAGACCCTAATATACAAATTATTGATGTCATTAATAGGGATACCCACAAAGAAATCATCACTAAACTAGACTACGATGCCCCATCTTGCCCTTGTTGTGGAAGTCTAATGAAGAAATATGACTTTCAAAAAACGGCGAAAATTCCTTACCTTGAGACAACTGGTATGCCTACTAGAATTCTCCTTAAAAAACGGCGTTTTAAGTGCTATCAGTGCTCAAAAACGGCTGTCGCTGAAACTTCCCTCGTCAAGAAAAATCACCAAATCCCTCGTATCATCAATCAAAAGATTGCTCAAAAGTTGATTGGAAAGACTTCTATAACCGACATTGCTCATCAACTTTCCATCTCAACCTCAACTGTTATTCGCAAGCTCAATGACTTCCGTTTTAAGCATGATTTTTCTCGTCTACCAAAGATTATGTCCTGGGACGAGTACGCCTTTACCAAGAGAAAGATGAGTTTCATTGCACAAGATTTTGATAATCTCAACATCATCACTGTTCTTGAAGGCAGGACACAAGCTGTCATCCGAAATCACTTTCTTCGCTACGATAGAGCATTTCGATGTAAGGTGAAAATCATTACTATGGATATGTTTAATCCTTATTATGTCTTGGCTAAACAGCTTCGCTTTCTAATTTCTAGGCTCAGGCTAAAACAGTCCACTGGACTGTTTTACTCTAACATCTAAGCCGTGCTATGAGTCGTGTGCGTACCCAAATCATGAATCAATTGGATCGAAAATCCCATGAATACAAGGCTATCAAGCGCTACCGGAAGATCATTCAACAAGATAGTCGGAAACTCAGCGATAAATGTTCTTATCGTTCTACTTTTCGTATGCACTTAACCAATAAAAAATCCTAGACAAGCTTTTGAGCTGTTCAGAAGACTTAAAACACCACTATCAGCTGTATCAGCTCTTGCTTTTTCACTTTCAAAATAAGGAACCAGAGAAATTCTTTGAACTCATTGAGGACAATCTAAAGCAGGTTCATCCTCTATTTCAGACTGTCTTTAAAAAATTTCTGAAAGATAAAGAGAAGATTGTCAATGACCTTCTACTACCCTATTCTAACGCCAAATTGGAAACGACCAATAATCTTATCGAACTTATCAAGCGAAATGACTTTGGTTTTCGAAACTTTGAAAACTTCAAAAAACGAATTTTTATCGCTCTGAACATCAAAAAAGAAAGGACGAAATTTGTCCTTTCTAGGTCTTAGCTTTTCTTCAACCCACTACAGTTGACAAAGAGACTTATGAGATAGATTCCTCTTTTGACTCATTTTAGTTGAACTGTAGGACTTACTTTTTCAGAAAGCTCCAAATTTTATTTTCATTTACTTTTTTGAGCCCATAAAATATTTACCATACTTATAAAAAGTAGTAATACTCCAACTAAACTGACTTGTAATGAATTATATGTATTTTCTGAAGTGTTAGGTAAATAATTTTGAGAGTACTCTTCTCGGGCAATAGTAATAATATTACGTGTGTTTATTTGTTTAATTTCAATGGTAGTTTGAATTCTCTTTTCCAACTCAATTAAATTAACATTATCTATGAAACTATCCCAACTTTGTTCATTTTTATATTCTGATTGTAGCATATTCAAATCATATTTCAATATGTTTGGTATATTTAACACTTTTATACCATTTTTTACTGGTAATGTTTCTTCCAGAATTTTTTTTACAAACATATAATTATATGGTTGAGCTTTTAATTTGTATTTATCAATAATCATTGCAATCGCACCAGAAACTTTAGGAGCAGCAAATGAGTTTCCATAAAGATACGTATATCCTCCTAGTGTTGCCGAAAAAATCCAATCTTCTTTATATTTTTCTGCATTAATAAAGTTATTAAGTCCTAATTCTGAAAGAGACAATGTTGAGCCTGCAGGTGCATATATTGCATCAGAATCCCCTCTATTGCTAAAATCTGATAAATTACCTAAGCGATCTATGCCTCCGACCGAAATTGTAGATGAGAAATAACTTGGAACATCAACTACTAATCCAGGTTTTCTTACTTTTTTGCGTGAACTAATAAGTTTCAATAAATCTGACTGATTTGATACATTTAGCGAGTCATTCCCTAATGCAGCTACTATAATTACTCCTTTTTGATTCGCGTAATCAATAGCCTTTTTATACTTCAAAAATGTTTCAAAATCATTCGTTCCATCCTCATATTCTCCATCAATCATTAAATATTGTCCAGTACTAAGATTGATAATATCATTGCCATCATCTACAGCATCAAAAATTGCTTTTACAATCCAATCTGGACTAGCTGACGACTTACCAAATATTCTATAGACGTTAATATTAACGTGAGGATTTACTCCATTAATATTGTCATCCCCTACAATTTGAGCTACAACAGCCGTACCATGACCTAATCTATCTTGAATATCTGATATTATTCCTTCCTCTCCCTCCTCTTTTCCTAAATATCCTTTATTGGGGACATAGTTTTTTGAGTGATTTGAAAGATTTTTCAGTAATCCAGTATTTTGTAAATCGACTCCTGAATCTAAAATAGCAATTGAAACTTTAGAATTACTTTTAGAATATAATTTATAACTTTCGCCTCCACCAGTAACTTTATCTATATCCCATTCATATTTTCTTACAATCGACGATTCTAAATTATCTTTGTCATGCTCTATATTTCCTCCTCTATTATCTAGATGAGAAACATTTTCCTTAATTTTATTATCTAAATTATCTTCGCCTAGTAAATTATTACTTTCAGAGTTAACAATATCGTTATTTATTTGTGGTTCAAGTTCCAATTTACAACAGTTTTTTTCTAAATGTTTATCTGTTGTTACAAATAATTCTGTCTTATCGATTTGAATACGAAATTTATTTTGGTCTACTTCTTCTTGATTTTTATTAGAATAGTCAACCTGTTTTTCATCAGATTCAGAAAAACTTTCGCTAGTCTGAGTGTGAGTTATATTGCCATCAAGATTTTTAGGTATTTCTTGAGCAGTAACAGAATTATTGAACAAACAAAAGAATAATATCGCTAAAGTCCAATATTTTTTTTTCATAATCTTCATAAATTTACCCTTTTAATCAAAAACTAATTATTTGAATACAATTGCTTATAAATGCCTCCTAGTTCAAGAAGTTCTCTATGGGTCCCAATCTCTACAATTTCACCATTATGCATTACTAAGATCTTATCTGCAGACTTGATAGTATCTAGTCGATGGGCAATTAAAATCTTAGTGGTACCGATTTCACTTAAGTAAGAAGTTGTAATTTGTTGAGATAAATTATCTAAACTACTTGTTGCTTCGTCCAAAACAACTACCGAAGGTTTCGACAAAAGACAACGAGCTAAAAGTATCATTTGCTGCTGCCCTCCAGAAAAGTTATTACCTTCTTCAGCGATGATTGTCTCTAATCCAAGAGGTAAAGACTTAACTACATTGCTAAGACCAATTGAATTTAGATTTGTCATTAATTCTTCATCTGAAACAAAGTGTCCAAATGTCAAATTCTCTCTTAAGGTACCATAACTTAGGGTTGAATTTTGTAACACTGCTCCAAAAATCTTTCTATACAATGTTTGACCAATTTCTTCTTTTTCTACTCCATCAACTTCTATTGAACCAATATTAGGTTCTAATAAACCTAATAAAATTTTAGCTAATGTACTCTTACCTGAACCTGATTCTCCAACAATAGCAACAGTTTCTCCTTTTTTAATAGTAACATTTATTCCTTTCAAAACATAATCATCAAATAATCCATATTTATACCAAATATCTTTTAATTCTATTTTTTTATCAAATTTTATATCTTGACTGACTCTTTCTGGAATTAATTCGGATTTAGTATTAAACACATCCTCTATTCTTAAAAAATATCCCTTTAATAACATTAATTGTATATAGTTATCACTTAAAGAAATTATAGGAGAAATAAAGTATGGTGAGACTGTACTTATTGCTACAATTTGTCCTAACGTCAATTGTTCGAATGTTTTTATATTTACACCTACAATAAGGGTCAAAACAGGGAGAATAATTTGTAAAACATTCGTTATACTACTAACAATTGATAAATGTATATCAAGTTTTCGACCTATGATGAGCTGTTTTGTATTAAAATTATCCCATTTGTTAATCCAAAATTCCTCTTCTCCAGTTAGCTTAATATCACTATTTTTAGAAATTACTTCGGAAGTAATATTTTGAACATTAACCTTTTCTTTTATATTTTTATCAATTAAATTTTTTGAGATTTTTATGATTGGATACATTACAATAGATAGAGCTAGACTTAGTGATATTAAAAAGATCACCATGTACTTAGAAAAGCTAAATAAAACCACAGCATAAACCACAATCATTAACAAATCAAGTATAGCTGCTATAAAATTATTTGATAGTATTTCTCTTATATAAACAATAGAGTTAGCTCTAAAAAGTATATCCCCTAAAGTACGTTTTTCATAAAAACTGTAAGGTAAATATATCAAATGTTTCATAAAGTCATAGCTAATCTCTTTATCCATTATATATTTTAAGGATGCAACATATATCTGTCTTAATAAATACATTAGTGAGAATGAAACAGTAAATATAAATAATATAGCAAATAACATTCTAGACGAATACGAATCGTCCTTGAAATTCGTGTCAATTATGTATCTATTAGCTATAGGTACTAATGATTGTATTACATACAATAATGCTGTTACAAAAAATAAAATCCCTAGCTTATTCCTATACTTAAAAAAATACTTTAAAACAGGCGACTTCTTATTATCTTTACGAGGCATAAAGCTATCTAACTTTTTAAATGTTAAAATGATATTTGAATAATGCCTTTCAAATTCACTTATTGACATTCTCTGCCTGCCTTTTGCAGGATCTAAAATATAAAATTTGTTTTTACTAATTTTTTCAAGAATAATAAAATGAGAACTCTCCCAGAAGCAAATGAGTGGGAAACTGAGCGGTTTTAAATCTCTTACCGAAGCTTTAAAAGCATGAGAACTTATATTAAAATCTCCTAAAACTTTACTTATAGATAGGAGAGAATATCCAGATCTGGATGATGGGTAGATTTCACGTAGTTCATTTAAAGAAATCTCATATTTAAAATAGTTCAATATCATGGCACAGCATGCTAATCCACATTCTGAATTTTCCATTTGATATATCATTGGAATTTTCACAATACTTCCTCCTTGTTCAAAATAAAGTCGATAATTTCTTCTTGTCTAAAATCTACTAATTTCTTTAGATACTTAATCTTTTCTAAATATTTATTATTTTTCGAGTAAATATAGTTTGACAAGGTAAAAACAACTTCTTCTGAAGATAAGTTCTGTGGAATAATCCAATCAGAAGATTTATGTAGTAATTTATAGTACTCATGGATAATATTTTCCTGAATATTTGAATCAAAAACTTCATGATTAGCAATTGTAAATGCTGACCCTTCACCTTTTACTTCAAAGTAAAGGTTTATCAAACATTTTTCAAATTTTGAAAAAAAAGATTTTTCTTTAGAGGTTAATTTTGCAAAATCGTCGATTGTTATATAAGGATTATTATAGAAACTGTTCGCAAAGAATCTCTGATATGTTTTTGAATCTTTTGAATACAAAACTACCTCTCTAATAGCATTGCCATCTGTTCCATCAATTGGTAAACATACCGTGACTAGAAAAAGAATTATATTCAAAATCAAAAATTCTGATGTGTACGGCAAAAATCCCAAAAATGCTAATATTGAGACAATTAGGTTAGCACCACCTCCCCCAAAGAAGTAGAACACCAAATTCCTATCACTATTTTTTTCATTAGTAATGTTTCTATTACTCATTTGACAATAACCGAATGCTAATAACACTGGAAATTTGAAATACATTTTTTTTCTAAAATAGAAGAAAAAGGGAGTAGCAAGCATCTCTAGTTTATAAGATAAACATCTTCCCACTAAAAAATGACCTAGTTCATGTAATGTAATTGATATTAACGTAATTAAAATCAATCGAAAAAAATAGATTAATGAATCATTTGGAAAAAATATCAATAATAGGAACAATAACGGAGCCAAACATAAATATATAACAGAGTTATTTAATATTTTTAACATAATACCATTCCTCTAAACTATTAGCTTCAAAAAGGCATTTTTTCTCCCAATATATCTTCTCAAAATGTTCGGAATCATAATTTTCTAAAATTAATTTTAATGTCTGGTAAGCTCTTTCTTGATAATCCGTTGTTTTGTACTTAATTTTCCTTTCAAGTACATCTTCAATTTTATAAGTTGCCTCCATCAACTGATCCTCTGCAATATCTTTGAGTGAATTGGTAATTGAAACTTGGTGTAAGATCTGTCCTCCCATATATGAAAATATATCTCTAAGATATTCTGACACATTATCAGAGCCGTTACTCTCAGAAACATCTAATGTTACAACAAACTTTCCAGCTAATCGAAAAAGATGACTCCACCCCCCAATCCTTTCAATAAAGTTTTTTGTGTCCACAGATACGTTTTGTAAATATACAGGAGAAGAGATAATTATAATATCAGAGTCTAATAACTCTTTTTTTATAATGCATCCATCATCAGCATCACTTTGCCTATCAATTCCTTTCTTAAACAACTCTTCTGAATCAGAATTAGATATTTCTAGCTCTGAATTGAAAGGTGTCCTGAAATATATATCAACATTATTTCTACTAGAAATGATACTTGAAAGTCTCTTAGTATACTCTAAAGTCTTAGAGTTACGATTTCGCACTCCTGCATATATAAATATTTTATTCATTTTAATTCATCCTCTCAATTTGAATTTAGTAAATTTTTCAAGATAGTATGGTTCAAAAACAGACTTTTGTTAGCTCACATTATTACATATGTTTTGTATTAAACAAGTCAATCTTGGTATTTTTATATTACTTAATAAGTGAACACCTCAATTTTAGAAACAAAACTATAAATTAAGCTAGATTTCAAGTAATGAGGGGATAACTATCTTTTTATCATTCTGATTCAGTGCGATATACCTTAAAAAAGTATAAGCAATACCAGTGACACCTGTATACAAAGAAAAATCTGGAAAATTGCTTGTTTGGACGATACGATACTCTCCTTCTTTTGATTTATTCATTATAACACTACACAATAAAGACTCCAATTCCATACTAGTATCCATTTCTTTCATGAAGTCGATGTAAAAATTTATTATGGCCATACTTCCATGGCAAAATGTATCATTATCTAAACTAGCTACAATTTCCTCTGGAACACTTTGGGGATAATTAACTAATGTCCCAAATTCTCCACTACACCACTTCAAAGAATGAATTTTGATTTTCTCCCTAGGAACTAGTTGTAAAATTAATTCTTTATATTTTTTAAGTCTTGTCTCTTTATAAATATTTTTCAATGTAAAAATTACACCTGATAGTCCATGACCAAAACTATACCCAAAATTACTATTATCTCTCTCGCTTACATCATTATATAGCGTATCACCTAAACTTAATACTAGCCTTAGAACACGTTCCCTCTCTATTCCTCTCCTATAATATCTTATCAGTGTGTTAATTAAAGGTAGAAGACCATTAATATAGTCAGACTTGTTTGAAACACTTGCAAAATTAGTCTTTTCAAGCTCAGTTAAAACACTCTTTATATAATTTAAGCATGCGAGAGTATTTGTATCGTAATCCTCTATAATGGATAGAACAATGAAATATCCTAGATCACCAGTTAAACCAAATGTGGTCTTAGATAAAGAAACAGATGGCGGAATTGCAGATAACATTTTATTGTACAGTTGAGTATATGATGATTTATCTTTCAATAATTTTACATAGTACATAAACAGTAGTATTCCAGCTCTACCCCTATACATATCATTACCCGTTTGTTCAAGACACCATTTAGAATCTTTAAAATTAACAGGTATACTCCAAATTGGATATTCGTCATAAATATTATTAATAACCAAAGAGTCTGCAATATTCTCTACTTCATTATGCAGAATTGTAAGTAAACTTTCATTTTGGAGTTTTTTTCTATTAGATAAGTTTAATTTGTATCCTTTTTTTCGCTGATCAAAGCTTGGAAAATAAATTTCAATGATATCAAGTTGCTTTTCTAAATCTTCCAAATTATTGTTAGGTAAATATTTCATAAAATAGTCATATCCAGAAAATTGATGTAGGGAAATAAAATGATTTCCAAAATCATCGTAGATTTCGTTGAAATGTGTATCTGTATAAAAAATCGGAATATCTAATAACCTCATTTGTTCACATTCACTTGCTACAATACCTTGATTAGAAAACTTATTGCTCCAGAGATTTTCCAATGCTTTTTCTCTATCTAACATTTCTTCATAAAAATCAGGATGATATAAAAAAGATAGTACTGAAGCATAGCTATTTGTATCTCTAAAAAGTACCCTTGTCTTTAAACCATACAAGTTTGCTTTTAATAGCATTTTAAATTCTTCTGTTTTATTTAACTCTTCAAATATCAGATAAAAATCCCTAAAACCTCTTTTGAAATCTTTTATATACTTATCAAAATCTATATCACCATCCCGAATAGGGAGGTTTTTCCCACCTTCAAAATCAATTTTCCCAATATCAAACTTTACCTTATCAGTATTTAAATTAATTAAAACTTGACCATTAAAAGCATCCTTCTTAAAACTTCCTGTAAGAGCACTCATCTCAACATCAAGACCATCCTCCCTTTTCACTCCCTCTGTTGGAAGAAGCAAAGTTCGAGTCACCCTGTGAAACAGAATATCCAGCAAACTCTGAGCAGTTTTATCATCAAATAGAGGTTGCTGTAACATTGTTTCAAAGTCTATTACTACAGGCATATCTCCATAGGAAATCAAATTTTCAAAATGTATATCACTCCCATTAAATAAATATATAAATGCTAAAAGTACACCGAAATTATAATAATATTCAGGTAATTTTTTCTTTTGCTCTAGAGGTAGATAATCAATAAATTCTTCATAGCTGTGATCCGAATAAGCAATAGTTCGAGGTATTCTTATCCTAATTTTTTCATCAACCTTTCGGATATACTCAGCAATAGTATTTAGTGAGTTATTGATTATTAAATTTTTAGGCTTGTAAACAATTTTCGTGTCATCAAAGAAGAGTATCAAAACCGTTTTTCCTTCGCTGTGTGTATCACCCTTTCCAAATTTTATATCATTTAATTTCCCCCTTAGCCCTAATTCTTCTTCTAGTACACTAAAATCATTTTCTAAATTTGATAAAATTTCTATAAAATAAGTATAGAACCGAAGACAAGACTCCGATATTTGCCTCAATAAAACGGGATATTTGTTATAAAAATTTAATAGATGATCTTCCTTGTCAAGCAATGTTATAAAATATTTGTACCGTTGCTGCTCCGATTCCCCTTCAAGCAAACCTTTTTCACGCAATGAATTTATCTCTAAAACCAAAGGTTTAACAATCCAAGGATAGATTAAATCTTCTAAATAAAATACTAGAGAGGAAAGAATATTTCCATTCTTGTCAACCCACTCGTATTCTTTATTATCTAGATAATTATTGATTAATTTAAGCAAATTAATAATAAAGGGTTCCAAAATTCTAGAAAAATCTTTCTTAAAATTAATTCTTTGGGGATGTTTTCTAAATATTTCAAATGAACCCTCCGCAAATTTATACCATTCCGAATTTTCAGCATATTCTGAATATAGTCTTATCTGTTCCTCAGTATAATCATAGTTCACAGTGTTAGAAAATATTTTTTTATTGTAATTATTTAATTTCAACATTTCTTCAAAAGTTTTTTCAGAAATAATTGACATTGTAGAACGCCAATTATTTAATGAAAAGTTATTTAAGGAATTATCATTTCGTTCAGATAATATTTGATATCTTTCCTTAATAAACAATGTTTTATGCACATTTTTAATTTTATATTTCATTTACTTACCTCCAACCTATACGACTTATTATTGTTTTTTAATAAAAAACCTCTCTCAAAATTATTAGTTACGAGAGAGGAAAATAAAGAGCAACTTTTATTTTTAAAATTGAATATTTTATTTTTTCTTGTTATCTTTGCCACAACGAGTCTGAGCTGAACCCAAATATGATGCAATAAAACTTAATGTAGCAGAACATATAATTGTTGATCTAGGGTCAGCACCATCTGTGCCACCATAAACCAATTGCATTTCTTCAAGGGATAATTCTTTCAAACTCTTTCCGATTACAAAATCATTTTTCATTTTAATTTACCCCAAACAATCATTATTGTAGCTAACTAGCCCCCCAACACCAGAAACAAGTGCACTAATACATACTTTCGAGCTAGCTGCAGCTGATTTCAAAATTAAAGGAGTAGGCGTCCAACGTGGCTCTGCACCATCAGATGCACCATATATTAAACTCATTTCATCAGCAGACAATGATTTTAAACTTTTTCCACAAAATTTTTCGTTTGAATTAAAGTTGGTCATAAGTAATAACTCCTCCTTATAAAAAGTTAAATAATTAAATAAGTTGCTCTATATTTTTTGTTTTTTTAGATAAATTATAACTCTATCATTCTCGTGCAAAATACCGGGTTTTAATCTGCCTTACCTACATCAAGACCACTGGATTTATTTTGTACTCCTATCCTCACTTCATAAGAGAAGGCTGAAGTATCTTTCGGATTCGGTTGTCTGTAAAAAAAGACGTTGCTAAATGCGATAGAACCTAACAATAAGAATGCCATCAACTGATTAATTCCACGTTTTTTTCTCATGTAATGAAAGCCCTTTCTTTTTCCTTGACTTTATTTTAACTGATATATCTCATAAAGTCAAGAGTTTTTATTTATTTTTGGAATTTTTTTCTTTTATATTCCTAAAAAGAATAAATAGATCTTAATAATTGCTATTTTGAACTAAAAAAATTATAATTAACTTAAATAAGTTGAAAGGATTATTGTTTTTTAATGAATATACTCTCCGAAAAATTCAGAACTAAAAGAAAAGAACTGGGACTTTCCCAACAAACTCTTGCAGAAGGAATTTGTGAACAAAGTCAGATCAGCAAGATTGAGAGAGGGCGTTTTATTCCCTCCGCAGACCTTTTGTTCAAACTCTCTCAACGACTTGAGGTCCCGTTGGATTACTTTTTCAATGAACAAATTGAAGTAAAATCTAACCTATCTAACTTCAAGAATTTATCTTCTCGTCTACTAGAAGATAGAAATTATAAAGATTTAGAATATCTTTATAAGATAGAGTTAGAGCGAAACAATTTTCTAACACTAGAAGACAAGATGTATCTTGAATGGATAAAAGCTATTATTGACTTCTATCAATATGACCACAAGTATGAGGCTATTTCTTATTTGGAAAATATATTATCAAAAGTATCCTCAAATACTCTGATTTACTTAAAGGTAATGAATACTCTATCTAATTTCTATTCCTTAGTGGACCGTGAACAAGAATATGAAGCAAACTACTTTCACTTAATGGAGTTGTATCAGACAAAAAATCTGGATTATCAAGAGTTTTTATTTGGTTACATCAGAGTTCGTTACAACTACGCTCACTATTTAGTGTCAAAGGCAAAACATAACGAAGCTATCCAAGAAGCTCTTGAAACGATTGAACTCTGTAAAAAGCGACAAACAAGCTACCAATTAGCTCCCCTACTCATACTCGTCGGAAATGCTGGAGAACAATTTCTAGATAAAGAACAAGTCAAAAATTATTATATAGAAGCAAGGGAATTATGCAAGATCTATAATAATCCTTTAATGCTTATGAAGATAGAAAATTATTTAAAGGAATTAGATACTTTTTAATTTATCTTGATATTGGAGTTCTACCTGAACCTTAAATAACCTGTAAGACTGATAGTGAAATTAATACTATCAGTCTTATAATTTTTCTGTGGTATCTCAAACAACTAGATTGATTTATTTTCGTGTTCTAAATTGGTGATATTTTGACGCCCTGTGTTATCAAGTATGTTGATAAAATTCTCCAGTCTCCTAATCTTATATTCGTAATCATCTATCGATTTCATCATGGATTTTTGATTTTCTTCAATCTCTTTCTCCACCTGCTCCATTTTAATGGCTGACGTCATGTTCATCTTAGCATAATCATATTTTGCCAATCTTCTATTTTCTGGGCCAGAATTATTGAGATTAATTAGTACTTCTGCTACCTTATTAAGATGAGCTAGTTTATCCTGCAAATCTGTAATGGTCAAATCCAGCTGGGCGATTTCCTTGATTAACTCATCTTTGATTTACTGGTAAGACTGATTGTTAAAGTCTAATTCGATAAGAAGATTCACCTCCGCGATTTTCTCTTTGAGGTTGGCAATGGTTGGTCGCCTACGTCTAGGGATATGCGTGCTGTCGTGAGTAAGTTGACGGATTAGTTCACGCCCTCTCATGTAACGATTGAGGTCTGAACTTTCTTTTATCCAAACAATTAATTGATGAAAATAATTTATGGCTGATGATTATTGATAAGAATAATAATGCTGCGATGAGGTTTTGCATATTCTTACCGTTTTTGACATCTCTAAACAATAGATTATTGGCAAACTCAAAGATAATGACCTCATGGGCACCTCACTCGCTGTCCTTTCTCTCTGGCAGTCTGAATTAATTCAGCATTATCATTATAAATTGACGAGAATAAGCATATTATTTGTCATTAAATATCTATAAAATAAATTTAAAATGTCGAGATAGTTACATTGCCAGCATTTCTATTACTGTAATGAAATCTCCATATCAAATTTTTGATTAACGCCTTTACCAGTATTCAACATTTTTACAAATGTTTCTAATCTTTTTATGAGTCTCTCATACTCACCAATATGGTGACCTAGTTCCTCTTGCAATGCTCTTATTTCTTCAGTCACTTGTTCTAATGAAGTTGATTCTGTCAAGTTCAGTTTTGAAAAGTCATATCTTGCAAGCTTTCGACTGCTCACATCCTCACTCTTCAAATTGATAAGCACTTCCGCCATCTTATTTAAGTTGGCGATTTTTTCATTAATTTGATTTAGTTTTATATCTATCTCTGCTATTTCTTTT
>QWCL01000562.1_pt1 | contig 14747 bp, 18 predicted proteins | sample 1972551 | NCBI WGS metagenome assembly QWCL01 (sample SAMN09866709, study PRJNA288562) | Human oral metagenome isolate term2_saliva, whole genome shotgun sequencing... | isolation source: mouth | host: Homo sapiens | place: USA: California
ATGAAGAAGAATATAAAAATTATATTAAACAATTTGATGATTTAATTACTAGAAGAAGAGAAGATGAACAGTCTAAAAAATAGAATAATAAAGAGGTAATTTTAAAAGTTACCTCTTTTTTTGTTTTTTTATTATTTCATAGATGTAAAATTCATTATAAATACGAAATCTAAGGTCTACTTATAATCTACAAGGAAAAATTATTTTTTTATTTTTCTATTGACAAATTAGAAATAGTATTATATAATTAAAATATAAAAATAGAAAAAGGAAAATAAAGAATGTTAAAAGATATTATTAATAATTTTGCTGTAAAAAACAAGGATTTTAAACTTTATATTAGTTATGGATTAATGAGAGACCTTGGACTATATGCTGAAACGTTGTCAGATGGAGTTTATTCTATTTCTTCTAGGTATATTAATTTTGAAGTTTTTAAGAGTAATGAATTTTATAGGACTTTTTATCCTGAATGTACTGAAAAATTCACTTTGGGTAAAAATGAATATATTTTTAATCCTGAAGAAACAGAATTTAAAAATAACGAATTTTTGCTTGTATTTGATGTTGAAACAGGAGAATTTAAACTTTTTGGAAAACTTAATAGAGCAAAAATTTTGTCTGCATTAAATAGATTAAATAACATTATTAAAGGATTGAAATATATTAAGGAGAATCAAGATAAAGGATGTAATTACTTAGATAAAACATTCCATTGGTTAAACTTTTCAATTCAAGGACCTGACAAAGATGAACTACATTTTGATAGTAATTATATTGAAGGTGGATTTTGTATTCTTTATTTATCAGGGACATGGGAAATTGATAGCGAAATTAATAAAGGTTTTGAAAGAGCAATGAAACGTCTATTCCCTAAGAATAATAGAAAAAGAAAATAATAATAAAGAGGTAAATTTAAAAATTACCTCTTTTTGTTTTATAAAAATTTACTTTTTAATCTTTCGTAGATGCGTTTTTGAATCATGATACGTACTATCTATTGACCATAAAAAACACCATTTTTCTAATTTATGTATAATTATCATAAATACGAAATCTTACGTCTACGTGCAATCTACAGACGTTATAAGATTTATTTTTTATTTGACAAATTGAAAATAAAGTTTTATAATTAATATAAAAATATTTACAATAAAAAGGATAAAATAATGAAATCAAAAGATGAAATAAAAGAGATATTAGATGCTCAAAAAATTCAATTATATCTATTAAAAGATTCAAACTTAAATCTTAATTATTTTAATGGTCTAACTACTTTAAATTTGAAATATTCAGATAATGTTTTATTAGCTAAAAATTTAAATTATCCTGATTTGGGGTATAGTAGAATGGAAGATTCTATAGATTTATGGCTATCTCTTGCTGAACAATTAAAATTACAATATATTGAAGAATATAGAATGAATCTCTTTGATTATATTTTATTCTCTGTAAATTCAAATATTACTTTATTAAATTTAAATGAAAGAAGATTAATTAAAAATGAAGCTAATTTAAAATTATCTAATAATCAGGTTTATAAAGTTAATATTAATTTATTTTCATTTTTTAAAGAAGATTTGGAATTATGGATAAAAGAAAAAATAGATAATCCTGAAAATTTAAATGAATTTATTTATATTTTAGTTGAAAAAGATAATAATGAATTTTATTATGAATATTTAGCTGAAGAAGAATTAGAAGAAAATTATGATGTTATAGAATATAAGACATTCATTAAATGGAATAATAATTTGGCTTTTTTATCTAATCCTGATAATAATAAATTAAATGAATTTATTTACAAAAAATAGAAAGGTAAGAAAAATGAAAAAATTAATATTACTACTTTTCATTCCATTTTTCTTTATAACAGGTAATGTAATTCATGCTGAAACTACAATACCAGATAAACCTGTAAATGGAATATATGACCCAAATCACTATTTATCTGAAAATATAAGTTCTGAATTGGAAAAAGAAAATGCTAATTCAGATATACAAATAGGTATTTATATTGTAGATACATTAGATGGTAAATCAATAGAAGAACAAGCTAATGAAGTTGCTAGAGCTTGGAAAATAGGACAATCTGAAACAAATAAAGGTGCATTAATTGCTATTGCTATTAATGATAGAAAATTTAGAATTGAAACATCTAATGAACTAAATACAACTCTTACTGATTCTAAAGCTAAAAGAATATTAGATAATTCAAAATCTTATATGAAAAATAAAGATTACGATGGTGCTATTATTAATATTATTCAACAAATAAAAGATATAAAAAGTTCTTCAAGTAATGAAAATGAAGGTTTATGGATAAAAGAGGATGGATCTTTTTCAAAAGAACTTGGAACAAATATTTTGATTGGTTCTTTAATATTTTCACTTTTAGCTTTTATAGGTGGTATAATTGCATTTCCATTACATGATGAATATCTAAATCGTAAAAAAAATAAAGAATATAAAAAATTATCAGATTACGATTATAATGGACCTGGTAAACTTTACCCTAACAATTCTAACTGGATAAAGAATCCTAGTTGGACAGAGGAAAGAATAAATGAATTTCTTAAAGATGATTACACTAAAAGATCTAAATATGATTATAAGGGACCTAATAAGTTATATCCAGAAATGAATAACTTTATTCCAAATGAAAGTTGGACAGCAGAAAGAATAACTAGTTATAAAAATAAAATTATAGAAGAAGCTAGAATAAGAAAAGAAAAAGAAGCAGAACGATTGAAAAAGGAAAGAGAAGATAAATTAAAAAGGTCTCAATACGATTACAAAGGACCTAATAAATTATATCCTAAAGATTATGGTTTTATTGAAAATGAAACTTGGACTGCTATTTTAATTCAAGAATATTTGGATAGTTTAAATACTCATAATTCATCTTCTTACGATTCAAGTTTTTCATCTTATTATGATGATTCAAGTTCATCTTTTGATTTTTCGTCTTCAAGTAGTTGGGATGGAGGAGGCTTTGATGGCGGAGGAGCATCTGGAGATTGGTAACATGAAAAAGTTAATATTATTATTTTTAATTCCATTTTTCTTTGTAATTGGTAATGTGGTTAAAGCAGAAACAATAATACCAGATAAACCTATAAATGGAATATATGACCCAAATCACTATTTATCTGAAAATACAAGTGCTGAATTAGAAAAAGAAAATTCTAATTCAGATATACAAATAGGAATTTATATTGTAGACACATTAGACGGTAAATCAATAGAAGAACAAGCAAATGAAGTTGCTAGAAATTGGAAAATAGGTCATTCTGATACAAATAAAGGTGCATTAATAGCAATAGCAATTAATGATAGAAAATTTAGAATTGAAACATCTAATGAATTGAATACAACACTCACTGACTCTAAAGCAAAATCAATTTTAGATAATTCAAAATCTTATATGAGGAATAAAGATTACAATGGTGCTATTATTAATATTATTCAACAAATAAAAAATATAGAAAATAAAAATTCTTTAAATAATGAAACGGAAATTTTGAAAATAAATGAAGATGGATCTGTTGTTAAATCTGGGAAAATAACATAATTTGTTGCAACTCTTTTAATGGGATTATTTTTGTTTGTTGTTTTAGCTATTTCAGGGTCTTTAGTTTTATTACTTGATAAATATGAAGAATGGAATAATTTAAAAAAGAATAAAAAATTTTCTGAATATGATTATAATGGACCGAAAAAACTTTATCCAAATAATCCTAATTGGATAAATAATCCAAGTTGGACAGAAGAAAGAATAAATGAATTTTATAAAGAAAATTATACTGAAAGATCTCAATATAATTATATAAATGCTAGTAAAAAACGATATAATAGAAAGTTATATCCGGGTATGAAAAACTTTATTCTAAATGAAAGTTGGACAGAAGAAAGAATAGAAGCTTATAAAAATAAAGTTGCAGAAGAAAAAAGAATTAAAGAAGAAAAATTAAAGAAAGAACGTGAAGAAAGATTAAAAAGGTCAAGATATAATTATAAGGGAAGAGATAAATTATATCCTAAAGATTATGGTTTTATTGAAAATGAAACTTGGACTGCTATTTTAACGAAAGAATATTTAGATAATTCATATTATAATTCAAACTCTTCATCACACGATTATTCTTCTTCATCATATTCATCTTCAAGTGATTGGAGTGGAGGCGGATTCGATGGTGGTGGAGCATCTGGAGGTTGGTAAAAAATAAATAAAAAATGTTGACAAATAAAAAAAAGAAATGTTATAATTAAATAATAATAAATAAAAGAAAGATAGGTGTTGAAAATGGAAAAAACATCAACAGTTGTAAAAACTTTCTCATTTGAAGAAGGTAAAGGTTTGACAATAGAATTGGTCGATGGTGCAAAATATCTGTATCCTAAAGCCACTAAGAAAGTTTCAGAAGAATTAGCTGCTGCTGAAAGTAAAGGTAAATACTTTACTCAGGTAATCAAGAAAGATTTTAAAGAATTTGTAAAACTTTAATCTTGTAAAACTCTATCTTGATTGATGGAGTTTTATTTGATATTTAAAGAAATATTTAAGAGGTAAAAATAATGGTAATTCTATTAAAAAATAAATCAGATCTAACTAAAATTATTAATTCTTATTTTGTAGAAGATAAAGAAAGACAAGTAGCACATATTCCAAGTTTTTCATTTAAAGATGATGAATCTGAAAAAATTTATATTCATAATAATGATTTGCATTTGTCTGAAAAATTAGCTGAATTTTTGAAGTCTGAAGGTTTTGAGTTTGAAGAAATCACACATTAAAAAGTAAAGAAAGTAAATTAAATTTTACTTTCTTTTTTTATTTTAGATTTTAGTTCAGATTGATATTGATTTTAATAATATAATAACTTTATGGAGAAATAAATGAAAGAAATAAAAACCAAAGGTAAATTTAGAAAAAGTAAAGCATACGGGTTAATTGGTTGTTTAGCTTTATTTTCTATAATTACAATAAATCCAGTATTAAATGTAAAGGCAGAAGAATTTAATAGAACTGATTCAGGACAAGTAGATAATTCAAATACAGGAGTAAATAAATTAATTCCAAGTGAAGAAATTAAATCTGTTCCAAATGGGGAAAGAAATTTTTATTCAACAGTAGTATTTACAACAGAAGCTGGATTAGGTTCAGGCACATTAATAAGCCCTGATACAATTGTTACAGTTGCTCATAATTTTGTCCATTTAAATGAGAAAACAAATCCTATTAGTGTTGAAAACAATGTAAATAAGAATGGAGATATTCATATTGCCACTTTACCTAATGGAAAACAAGTTAAATTTTCAAATAATGATGTTCATTTTTGGAATAGAGAAGGTTTTGTAAATGGATATAAGAACGATTTAGCAGTCATTAAATTAAAAAAATCTTTTGATAGTCAACCTGCTGAATTAACTGATTCTGTTAAAAAACTTTCTAATGGAGATAAAATTCATGTGTTTGGTTTTCCTAAAGGTAAATTACAACCTATTTTAAATGGTACAGTTGAAAATGTTGAGAATTATGGTGCTAATATTATGGGTGTAGCTTATCAAGGTTCAGCACCTGGAATGTCTGGTGGAGGTCTTTATGATTCAGACGGAAAACTTATAGGTGTAAATCAAAATGGAGTAGAAGGTTTAAGGAGTGGAGGAATAACATTTTCTAAAGAACAATTAGATTGGGTTAAATCTATTGTTAAGGGTGAAAATACAAAACCTGTATATTTAACAGAAAATAAAAATAAGGACGAAAAAGATGAAAATCATCAACCCGAAAAAGATTTACCAAAGCCTAAAGTTGAATATATTGGTAGAGGAAAAAACATTGTAAGAAAAACAACAACATATACAGTTGATTCAGAAACGGGAGTTATTTCAGAGAATATAAAAGAAGAAGTTAATCCTGAAGTAGATATGCACTTCTATTTTGTTTATTCTGTTATAGATGAGAATGATAATAAGTTAGATAATGAATATAGATATTATAAAGGTATTATACTAAAAGAAGAAGAATATATTCCAGAAGGAGGAAAATGGTTAGCAAACTATACATTGCATGGAAATAGCGATAAAGGTATTGACGGGGTTTTAAAATGGCCTGATGATACAGACAGATTTGAGTATAATGGGGAAATTTATAAAGTTGTTGGTTCAAGTAAAGAACATATAATTTCCGGGCCTGATAGTAATGATGATGAAAGAAGTAATTATGAAAAAGATTCAAAAATTTGGCATACGGGGAAAAACTTACGTTTATACTATGGAGGTTCTACCTCTCCAGATGCACCACAATCTATAAAAGATTATGTAGCCTTAAATGAGTTAGGATTAGCTAAAGATGGAAAAGTGGGAAAAGCTTTCTTGTATGTTGAACCAGTAAGAGGTTCATATACTCAAACATTTATAGATGAAGACCAAGCAAAAGCTCACGAAAATGAGGAAAATTATAATCCAGAAAATTATTCAATTAAAGAGACCTATTTTTCTGGTTTACATAAATTAACTGATGATTTTATTCTTCCTAAAGCTCCAGAATACATTCAGAAAGACAATAAAATATATAAATTATCTAGTCATACTGATGAACCTAAAACTGAAAAATATATAGATGCTTACCTTTATACAGAATATAAATATAAAGTTATTTATGATAATACAACTAAAGAATCTATAAAAGAAATTCAACCTAAAACTATTTATGAATCTGATGAAAGTAGAGAAAGAAATACTGAAGACGTGAAAATTGAAGGTTCAAAAGGTGTGATTAAAACTATAACAACTTATAAAGTAGATAATGAAGGTAATTTAATAGAAAATACTTTAGAAAATACTGAAAAAGAAGTTATTAATACTATTGTTAAAGTAGGGACAAAATCTAAAGTTGAATTTCTAAAGGAAAATAATAAAGTTGTTAAAAGAATTACAACTTATAAAGTGAATCCTGAAACAGGTGAAGTAATTACAACTGTAACAGATAAACTTATGTCTAGTAATGATAATGAACCTATAATTGAAAAGAAGTCTGAATATACAAATCCAATTGGTACAATTCCTTTAGGTGAAAGAAATGAAAACTACTTAAACCCTCCAGTTGAAGAAAAAAGTATTTTGAAAAATGTACCTGATGATATAGAGAAAATTACAATACCTCATAAAGTTAAATATATCCCTAATTATGATAAAAATTTTGGTTATAATAAAGTTTTAGTTGAAGGTAAAGATGGGATTACAATTAAAACAACATCTTATACTGTAGATGAAAATGGTAATGTTACATCTAATGTAAAAGAAAATGTTACTGCTCCTGTTAATAGAGAAATAGAAATTGGATTAAAATCAAAAATTGAAATTGTTACTGAAAACGGACAGAAAATTGAAAGAACTACTAAATATGAATTAGACGAAAATACAGGAAATATTAGTAAAAAAATAGAGAATAAAATTTTAAATAATTCAAAAGGTAAAATAATTTCAACTAATACACCTATTGATGAAAATGGTAATTTAATTCTTCCACCTGTTCTTGACAATTATGAATTTAACGGAAGTGTAAATTCTGCTGAACCTTCAATTATAGAAAAACCTGAATATACAAAATTCGTTTCAACTAATACACCAATTGATGATAATAATGAATTAATTTTACCACCAGTTGTTGAAAAACCTGAATTTAATGGAAATGTAAATTCTGCCGAACCGCAAATTATAGAAAAAACTGAATATAAATTAACAGAGAAACCAAAAGAAGAACCTGTTAAGGAAACACCTAAAGAAGAAACAGAAGCAGAAAATAAAATTATAGACCAAAAACAAGATAAAGAATTACCAAATACTAATTCAACATCAGTTATAGTTGGTTTTGTTTCATCATTAATTGGTACTTTAGGTTTAGGATATAAATCAAAAAGAAGAAAATAATAAATAAAGAGATAGTTTAATTACTATCTCTTTTTTATATTTCTAAAAAACAAAAAATTTTTATTTTTATTTTTCGTAGATGTATTTTTCGACCATAATACGTACTATCTATTAACTATAAAAACAACTATTTTGTAAATTCTGTAAATTCATCATAAATACAGATTTTAACGTCTACGTTTAATCTACAGACAAAAAATATTTCTAAAAAAGTTTTACACGTTGACAGATTCAAAAATAAGTTGTATAATTATATTGTAAATAAAAATATTAAGGATTTAAATACTATGAATTATTTCGTTGTTAAAACAAAAAATGAAGATGTACTCTTGAAAACTGATTACAAGAAAATCAAAGGTGCTGAAGTAAAAAAAGCATTTAGATATTTTATTGAATCTTTTGTACAAGAGCCAATCGAAATGAATTTTATTAAAGTAAATGAACCTGATGAAAGTTTAATTTTAGTAACGGTAATGAAAGAAGATGTAAAGAATTTTTTAAGCAAATAAAAATTAAAAAAATAAAGAATAATTAAATATTATTCTTTTTTTTATATTTAGATAAATTTAAATATAATAATTTGAAATAAATCAGGTAAAATGTTATAATAAAGTAAAAATAAAAAAGAAGAAAGAAAATCATGAATATAAATATAAAATTACCAGATAAATATAACCTTGATAATATTTTATATAATAAATTTAACTTATCAGATATAGGAACTACAAATATAGTTTTTGTCTATGATAATGGAAAATATGAAATAATTCCTAAAGAAAAAATTAAAGAATTTTATATGGAAACAGATGAAGGTTTCATTGTTGATTTTAAATTGCTTTTAACTTTATCTAATAATGAAGATCTTATCAAATATTCAGAGATTAAAGAAAATATTTCAGGTATAATTTTTTCTAATACTGAAACAGAAGAAGATTTTAATAGTTTGAAATTAACTATAGATTTAAATGAATATTTTTATTTTAATAATTTTAAAAATAAAGAATATCCTTATAATAACCTATTAGTAAATTCAATTCTAAATATAAAAGATAAAGAAATTACATTTAAATATGAATATGATGAATTTAACCCTGAATTTGATATTTTAAATCAGGGTACAGCGAAGAAATCCATTTATACAAAAGAAGATATTTCGGATTATTTAAATGACATTGGGGATTTCCCCCTTAAAATGTTAAATGGGGTTCAAACAGGAAATAATATTATATCTGTTACAGATACAGGAGATTATTATATTTTATCTTTGACAGATATAAATAATAGGCTAACAACGTCTGCATTGTTTGAAAAAGATTAATAACAAAGAAGTAAAAATATTAGAAAGAGATATAGAAATGGAACTAGAAGAAAAAGAAATATATAATAAAGAAGATTTACCAAGTAATATTGCTTTAATTTTTGAAGATGAAAGTTATGAAGAAATTCCAAAAGATAAAATAAAAAATCTTCATTTAGTTTTAGATGATGAATATGTTAAAGAGTTTAGTCTTACTTTATCTTTTGAATATCTTAATCAAGAATTTGAATTTTTTTCTAATTGTAAAAATATAGAAAAAATCTCCATCTTGGATACCGATTTTGGAGATGAAATTTATTATTTTACTTACTTTAAAAAAGATGAATTAATACCTTATGAACAAAATAATTTGTTGGAAGATACAAATGTAAATATAAAAGATAAAGAAATAACTCTAAATTATAAATATGAAGAAATAAAACCAGAATTTAATATTTTAAATCCTAGCACAGAAAAGAAACCTATTTATACAAAAGAAGATATTTCGGATTATTTAATTTATGAATATGAAGAAGATTTTCCCCTTGAAATGTTAGACGGGGTTCAATTTGGGAATAACATTATATCCGTTACAGATACAGGTGAATATTATATTTTATCTCTAACAGATGTAAATAGTAGGTTATCAACATCTGCACTATTTGAAAAAGATGGATATACTATAATAACGAGGTAAATTTATGGAAAATAAATTAATTAATTGGCATTTATCAGATTTAAAAGAAGTTTGTCTTGTTTATGAAAATTGCGAATATAGAACTTTAAAAAAAGAAAGTATTCGTAAATTAGAATTTAAAACAAGAGATGATAGAGCTGAAGCATTAACACTTGTTTTGAGTTTTGAATCTATTAATGATGAATTTGAATTTTTTGTAAATAGAAAAGATATTGCTCAAGTTATTTTGACTAAAAATGATAATGAACAAGTAGGTCCTTTCTTTTTAGAATATATAACAGAAAATGAAAATTGGCTAGGTGCTGATAATTTATTGGAACAAACTTTTATTAATCTTGAAGAAAAAGAGGTAATAATTTATTATAAACATAATCATTTTAAACCTTCAATTGATGTTTTATTAAATAATGATATTGAAGAAAAAGATGTTTATCAAATTGAAGATATTTCAAAATTCTTAAATTATCATTTTGAAAGCCCTTTTACTAAACCTCTAAATGAATTGTTAGATGGATTTTATTATCATTCTTTTGCCATTTCTGTATCTGAAAATAAAGATTATTATATTCTATCTTTAACTAATACAGTAAATAGAAAAACAACATCTGTATTGTTTGAGAAATATGAAAAAGAAAATATAAGTGAATCTGAAATTATTGGTGAATATTACGATAAGGAATTAGGCGTAATTGTACCTGAAGGTCAAGATGCAGAACAAGTTTTCTTTGATAATTTAAATAATGAATAAAAGAATAGATTAAATTCTATTCTTTTTTGTTTTTGTTATTGATTTTTATTTGAAATTGTTATATAATTAATAAAATAATAAAAAATAGGAGTACATATACTATGAATAAAAAAATGATGGCACTTTTTTCAACTTTGGGAGTTTTATTGATTACAGGATTAATTCTTGTTGGCTCATATAATGGATTAGTTTCTAAAGATGAATCAGTTAAAAATGCAAATTCTAAAATTGAAATTGCTCTTCAACGTAGAGGAGATCTTGTACCTAATGTTGTTTCATCTGTAAAAGGATATATGAAACATGAGAAAGAAATTTTTGAAAATATTGCTAATGCTCGTGCAAAAATTGGATCTAATAATAAAACTGAGAAAGCAGAAGGCGAAACAGAATTAACATCCGCAATTTCTAGACTGCTTGTTCTAACAGAGAATTATCCTGAATTGAAAGCTGATACAAAAGTTTCAGAATTATTAGCTGAATTAGAGGGCTCAGAAAACAGATTATTTGTTGCCCGTAAGGATTATAATGAAGTTGCAACTGATTATAATAAAACTATTCGTAGATTCCCAAAAAGCATTATTGCTAAATTATTTGGATTTGAAAGAGCTGAACTTATTGAAGCTGATAAAGATGCGAAAGTTGCCCCAAAAGTTAATCTTGATTAATTAATATAAAAAAGAAAGTAGAAAATGGAAAAAAGAAATAAAAACTACTTTAATTGCAACTATTATAATTTTATCTAGTATGTTTCTATATTATCAAGAATTATTTATGTAAATAAAAGAAAGTTGAAAATAAAAATGAAAACAAAAATTATACTTGCTTTTCCTTGTCTTGGAAAAACTCATTATGCAAAAAATAATCCTGATAAAGCTATTGACTTAGAAAGCTCAGATTATTTCTTTGATAAAACAGGTTATGAACATTTAACATCTGAAGAATTTAAAGGTCTACCAGATAGAAAACCAAATCCTAATGGTTTACAAGATTACCTAAAAGCTATTGATAATGCTGTAAAATCTAATAAATATGAATATATTTTCACAAGTCAAAGTCCTGATGTTGTTAAAGGAATTTTAGCTTTAGGTTATCAAGTACATTATGTTAAACCTCTACCAAATGAATTATCTAAAATTGAGTTCCGAAAAAGAGCTTTAAATAGAGGAAATAATGAAAAATGGATTGAAACAACAATTAAATTTTTAGAACCATCTCCATTGAGTTATTTTGATGAAAATGAAATTGATAATATTTTTATTTATTTAATCCCATCTAAACTATATTTAACTGATGTTATTGAAAATAATCTAATATGAGGTTTTAGAGTATGAAAATTAATAAAGAAATAGAGTTTGATTTTGAAAAATATAAATTATATTTTGGAGAAAATAAAACATTATTGGATTATCAAAATTTCCTTAAAGAATCAAATAGGAATTATTTGGAAATGGAATTAAAAAATTTCCTTACTCTTTATGGCTACGAAAATGCAAATGTAAAAGTAGAATCAGGTAAAATTAAAATTCTAATTAAAAATCAAGAAAATAAAGATTTAGGAATAATTACTCCTCATTGGAATAAAATATCTATGGCTTATTGTAATGTAGAAACAAAGGATGCAGTTAAAATATTATGAAACTTTAAAGAATTTAGCAAATAATGAAAGTTATGGAAAGAAAGAATATAATAATGAATATTACTCAAAAGAATATTTAGATTCTATTCAAACTGATTTATATGGTGAAAGATCTATTATAAATAAACAGATTGATTTAAGGAATTTTATTGAAGTTGAAACATATTAAAAAGTAAAATTATTTATTATGGAATTTGATATTTTAATAAATAATCAAATTAAGGAAGTAAATATGAAAACAAGAGTAATTTTAACTGTAGGATGTGTTGGTAAAACCTATGCAGACAAAAATTATATTAATGTCTATGACTTTGATAAACATACTTTAGACTATAAATACGATAAAACTGGATTTGAACATTTATCTAACGAAGAGTTCAAGGGTCTCCCAAATCGTAAAATCAACGAGGGTTGGTTTGAACGTTATATGAAAGATTGGTGTGAACTTATTGATTCAGAAAAATATGATGTGGTAACAGGGTGGTTGCAACATGACTGTTTAAATTATTTGATGAATAAAGGTTATCCTATTGAAGTAATAGTTGTCAATCTCGGAAATTATGAGTTTATTTATAAAAAACGCAGCCAAAGTCGTGGTAATAATTCCCAATATTGGAATAATTTACGAAACTTTTACGACAAAACATTGAATTTATATAAAGATAGAACAGATATTAAAGTAACGATTTTTGAAAAACCTTATTATCTGAGTGAGTATTTATCCTTTTCAGGTGTCATTTTAAAAGAAACACCCAGAATCGGTAATACTTATGTTCATAAGGTTGTAGAAAAAGTTGAATCAACTTTTAGAACTGAACATTCGTATTTATCTCAAAATTTTGTGACTTTCTACACTCAATTAGTTTTGACTGCTATGTCAGCAGACATCGAAATCACAAAAGAAATGGTTCACGATGCGTGGTCTGTAGCTACCTACCATAAAGATATTATGAAACTTCATTCCTCAATGAAACCTTTTAATTACTTGAATACAGAAACTCAAGAACTAGACCAACCTTACGTTGAGAAATTAAATGAAGTATTGAATTATTTCAATGGTTTGAGGCGATTAGTGAAAAAGGAACAAATGCAATCTCAATACCAATAGACGATGTAGGTTTGTTCTTATTATGCAAATAATAAAAGAGAGGTAAAATATGTTAGATTTGCAAATAATAAATAAAGTACAGGAAGTAGAAAAACAAACAGGTCAATCATTACCTAGTTTGCTTTCACAAGTTCCTTTAGGTAATGTTTTGACAGCATTTAAAGAGTTACAAGTTTCTGATTTAGTCGAAATGGTAAACAGTGTACCAATATCTAATTATGAATAAACTATCCGAATCCGAATTAAAATCTCTACTTTTAGAAGATAATGTAGAATCCATATCCGCAATAATTGATAATCTATTGTTTGCAAAGTAGTAGAGGTTCTCAATGTCAACAAATAAACCTTGGACTCGTCAAAAACTAACACAGATGCTTTATCACGCATTTATTGGTTCATTAGCAGATAATGCAATTGAAATTGGTTGGGTATTATGTTTTAGTTTATTAGCAGATAAAAGTTTGGTAGAAAGAATAACTGTTCTCTTTGGAGTTAATGACACTTTTTGGGTTATTCTTTCATCAACTTATTATACCGCTCGAACATCTATGACTGCAACACTACCCAAATTAATAGAACAATATGGTTTAGATTTAGAGTCAAAAGTAGTCAAAAACCATATTTACTTATTCTATTTAATGCTCGCACCTTCAGCAATAGGTAGTTTTATGTTCTTACCTAAGCTTCTTCTAATATTAGGTGTATCTCCTGTGGATTTGCCATTTTACATGCCTTATTTCCAACTTTCGATAATTGCTATTTTGATAGCATCCCCGTGGTCGACTTTCATTCCATCTTATTTGAGAACAAGGGGTAAAAGTAAAGAAGCTACAGCTTTGGACCATGCCGTAGCTTGGTTTATGTTGGGAGGCATTTTCTTTACAACACATGTTTTACATTTAGGGGTTAATACAGCGCTAATTGTAAATATTTTTACTAACTGGATTCCTTTATACTGGTTCTTATGGAAGAAACCTATACCTAAATTCTTTTCTAAAGGGTTTGAATTTTCTTGGAATGAAATAAAAACCTATTGGAAAATTGTAAAATGGGAGCTTGTAAGAAGGCTTGCACCGAGAGTATCAGCTATTATTGGAGTTGGTCTTACAATCACAATCAACCCAATTTACGCTGCAATTAAATATTGGATTTCAAATCTAATGATGTTACCTGAAGGGTGGGTAGATTCTATGGCAGGATTGTTAAATAGCCATGTATCTCGAAATGTGGGTTTAAATGAACCAATTCCATACAAAGATAATAAATTTGTCTTTTGGAAAGCGGCTATTGGAACAGTTATTTCAATAACTTTACTTTACTCAATTG